>Ga0315275_10000915_pt1 | contig 25086 bp, 20 predicted proteins | sample YL17G03_0_MG_FD_205557 | JGI IMG/M metagenome (GOLD analysis project Ga0315275, IMG submission 205557) | Sediment microbial communities from Yellowstone Lake, YNP, Wyoming, USA - YL17G03_0 | ecosystem: Environmental > Aquatic > Freshwater > Lake > Sediment | place: USA: Wyoming | collected...
CTGAATGGGGCGTTTTTGTGCACATTTTTCCTGATTCCTGTTTATGGAGCGCAGAACCGGGAATAACCGATTTTAACGGCTGGAAAACCGGCCTGTTTAAACCTGTTTGGCTGGCGGATCTCCTGGTTGACCAGACATACCTGCTGATAGCGAGAGGTTTTGGAGAACGTGATTTTTGGGATTGACGGCAGGAACGAAAAGAGGAATAATCAACGTTATGGAAAAACCCCGTAGATCTCTCCACGGCTCTTTACCCGGTAGAATATGATCGTGGTATCTGATGTGATCGTCCACCCGATACGGTATTGTCCGGTACGGATGCGATACTAATTTTCAGAACCTCTCATCTTGTGGATATCAAAATCCCTGAACAGGTTATCCGATGCGGGAATCCCGTCAAAGACCAGTCGCTCAATCCGGGCACGATAGCGTTTTGGTAGTGCAGCAAGATCTCTTAAGAAGATCTTCTTATATCCGTATCCGTCATCTCAACCTTTTTTCAATGAGCGGTAGTGTTTTTTTGCTTCATGAACAGAAAGGGTCTCATCCTCTTCTGCCTCTTCCATGAATTTTGCAAGTCCATTGTCTTCGATGATGGATTCCATACGGTTGAAGGTTTCAAGGTCGACAATCACCGCCTGCTTCTGGTTTTTTGCATCAGTGATATATTTCCGGGGTATTGCGGTCATGGGGGTATCATTCCATGGTTACGCGGGAGAGTATAAAGGAGCTCCGGGCAGACATCTGCACGGGCTTCCATTCCCCGTTCCGGAAGACATGTCAGCACCAAGATACTCCAATAAATGAATAATGGGAAAATGTCCTGTTTTTGTGATCCTGGTTTTTAGAACAAAGTTGGATTTTTTAAACATATATTCGCGAGTTTTGCACCAGAAAATGCAATAACAATTCAAAATTCTAAAAATAATAAACATAATAAATATATATATAAACAATACATTAACTATTTCTATGGGAATTGTGGGAAAAATTGGGGATGTTTTTCACAAAATTGAATATCATACATCTGATGCACCAGAAATAAAAGGAAAAAGATTCGAAGATCACGTCGAAAATTTATTCTCTAAACAATATTTCAAAATTATTGAAAAAACCCATTCCTTCAAAACCAATTCGGACAGGTACGTTGAAAGCAGCAAAAACCCGGACTTCATTTTTGAATACGTACCGACGAAAGAACAATTTGCCGTTGAATGTAAATTCCGGACCCGATTAAATCGGCAAAATCAATTGGAGTGGTCGTATCCTGCCCAGCTGAAAAGGTACCAGGAGTTTGCCTACGAGAGAAAAATCCCCGTCTTTATCATTGTAGGACTGGAACTGACATTAATTGATGAAAATGATCCGGATTACGAGAAAATTGAATCATACCTGTTTAATATTCCCTTGGAAGCGGCAAAATATCCGGCATTATTTGAAAGTGTTTTTGCGAAGTATGAACGGGATTATAATAAACCCTTTTTTTGGAAAAAAGGGATTCTCTCTTAAAAAATTTTACTGAAATTTTTGTGGTGTAATACATGGCCGAATGCATCCCCGATCGTCTTTCTGCAAAGGCAAGCCGGGGTGAGGAACGTACTTTCGCTCTTTTGAAAAAACTTCCTGATGACTATCTCATCTATTATGAACCCACTATCGATAACCGGCATCCGGATTTTATTGTAATCGCACCGGATCTCGGTGTCATCATTATTGAAGTGAAAGGCTGGTATCTTGACGATATCGCCAGGGGGAATCATTCAGAAATAACGGTCAATATCAATGATCGCGAGCGCCAGGAAATCCATCCACTCGAACAGGCCCGGAATTATATGTGGAGACTGGCAGGGGCGTGTGAGAAAAGTCCGAGCCGCTCCCTGCTTTTCCATACAGATGGTCCCCGTAAAAACAAGTTCTTCTTTCCGTTCTGTCATTTTGTAGTGTTATCCAATATTTCCCGTGACAATATTTTACGGAGGAAGGATCAGAACGTTGCGGAAATTTTCAAGACAGATACCACGTTGTTCCGGGACGAACTGGTTGATCTTGAAAATGCATCCGCCGATGAGATACGAAATACCCTGATGCGGTTTTTTGATCCTTACTGGGAGATTACCCCCTTCACACCCGAACAGGTCGATGTTCTCCGTTCGATTATTCATCCGGAAATAATTCTCAGCTACCTGCCATCCAAATCCCTGACAGAAAAGGAGACGGAGGAATGTTTTGACCTGGTCGTGCTTGACCGCCGGCAGGAGAACAATGCCAGGAAAATCGGTGAAGGCCACCGGATAATTTATGGGGTTGCCGGCTCCGGGAAAACCGTTCTCCTTATCGCACGGGCAAAATGGCTGCATGAACGGGACCCCGGTGCAAAGATCCTGTTGCTCTGTTACAATGTTGTCCTGAGCGTGTACCTCAGGCATGTACTCGAGGGTTATTCCCGGATCAACGTAGTTCATTTCGACAGGTGGGCAAAACATAACGGAATTCTCACCCGAAGGGAAGATCCTTCGACCGGGCAGCTTGAGGATGACGCGAGCCTGGGGAAACGGTTGCTGGAACACCTCCAGCACCCTGCCGGGGATTCCCGGAAGTACGATGCAATCCTGGTCGATGAGGCCCAGGACTTCCCGCCCGTCTGGTTCTCGTGTATCCTGGAAGCGCTCGCCGATCCGCTTGATGGCGACCTGCTGATAGTCTGTGATGGCAACCAGGGAATACGGCTCATCGATGCGGTGAGCTGGAAATCGCTGGGTATCAAAGCGGTGGGCAGAACCATTCACTCAGCTTTTGACCTTGACCGGAATTACCGGAATACCCGGGAGATCCTCCGGCTTGCTGCGCATTTCACGGTAAAAAATGTGAAGAATAATGAAGATTCCATTTCGATTGTGCCAGTGGACCCAAGTCAGGCCATCCGGCGGGGACCAAAGCCAATCCTCATCAAATGCCAGGACCGTGCCGATGAATGCAAACGGATTGTCAATATCGCAAAAGTGCTCCTTGACGGGAATGTACCCTTCAATGAGATCAAAATATCCTTATTTCCCTGCGAGATAGGGATACTCTATCCCAAAAAGATGTACAAAGATAATGATATTTTCAAAAGTTTCCTCAAAAACCTCGGCACCCTCGCGCCGGTCACCTGGCTGAATGAGGACTACTATTCCCGGATGAAAGTTTTCGAACAGTCAATGAAAGTCCAGACTGTGGCATCATCCAAGGGTCTCCAGTACCGGGTAGTTTTTGTGATGTGGGCCGATTTGTTTGAGCCGCATTCTCCGGCGGATTTGGATTTGCAGCAGCGGTATCTGTACGTTGCCATGACCCGGGCGTCGGATGTTTTGATTGTGACGTATTCGAGGGAGAATGAGTTTATTGAGAAGATGGTAGCGAGCGGGGATGGGACGGTTGTTGATGGGCCGGCTCATGTTCCCACAGGTGTGATGCGATCTTCCTGACCGGACGGAGATGACTGCGGGGGCGGTATGGTGGATCTGGCTTGCGGCGGGGTTTTTCGTAATTGAGGTGTTTTCGGCGTGGCGGCGATGAAGGTGCGATTTTTTTCAATGAATGGATGAAAAGCAGGAATGCGCATCCCCCCCCATGAGTATGGGCAAGGAGGTAGTCACCGCGATTACCGGTTTTCCTACTGCAGCCTGAAGATCCCCACCGTTCAGAAGAGCTGCTCTCCTACCGTTATTTGGTGACCTGTATCCGGGCAGGTGGCGATGACTTGGAGATGGACGGGGATACTCGCGTTGCCGGCCACCGCTCTCCCCTGAAGGGTCACGGACGATCCGCTCTCAAACACGAGCCCATCAGGGGGAAGGATGATCATATCAATGTCTGACGCCGCGATCAGCGACTGATTGCTGACATCCCGGTCATTAACCTAGATGCGGATAGTCGGAACCTGGTTATGGTGTTTCGTTGTATCCGGTTGCATGATGATATGGATGGAGTCCGGACCGGTACGGGTAGCCGGAGCATAATCGGTCATTTCATAGCAGGAACCGCACTGATCCCCAACGGCGCCGGGACCTGATGTAAGACCCACGGCTACCAGACTAAGCGGGATGGCAAGGACCGCAAAGACCGCGAGGATTATCCACGGCAGATACGGGCACATCTTTTTCCCAGGGGATGTGTCGGAATTAGTCATGGCCTCGTTCCGGGACGGCTGGTGACGGATTTCTTCATCGGATCTTCAGGTTATTTTTACTGGGATAATAATTTATAAGCTCCTGATTATATATCGGACTTTTTTTCGGTATCGGTTGTGATCTCCACGGAGAATTAAAAAAAGTAAAGAATTATTATATCAGGTTATTGATAAGAGATCAAGATAAAAAAATGACAGTTCACTATTCTGAGGTCTATCAAAAATATGGAAAAATTATCTCTGAATTTAGTGGAAATGGTGAACTAATATTCGATAATTCTAAAAAATATTCTTGTGAGTTTTGCCTATTTCAATTATCTGACGGTTCAACGTATTTTTCTATCGAAAAACTTCCCTCCGGAACGACATATACTTTATCGGATGTAAACAGAAAATTTTCTTTTAAAGGAATTACTGATTCGGGTTTAATTACTACGATCCAACTAGAAGATTCTGATTCGATTAGAAGCTTTTTTCCACCACTTATGTATCGGATTCATCAGTTCAAAATTATTAGGATAAACCTTAATCAAATCAAGGGAATAAAATTTTGCATTACCAATTTTTTGTTTACTGGAAATAATTCGGAAAAAGATACACTTTCATTGCAATTACCTGGTGAAGGTTCAATTCTAATTAAAAAAGTAGTTGATTATTCAGATAAAGAAAGACTTCTGAAAGATCAAGTTTCTATTGATATCACATCGGAATTGTTCATTTCGTTAGATAACCCAAATGAAATTGCTAGAGCTATTAGATTAGCTCATGATATTTGTTGTTTACTTTCGATTGGCAGAGGTTCGAGGGTCTCTTGGATAAATTATACCGTTTACGACGAAAGAGACGAGCTAATGCATCAGGTCTTTTGTCCTCTGACTACACGTCCATTATCGGGGATGCCAGAATTAATTTCTTCTGAATCAAGAGGGGTGGATTCAACAAAATATTTCCTAGAATCGGCTTATTTAACTATTTCAAAGAATAACCACCTAAAAAAATCCCTGTTAAAATTTTGTAATGTCTTCAATGAAGCACGAGATGGTAGGGGATTTACCGAATTACGAAGCGTGAAAATCGCTGTATTGATGGAAATGTTAAAAGAATATACTCTTGTAAACCCAGAATTTGAAATTAGTCGTGAGATATTGAATTCTCCGAAACAAAAACCTGTAAAAGATCAAATATTGAAACAATGCAAAGAAGTGATTACCAAACAGATTGAGAGTATAGACGATATAAAATATGCAAATCGGTGGTGTCTCCCCTCAAAGGATATTATCGATAACCATTATAAATTAGAAGAAGATCGACTATGTTTAAATGGTAATCTGTTAGGATTAAATCACACAAATTTTAAAAAAATTGTAGACAGACTTTGTGAGAAACTTGAGGTGCCGGTAACTCCTCAAGAAATTCAAAAATTTGTGAAATCACGGAATTCATTAATTCATACTGGGAATTTTTTTTGTGAATCACAGGAATGTAATCTTGATGACGCAACGTGGAAAGAGTATCAATTTCTTGTCAATTTCCTTGATAAAGTATTTTTAAAACTTTTTGGATATTCTGGAAAATATGACAATTTTCTAAAATGGGGCCATGACTTAGAAGATAAAATATAAGACGTGTTTGTGAATTTTTTCCTTTTCGTGATACGATTTTCGACGGAAATTTCCAATATTTAAGGTCAAAATAATTGTGAATTTATCCAAAATCGTTAACTTATTAAACTAAAGAATAGGAATCATTTTTTCAATGTATAGTAATATGCTGAGGTTGAAATAATTGGCCAAACGTGATCAGGAAATTCCCGGTCTCCTCCCTGCGATGAATGCAGCAGCAGATCAGTTGCCAGAACCATTTCGGACAGTTGCAAAATTAGCCATTGCGATTTTTGGTTTTACGATAATTATTATGTTGATCATTTTTCTTCTTGGAGTTTTTGTAGCCACTTTAACGGGACATCCCGAACAGGATTATACGATTTTTCCCCAGTATATTTATGGCATCGCTTTTGTCGCTGTCGTCGTAATTGTCGTCATAGCCCGAAAGACAATATTACAAAAATAATCTATTTTTTCTCCCCCATAGTAATAATTTGGCTTAAACTGTGGTTTTTTTTAATGTTAAGATCAAGTGTATCAGTTTTAATTTTGTATAAGTAAATTTTAAAAAAAAATTATTATGGATTATAATTCAGTCATAATCCTGAAATGCTCAATATTCTCATTAAAAATATCTCAAGAAACGAGTGAGCACATTGAAAATCGAGGCACAGTGCGCCGACCGAATCTCTACCCATTTTTCATTGTAGCGAAGAATGATCTCTGCTTTGCCCGCTGGGACCGCTACCCGGTCATCAAGGGGGACCTACTCGTGATCCCGTTCCGGCGTATAGTGGATTATTTTTCCCTGACTGCTAACACTTGGTACAAGAAAAGGGTTTCGTCATAAAATATCAAATTTTTATGGAAAGATACCAGATGAGGATCTTATATCACCGAATAGAAAAAAATTGCCTGTAACGTAATAAAATTTCGAGTTCGAAAAATATTGCCAACACAAAAATTATTTTGTTGCCGATGACGAATTTTTACCAAAGAAGTGATTAGAAAAGTAAATAATTTTGTTGTGAAACCTTAAACATAATGTCGTTAAGATGATCAAAAAACATGCAAGGAAAAATTGAATCAACGGATCATATCCTGCTATTAAAATAAAGACAAAGGCTCCCAAAAAAAGAGGTAGGGCCATAATAACGAAGTAGAACCCCAGGATAAAAAGAAGATTTTTAAAAGAAAAAAAATCTTTGATTTCATCCAGAGGATTTTCTATTTTGTATTCGTTAACCTTATCAAAGTCAGGATTTGGAATAATTCGACTTACTGTATCCTTTATTACAAATTCAATTTTGTTATTTTTAAACAGAACGGTATAATAATCTTTTGACTCCGACAGAATAAAAACATCCTTATCCGGCGGGCGGGTTTCGTACATCACATTCACCATCTTTTTTGGAAGAAGGGATATTGAAGAGTAAATCAAACTTAAGTAAATCAAGGTGCATTCGATCAAGATTAACGTTAAAATGTTTAAATTAAGTTTTAGCCATACCAACGCCGTAAATAAGGAAAATACAAAAATAATCATTGGAAATAAGGTTAAAATGGCAAAACAAAATGAGATCTGGTCTTTAGTTTCATTTCTTTGGGGAATTTTACTAACATATAGTTTGATTTCGTTAATTCTTTTTAATCCCTCGAAGGTTAAGGCCTTTTTCATAAGTTCTGTATAAAGAGAAAGACTAATCACGAAAATCAGTAAAAAAATAAGAGAAATTAAAGTTTCGAACTGATTGTATTTAAAAGCATTTTGAACCATGCTCAAAATAAAATAGAGGATAATCAATGCACTAAAGAAAATATAGGGGAGTGCACTCGAAAATTTTGAATCATGCCCTTCTAAACTAAAAATTGCAAACCCTTTTTTTTGAATCAGATCAAAAAAATAACAATAAATTATGAAAGCGCCGATTAATGCTATAATGGCTGTCAGACCCTCTAATTTAATATTTCCACTTCCAGGTCCAAAACTAAAATCAAAAATATTACTCAAGATAGACCGCGTATTTAGTTCACTAAGGGTGGCATTGAAGGGTGAAGTTAGATAGTATCCTGCTACCCCAATAAAAATTAGAATAACTGGCATAAAAAGCCAAAAAATAATGGTGATATTGTAAAAAACATCACATTTTTGATACATCATCTCTTTGAAAAACGAAACTGATTTCGTCGAAATTTCATAGCGCCACTTATTCGTACATTTATTTTGATCGGTCACTTGACTCAATTAACCTTTAATCAAATGTTAAATATACTTTTGGAGTTGTCGGGAGAGAGATTATTCCGGTATTCACTCGCTATTGGATTTATATGGTCGTCGCTGGGATTGCTTTGAGCCCTTTACTAAGAGTAGGTCATCCATAAATTGATCGAACCCTAAATCTATCATCTCTAGGACTTACGCGGTTGAATTGGTCTGAAGCGAGAACCTCCCGTTATAACCCCTGCAAATAAGACTCGAATTAGAAAGTCGGATGCGAGATAAAGAGGGAAGTTGCCGATCGGTGAATCGAGCGTTTCGACTCGTACCAGCTGATACCCGTGTGCAGCCGTTGAGTTTCCAAGTGAAGAAAAGCCAGTAATGAAAGAAAAATGTGACCTCGCTGGACTATTTCTTTGCGTCCCTGGCATCTCTCGATGCCACAACACTGCTTAATGCCTCGGTGGTACTCTTCGATGTTCCACCCGAGATCTTTGAATGATTTTCTATCGGGTTCTGATGCACCGAGGATATCTGTTGCCCAATGTTCAGCATCTCCATCCGAATGAACAACTCTGAAAACCTTGATGAAACCATATTGGCGCAGGTGAACAACCCTTCCTTCAGGAGGTATGTCAATCTCCGAGATTTGGCGATTATACGTATGATCCGGATCCACCAACCTGTTGGATTTGAGGCGAGTACACCAGTGCCATTCCATCGACCGGATCAGTTTCAGGTTGTCGATACTCGAATACCATGAATCAAAGAGAACGCAATTTGGTTGAAACTTTCGTTCATCTGCTGCCCGTAGCATATCCCTGAAATGGTCGTTTTTATTCTTCCCATCCTTCTCAGGATAATAGATCCGAAAATCAACGGGGACAATCGCTGATCCATCGGTCCAGATCGTCGATATTATGTTGATGCCCTGAACGACCCGGTGATGCTTCCCACTCCAGTGCCGGGTTACCATATCGATCTGATGAGAATACGGTTTGTCCAAGGTGCTGTCGTCAATTACCAGTACACCTTTGTCATGTTTGACCATCCGTTTTGCTTCGTTATACAGCGCCTCCGTGTGGTGAGGCTGCCTCTCTAATAACCGCTTGACGGAATCATGGGCGATTGGTTTTGTTTCGTTTGGCAAGCACCGGGATGCTTCCGAGCATGTGCACGCTTGATACGTCGATATGAGAAAGTTGACAAAATCGCTGCTCGTGCACTTCGGGGGATTCACGCTCGTTCGATCTCCATTCCGGGTTTGTATAGCCCTTAATGGGTTGTCTTAGTTCTTAGATCTTTCGGTCGGAACCAAGTGCGTAAGTCCTAATCTCTTCTCACTTTTGAATTTCTTCCGGGCGTCCCATTCCACTGAGATCGATTTTACTCCCTCGCACCTTCTTTACTTAATTAAAGAACGTCCTTTCGCGGGGAAGTAGGTTTTCGATTGTTCTCTCCAATCGGGTACAACACCGGGTTCAATGTCGGGCCGGTTGCGGGGCAGACGGTGAGGCACTGCCATTGTCACGTGATTCCGCCGGTATGCCGGGGATGTACCGGATTCACGCGGGGGGGATCCGGGGTGTTGTGCTGGGGAAGCGGGGGTATTGAGTGGATTACAAATTAAAATAATGTTGTTTGAACATTCTGTCGAACATTAATCGGTTTATCATTCAATCGATAATCCCTGTATAATAAATACAAAAATGTAGACATTGAATCGGCGACGCATGTTTCAATAGCATCATGATATCGTTTTTTGAAATCTTGGTTCGAGAATGGTGTTGAAAAATTTCTGTTTACATTTACATGATTTCCTTGTCTCGCCCATCCAATCAACCATGGTTTTATAATATCTTTTTCAATTGTAGCAAGACGTGTATCTGGAATGGAGACATCTTCTGCGAGGTGGATAATTCGTAAAGGTTTTTTTCGATTTTTCCGATAATACATCCTCGCATTGTAAGAATTAATAAAAAAATTATCACTATGCTCCAATTGTTTGAAATCTCCATTCCCATAAGAATATAATTTAAGGGAATTACATTCAGCCAGTTTTTCTTTGAAGAATGTTGTTTGCTTATTAACAAATGAATTAGCGAAATAAGTGCAATCAAATTTTAATGAGTGTTTTTTATTTTCCCGACACGGTTTTTCACAGAAGTGACATGGGAGATTTAGAACGTTAATGTCAACTTCAGCAGATCTCGATTTACTATTCCAATATATCGACGAATAGATACAAGAAAATTTGAACACTCGAGGGTCCTTTATAGGGCTTTGTGTTGGATAATTTACAGAATAAAACTCTACATCTAATACAAGAAAATCTGCTCTTTTTAATTGGGTTTGATCCAAGTGAGGAATTAATGATTGAATTGTAGAATTGCATTTCTGCTCATTCTCACTTTTCACTTCTGCAATTATTTCTTTAATGCACAGTTCACTTCGATTTTTTCTCTCTTCATTAAATTGAGGTGTATCCCTAATCGTAAAAACTCTGAATTTGTCCTGGTTTTTGAGCAATAAAGATAATCGTATTAATTCAAAAATGACTTTATTCTTAATTGTCGCGATTGAAGACTCTTCAAATCTAAAAGGCCGACCAGAATTATGGTAATCTCTCTCTTTAATGAAATCGTGTCCGTTGGGATACCAGAAATTTCGATTGATTTCTGCCATTTCCGCCGTACTAAATATTCCTGATAAAAATTGTGCCGAAGAATCGATATAAAAAAAATATTGACGAGGTAAGAACGTGTCTTTCATACATTGTTTCGAGATACGTTCTGAACAATTATTTTGAAGAAAAACTGAATTCTCCAAAAACCAGATTGACTGCCCTTTGAACTGTTCTAATGCGGTGATATATTTCTTACCAAAATTTGGATCAAAGCAATCATCAGGCAGTCCAAAAGCAGAACAGTACTCAGGTTGTCTCCCTGAATATTCCTTTCCTGATATGTTTACCACAAATCTTGTACATCCACTTAATGTTGAACTACCATTATTTTTCTGCAGGGGTGGGATCTTATATTTTGAATAATTTGGGTTGTTCGAGATGTATAATGTTGGAAAACATTTCATCGGATGGATATCCCACAATAATCCAATTTGAGTTTGTGACTTAGCAAATAAAATGGCCCATAAAACGGGGATATTTTCAACTCTTTGATCAACGAACCGTGTTCGAAGAAACGGCCAATGTTGGGCCTTATCAAATGTTAATACCAGAGAGACGCAACAATTATTTGAAAATAAATAATTGGATAAATCCTCGGGAGAAAACGGTGTCCCACCCAAAAATTGAGACAAATCAATCGTTTCATTCATCAAAATGATCTTCCGATATCATACCAATTCTAATCCGAATTTCCCATCGCCAAATTGTTTTGGATCGATTCCTTGAGATTGCATAGACGGGGACAATATTTTTTTATTCTTACATGTGAGTGAATCACTTTTCCCATATTCACAGATTGAGCATTCGTCACAATAACAATCCCTCATAGTGAAGGCAAAGTATAATCCGAGGGAAAAAATTGTGTTGTGGACTAATTTCAAAGCATTATTATAACTATTTTTTTTCGAGTCGTTATTGTTCCACTCCCAAATTAAGCACATATCCCAGAGAGATAAATTGATCTCGTCGGAATATGGAGGACAGGAATAATTATTTTGCTTTGATCTACAAATTTCGCAGAGATATTTATCTGTATTTATCTCCCGGATTGGCATCAATTTGATTTCTTTAAATATTTTAGGATTATTTTTTAGAAGTGCATCAATTGCAATTTGAATTTGATCCTTCTTTACCGTTTGAAAAGTCTGATACGAATCCATCTTTTTCCAATTAACGTCAGAAAATTCATCGGAGTCGAACAGTAATGCCGTACAACGGTTAATACTATTTTTTGCGGGCATTTCGAAAGGAAAACCCGCAAAGGATAATGTTTTTTGACAATCGATTCCGACAGCCTCCATGCTGGTCAATTTCTTATTTGGTTTTTTACATTTCAAATGAACTATTTTCGAGCAAATTTGACATTTTTTACATGCGCCTCCCGATAAAACGATGTGCTCGATATTATTTTTTATAAACAAATCTTGAAGATTTGTTGAGACTCGTTGGATTTCATGCTCCTTATACCGATTCAAAAATAATTTTTTATATGGTGAAATATCAGGAGGTAAGGGGGAAGTTGTTGCAGCAAGTAATGCCCACTTATAATTATGATTCTGAATCGCTTCTTTCAATTCTAGCGAATCAGGGGGACAACAATATTTTCTCTGATAATTTTTGCAACCATATTTGCAGAGAAATTTACACCTATCGTCAAAAAAGATCTCACCGAATGGAACAGACCTCATGAATGCTAATGGACTTGACTCAAAAAAGATTTCCAATTCATTGATGGGTTTCATTCTCTATCCTTTCCGATTAAATCCTTAAAACATAGTGGATCTGGTGAATATCTGTATAATTCTCCAAAAGATGTGTTTTTAACATCATCTAAAGAAAATAACAATCGTTGGGCTACACATTTTCCTTTACATTCCTCGAGGTATTGACACATTTTACACGGAGAATTCAACTGTTTATAACCGGTGTTGACAAATTTTCGGAATAATTCGAATTCTCTAGAAGTCCAGATGAGCCAGAAAGGTTTGTTGTAAATATTTCCTGGAGAGAAATGAGTTAATTCTTTCCATGCAGGACACATCGCCACAGTACCATCGGGAAGAATTAATGGCGCATCTATTCCACCACGACAACAATGTTTCATTTCTTGAGGATAAAGATCCTTTTTACCGAGAAGGAATAAAAAATTAATCGGATGACCAATTCTAAGTTTTATCTTTTGTTGTTGTGTCTCTGGTCGTTCGAGTAATCTCACAAGGCTTTTTTGCACTTTATAAAAATCAGAAGGGGTTAAATCAAATGACCCTTCTTTTCCTCTCCCTTGCGGTACAAATCTTAAAAAATTGATTTGATTAAATTCGTTCTCGATACAAAAATCATATATCTTTTCAATATCACGAAAATTATTTTTAAACGGAACGACATTTGCCCCTAAAAACATTTTTTCTGCCTTAATGTTTGATATTGTTTGCCGAATACAGTCATAAGATCCAGGTTTCCCATTTATTTTTTCTATGGTCTGTTTATCAAATCCTTGGATGTTGATGTGAATTTTAGGATATTCGGATGATATTTTTATATCTTTAAGCATTTTTTGAGATATGGGCATGATATTGTCATAGCGATCCAATACCACCCCACTGGTGTAGATAATTATTTTAATTTTTAGTTCTCGTAAAAAATTAAAAAAATTGAGAAAATCAGAGTACAAGAGTGGATCTCCACCGGAAAGGGAGATCTTCTTAATCCAATGATTAGTTTTAACGTGCAAAATTGTTTCTTTGAGTTTCTCTAAATCTAATTTTTCTTCTCGACAAATACTTGCATCACTACTACAATAAATACAATTTAAGGCACATTTCTTCGTTAATTCAACACTCAATTCATTAAAAGAATGCATTTATGTTTCACGACGAGATTCCAGATATTGTTTATCTACCTCATGTTTCTCTTGATATGATTGACTATCGTCATCTTCGTCTACTCTAATGAATTTAGTCCTATCCGAATTTCCACAATGTGGACATACTTTTGGCATATGAACTGCATCCTCTGAAATTACTTTGTTACACGCTGTGCATTTCGTTCCCATTTTCAATCCTCAGGTCCTCGAAAGATAGTGTTTATCTAATTTCTCTAGTACATTTCTTGAATATAAATTACTTGAATAAGCATGTTGAATTACAGAAATTAAATCAGAATCGGGGTGTTCATTGTGATAACGCTGATTTCGATTAAAAAACGTGCATTTGCGATTTCCGCAATGACTGCATCTTTCACGCCATTCTTGGAGTTTTTGAGGATTTTTAAAAAGATTGACCATTCTTTCTGATTCTGATTTATATAACGAAGCGATATTCGGCCTTGAGGAAATTTCGTCGATCAATCCTTCAAGAATAGGCTTCCAACTACCATTTGATCCCCAAGATCTGGGCGGCGTCCTTGGTGTTTTTTGACCGACGTATTCTAACTCATCTTTTTTTAATAAATGGACTTGAGAGCTCTCGATACCCCAAACATATCCATAATTATCCCACATTTTTGTCTCATAAAAAAATTCTCTTCCCACTCGATAATATCCAATAATGTATTTTTTTCCATCGTCGTTTGACTTCGTTTGAAAAATAATATGTTTCTCATTTTCAGGAGATCGTTTGATAAGTGCTTTCAATCCATCTCGATTACAAATTGTATTATAGGAATGATCTTCAAACACAGGAAGTTCAAAATGAATTACGTCTTGGGATGGGAACATCAGCATGTTACGATACGCGATCTCTGGTTTCAAATTTAAAAAGCAATAATCAGGTAATTCCGACATTGAGTAATAGTAAAAAAGAATAGAATCTCGCATCATTAGAATTCAATAATTCGATATTATTCTTTATAATATAAATATATATCGTTTCTTTTTTTTGTATATTCGGCGTTATTTTTGGATTTTCTCAAATATTTCCCTCAATTCTGGCCATCTTCCTCACCTCTGCTCTCCTTAAAACCTAGTATTCCCCCCACATTCCCAATCTCATTTCGGCACAAACACAATAAACCCATCCCGGCCTCGCGTCAACGATACCCGATAACTATTCATGCGCAACTGACGCGGATCCTTTGCGTTTGACCTCTTCGCTGGCGGACTCTTCCACGCCCCATCCCACGTGAAATCACTCCCCCAACACACAATCGGGAAATCTAACTCCAGCCCCTGGCACGAAAACTCCGTCGCCACATCGCGTAACGCACAGCAGGAGTTGAAGGAACCGGGGATCAGTATACCACGGGCCTTTCCGAAATTGATGAAAAAAATTAATATGGTATCTTTTTCACGTCCCACTCGGGATCAAAACTGGCAAAAACGCACGCATCAAGAATAACGGGGAGAATTTGAACCTGTCGCATAATTCCTGAAGTTTGTCGAGAATCCTGTCATACCAGTAGGGAACTGATAAACGCTGGTTGATAATTTTTCGATTAAGAGCTTGAATGGGTTTACCATCAAAAAGGAGAGGAAACTCACGAGCAATTATCCAGTTAATAAAGCGACTGTCAACAGGGATCTCGTACCGGGTCAGTCCTAATAATTGAAGGTAGTTCCTGGATTGTTTAGGTCCTATTCCAAGAAATACCTCGTTAAAGTTATGAGAGACACAGCGCTCAGAAATTTTATGATTCGGATTAGGATCGGTTTTTCTTTGTACCTGCAAAAGTTTCAGCCATTGGTCGAGAGTACTCCATCCGCCTTTCTCCAGCCATAGCAAATTATGGGCAGCATATCTCGCAATATTATTCTTATACTGGATACTTTGATAAGATCCAATCATGTCCCGGATGAAAACTTCTGGATTTTCCTGACGGACACAGGTCGCGTAAGGAAGGGGAAAAGGGTCTTTGTTCAGGAAAATTGCTATCGAGGAATTTGGGCCGGATTTCTGCCGTGTGGAGAGCAGACAGTCAAACATTCCCTCCCAGATTAATGTGCGGGATATTTCAGGAGGTGGGAAGGCGATGTTATTTTTTATCCGTTTTTCGACATAGGTTTTTGCCATCATTTCATGAACGAATGAGAGCGTTTTCTCGATATCATTGTTGGAAATTGTCCAGTCCGGTCCCATATTTTTCTGATTTGGTAGCTGACACGATATCTCTTGCCAGAAAAAATGCTGCTATAGCATGGATTGGAATAGCTATTGAAACGCAATCAAAAAGAAGATTTTATTTCTCTCTTTTCTCAATATCAGAATAAAATGGTTCATAAATACTGCCATCCGGATTGCATTTACTATGATGATTTTGCATGTATTTGCTGTTGCAGGAAATGTTCCTATTGCGGAAGAATGCTTTACTGGAGCGGCTGCAGGCAGAATATTCATTTTGACCATGTGAAAGCATTCAGCAAAGGCGGCCGGACTGTCATCCCGACTTGTAAACGTTGTAATCAGAGCAAGAACAATAAATCACTAAAACAGTGGCTCCGTTGGTTGAGTCACAATTATCCGGCACTACTCGATAGAATAATTGAATATCACAAACTTCAGAGAAACAAAATTTCTGCCGTTGTAAGAGAGGTCAGGAAAGAGTATTTGGGAAAATAGATTTTTTTTAATTTAGTTTATTTCTTCGAACAAATCTTTTTCCAGTCGCACTCCTGGCACTGATTCGTTGGATTAGGTATGTATTTCTTATCTATAATCCCAGAAATGGAAGACGAGATTTCCTTTCTTGCTCCTTCAAGGCTTTTTTCATCAATGGCAACATACTCTTTGTCCCCGCCTTTTATATCGAGATGATGAATACAGGCTTTTTTCGGATGGAGCCCCAGAGATTCCAGACACGCCATAGCATACAGTCTAAGCTGAAGTGAATAGTCCCTCGAATACAGATCCGCATCCTCCTTTTCATTCTTGAAATCAACAATCTCCACTTCACTGATGTTGCCGGATTCATCAAGTTTTTTAAGCAGATCGATTCTTCCGCCGATCAGGGCATCGCCGATGACAAATTCAAATGCCTTCTCGGTCTCAAGGACCTTTGAAAAATCCTGACCGTGCACGTTGAGATAATTTTTAACGACTTTTTTCCCGGATTCCTTCATGTTTTTTGTCATCTCATCTGTTGCATACCGGAGAAAAAAGTGCTGGTCAAAGAGGTTGTCCACATCAGTCTGCGATGGTGTTGTCCCGAACCGGATATAGTTGTTGTAGATAACATTCAGAATGTTATGAATCCGGGTCCCGTAACCGAATCCCGCCGGAACTCCTGCCTGATACCCGTACACCGATCTAAGAAGATAGTCATAACCGCATCTCTTGTAACAGTTAATATCACTGTACGAGGTGGGAAAGAAATCCCTGGCGTTTTTTCTTGAAGGCAAGCCGGACTTTTTCGGACGAATGGCCAGATTATCGGTAAATGGCATCCCGGCCGTGATCTCATCGATAAGATGGTGGGGTACAGCAGCTCGTGCGTACGCAGTTCCATCAGGTTTCTTTCTCTTCACGGAACCTGAAATAATCAAGTACTTTTCAGAACGGGTAATCGCCGTATAGAGTACCCGCCTTTCTTCTTCATCGTCACCGGAATATTCATGAACATCATAAAGTCCGGAGTCGACGTACGTGCTTCTGTCGGGGGGCGATTGTTCATGAACCATTTCCGGAATAAAAACAACCGGAAATTCAAGTCCCTTGGCCTTGTGAATCGTGAGGATCTTTACAGCATCAATAAGGGTCGGGTCCTGGTGTCCCGCTTCTGAATAACTGTGAGATCCATAGGCACCGATAAAGCCGAAGAACCATTTGACTTCACCCGCCCGAATCCTTTTCCAGACAGATTCATAATCCGCAATTGCATGACTTAAGACCGCTAAATTATAATTATAGACCTCTTCCGGCTCGAATTCCTCCGCACCAAATGCCTGCAGAATTTCATGGAAATACGGCTGAAGCCCGTCCTGAAGATAGTCTTTGTTGCCTTTTGCAAATACCAGGTCTGCTTTTGTTTTGATGGCATCAATTCTTATAATAAATTTCTTCGAATCTGCAGCCGGATAGCGGGGAATCCCGTTGATTACACGGTTACGGAAAACGGTATCATATTGTGCAACAAGATTCTCCCGGGTAATTACAGGATCGTCGCGACGGAATACATACGCCAGACAATCATAAGCCAGTTGCACTTCCGGGCGCTGAAAAACCTCCCCGCCGATGTCAAGGATAAACCGGATCTCCGCCTTCTCAAGATAGGGGATTAGTTTGACCGCAGTTTTTTTACGACGAACAAGGATCGCGAAATCCCCGTAGGCGAGGGAAAATTCACGGTGACGCTTGTCCTTAAAATCAGAACCGTGGAGATCTTTGATCCGCTGAATAATAAAATCGAATTCCTTCTCTTCCGTATCGAACTGTTTATAGAAGAGATCTTCTGGTGAGGCGGGGTTTGGGGGATCCTGCCGGGACTCCATCGTTTTCTGCAGTCGCCGGTGATTATGTCCGATAAAGGAATTTGCAACATCAATAATGTGGGAAGTGCTCCTGAAATTCGTTGAGAGCGGAACAGAAGTCACACCGTCGTAATTCCTGCTGAAATTAATAATGTATTCTACTGCAGAACCTCTCCAGTTGTAGATACACTGGTCATCATCCCCAACGACACAGAGACTTCGGCATCCTTCTGCGATATGGCGGATCAACCGCTCCTGAATGCGATCGATATCCTGGTATTCATCAACGATGAGATGCCTGACCCTCTCATGAAGTTCTTTCCGGATTGCTGTATCATGGTCAAGCAGTTTAACCAGACGGTAAATCATCTCGCTGAAATCGAGAAATCGTTCCTGATCGAGAAATTTTTCGTACCGGTTAAAACATTCCCTGAAATCCGCGTCTGAGACTTTATTGATATCAATATCTTCCATGCGCACGATATCGGCACTGTGGAAAAATTTCTGTATAACCGGAAATTTCCCGCTGCGCTCTTTTTCGATAAGAGTCCGGAGATGGGAAGCGTAGAAATGTTTAGGCATTGATATGAATGCAATCCTCCGGGGGTCATCGAGGATTTCATAATTCCGGTATTTTGGATCGAGGTGCTGCAGCATTTCGAAGCAGAAACCATGGATAGTACCAATAAACATATCCCCGAAATCAGCGGTTCCTGGAGCCCGCTCGTCTATACGTAACCTGATTCGTGCTTTTAATTCCTCGGCCGCTTTTTCAGTAAAAGTAAATGCAACAATGGCTTTTGGAGGTTCTCCATTACGGATGAGTTCTGCGATTCTTCGTGAAACAACGTCTGTTTTTCCGGATCCGGCGCACGCAAGTACCTGAAGATTTCCGTCGAAATGATTTATCGCAGTTTTCTGTTCTGGTGTTGGAGAGAAATCATTCATACAACCATCATTTGTTTTTGGAATTACTCTGTTAATTCGGGTTTTACTTTCATATTCACTTGTGAATTAATTAAGGAAACTCTGAACCTGACAAATATCAAAATTAACACAGATCCTTTTTTAACCAGAAAAAAAGTACGAATGTACAGAAAGCAAACTACCGGATGTAGCTATGAGTAAAGATTCCCTTTATTCTTTCGAAGACCAGCAATCTCTCGATAACTGGATGGTTTCTGATTCAAACATCCCGGACATTCAGAATATCATTACATCCGCCAAAAAAAATCCGTTTTTGTATAAATTTATCTCTGCAAATGATGCAGGTTCCACTGGATCCCATCAGAGTGGATTTTATCTTCCGAATTCTTCCTGGCCTATCTTTTTCGATGCACCAGGAGTAAAGGGAAAAAACAAAGATCAACAAGTGACAATAAACTGGGAAGCTGACGATATCGAAACAAAAAGCAGATGTATCTGGTATGGAGAACGCACACGACGCGAATATCGTCTCACCCGATTCGGGCGTGGATTTCCCTATCTGAAGGATGAACATATCGGCTCGCTGGTTATCCTGGTAAAAAACGGCGACGATGAATTCAGCGGATGGGTTCTTGACTCCGATAATGATATTGAATCGTTCCTTGCCGAATTTGAAATCTCTCATATGGATACCGGCGGAATAAAAAATATAGGCACGCCCGGTCCTGTCGCGATCAGTCCGGAAACTAATAAGAACCGGTTGTTTGCAGATTTCCTTGGAAGACTAGGGACAACATTTCCCGAAACTGCAGAATTATCAGCTGTTTCAAGGAAAATTTCAGATACGAAAGGAATACGATCCGATCCTGATAACCTGCTTATCACATGGCTCGATACCGAATATGAATTGTTCCGGCTCATTGAGAATAAGATTTATCAGCCATACATCAACCAGGATGGACATACGCTCGATGAAATTATTGAATTTGCCGGAAGCGTGTTGAACAGAAGAAAAAGCCGTGCCGGAAAATCTCTTGAACACCATCTCGCTGCAATTTTTGACGGAGTGAAAATTCCTTATTCTCACGGTGGAATAACCGAAGGAAAAAGCCGACCGGATTTTATTTTCCCGGGGATTACAGAATATCATAATTCTGCATTCAGCGACGAAGGACTGGTGTTCCTCGGTTCAAAAACAACGTGCAAAGATCGCTGGCGTCAGATTCTCAATGAAGCGGACCGGATTAATAAAAAACATCTGTTTACTCTCCAGCAGGGAATATCGTCAAACCAGATTGGGGAGATGGAAAGAGCTAAGGTGCAACTGGTAATCCCCCGTCAGAATCTGAAAAGTTTTCCTGAACCATGGAGAAACAAACTCCTGACACTTGGTCCATTCATTGATTATGTCCGTAAAACTACAACCTGAGTCCGGATCCTGTCCATGACTGATGTTCTCACACCGGAACAACGCACTTATAATATGTCCCGGATCCGGGGAAAAAACACGGCTCCGGAGATAAAATTAAGAAAAATGCTCTTTGCTGCCGGTATCCGGGGATATCGTATTCATTACAACCTTCCAGGCAAGCCCGACATCGTTTTCGTAAGAAAGAAAATTGTCGTTTTTATTGACGGTTGTTTCTGGCATAAGTGCCCGGCAGACTTTCAGGAACCGGAGACTCATAAGGAATTCTGGATGAAAAAGATTCAGTCTAATATCGACCGCGATAAAAAAATAAATAAGCAATTAAAACGCGAAGGGTGGACTATCATTCGAATTTGGGAACATGAGATTAAAAAAGAACCTGAAAACGTTGTAAAGAAAATTATTACCTATTTATAATACACAGACCCGCCGATCTTTTGTCCTGACGGGATATGCCAGCAGATTCGGTGGTTTTTCTTTTACGGAGTGGACAACTTGTTTTGCCAGAATCTCTACAAGCGGAACTGCAACTGAATTGCCAAACTGTTTGTATGCCTGGGTATCAGAAACCGGGATTGTGAATGAATCCGGGTACCCCTGAAGTCTCGCACATTCACGGGGAGTGAGTCTCCGGGGATTTTTTCCTTCCTGGGGAATCAGGATTTCACTGCCGTCCTTGAAGTATCTGGCTGACAGCGTACGGCAGTGATTATTGACGTCGACAAGACCAAAACCAAAACCGTTACCTTTCAGCCGGTGTTTTTCGGCATAGTTCCGGAGATATTCCCAGAGATGATCGGTGAGAGTATATTTTTCCGGAACTTCATTTTCAAGAATATCAATGATCCTGGGTTTCAGGTCTGGTATTTCCGGGAAGGTAAATCCAATTTCAGGATCCCGAAAGCCGACCATGAAAATTCTATCACGGTTCTGGGGAACGAGCGACTTTGCATTGATAACCTTGTAGCTGAAAGAATATCCTGCATCCGTCAGCGAGTCCCGGATAACCGCGAAGGTTTTCCCTTTGTCATGCTTCTCCAGATTCTTGACATTTTCGAGGAAAAACGCTGCCGGTTTTTTTTCTTTCAGAATGCGGAGAATTTCATAAAACAGCGTTCCCTGGGTTTCATCCTCGAACCCATGAGGCTTATTCAGACTCAGTTTTTTTGAGACACCGGCAATAGAGAATGGCTGGCAGGGAAAACCCGCACATAAGATATCAAAATCCGGAATATCTGACACAGGTACTTCCCGGATATCCCCCGCAGGCATCTCTCCAAAATTTTTTTCATACGTCTGCTGAGCGAATTTGTTCCATTCTGATGAAAAAACACATTTTGCACCTGCACGTTCAAAAGCGATCCGGATACCGCCGATACCCGCAAATAAATCGATAAATTTAATCGGTTTTTTCTGACTTTTATTCTTCCGGACCGGCATATTTATCAACAAAATTAATTGTATTAATAATTCTCATGACGTTTTAAAACACTTCTTAATGTGAACTGTGAAAGTGAAGGATGATATTTATCATATTAGATTTTCTCGATAGTGTAGGCATTATAAAAATCCTCGTGTTTGCAAAATCGATCTCCCTTGTACATCGACCTAGAGATGAACCGTAACTCTGATCGTAGCCGGGGTGAATTCCTTTCATTCCAAAGAAACCACGGATATCCAGCTCCCCTTCGACTGTGAAATTCATCGATTGTCTTATGATCCTCCTCTAAGATGCGACGTATGCAACATCGACCGTAAGACAGGCTCCCAGTGCTGAAAGCACCGGTTCCACCGCATTCGGTGCGGTATTTCGATCCAAGCAGCCACATCAGTTCGTCAGCTTCAATGATGAATCCCCGTATCATGGTAGATGAACGGACCTCTCCCTTCCACGTCGTTATTCCACTAATGTATAATGTCCAAGCGCAGGATCTTTTTCCACGTGCTCGATCGTTAAGCGCAGTTCCATGACATCAATTCCATTACTATTCATAGAAGGATACTGTGCTTTTTTTAATAACATATTGAATGTGAAAAATAAAAAAATTCAATGGCATCAATTTAGTAAACTATTGATATACCATTTCCAATGCTTTTTATGGATAAAACGATCTTTTTGAAGTCTCTCTGATAATATTTCGCCTTTCGTCCGTTTTGATAAGGATTCCCAATTCTCATCGAAAACATATGTTGCATTTCCTTGAAATAGAGATTCTAATATGAATAATCGTTTTTCTGGAAATGCAAATACAATGTATCCTTTAAATCCACCTTGACCAATCGCAATAAAAGTAGGATTCTTTCCGATGAGGAAATTATAACGATGCATAATCACTTTTTGTTTATCATCTGAAAGGTGCGCAATTATTGATTCGATATTATTATTAAAGAATTCGCGGTCGAAATGCCCACTAGGAAAGATTTTCCAATTAACCTTTTTAATGTTAAGGCTTGCAATTTCAAGATTTTCATTATAAATGTTACATTGCCCGAATATTTCTAAAAAAATGTTAATATAATGAAGAATCTCTTTTAAATTCGTGTTAATAACTTGCAATTTTTCTGATATTACCAATTCTTTGCCATCGTTTTTAAATATAGAAATTTCTTTTGATAGTGGAGGGATTAATTTTCTCGGATATCTCTGATAAGGTCTTTCAATATAAGTGGTAACTCGTTCTGTGTCTCGGCCCCGCCATTCTTCATGATCCCATGGCACAGCATGATAAACAGTCTCTTTGGGTAAATCTTTTTGAATTATTTCATATCCGTAAGCATTTAACTGTGTTACATTTCCACGAGGTGCAGGTAATATGGTTGCACCATGCTCAATATTTTCAAATCCTATGGATTTTAATAATGAAGTCTGACCATTTGCTATTGGAATTCCGACGTAAATCGATTGATTCTGATATTGTGCAATAAAATTAGGTTCAAGAGTTCTTTTATAACTCCCGGTAAATCTCATAAATCTTCCTTTTACATATAATTGGTATTAATTATTTCTTTCTAACCTTCGCATATGAGCAGATCATCGCGGAGTACACTCGCGCTCAGAACTGGCGCACTCTGGGCATTCTTTCGGTTGTCTCTTACCTGTGTAGATGTACCCGCACACACAGCATTTCCAGATTTACCTAGTGAAGAGCTTGTCGGTTTCAGTTCCTTGATAACCTAGCTGGCGGGACGGGCGTGACGCCTTTACCTGTCATCGGGACACCGGGGGACCGGGGGCTGGATGGGACTCTAAGTGGAGCGGAAGACTACCGCTTGATGGGGAAACTGTCAGTACAGTTCCGCACGGAGCGGGATTGTACCTCCTGTTCGAACCGGGTACCGGGGACCTGGTCTACATTGGCCGGTCGGTAGACTGTGCACAACGACTCAGGAGCCATGCGATGAAACTGCTGGATGAAAAAGTCATCTGGTCTCGTATCACATCGAGGAAAAACCGGTGCTTCCGCATTATCTGAAAGAATGGGAAAATGACCTGATCGGAAATTATTTTGAGGAGTACCGGAAACCACCGAAGTATCAGTTTGGGAATATGAGATAGATCTCTTCCCACAACTTTTTCGCATCCCACGAATTTTCTAAAAAAATTAATCAATGAGAAATATTTCTCATTGCTTTTCACATCCCTGAAAATCAGGTAGATTTTCCCAGCTCATCTAATTCCTCCGCAAAAATTTTCTGAATAGATTTTTTTGTTTTCTTCATGGAATATTTGCTATCGATAAAAATCGCTCCAATTATTGCTTCGACCGTGTCTGCATACATTTTTTCCGAAGCTTCTTCCAACTTTTTCTGGTTCTTTATTGTATGGAGAATTACATCATTTTCAAGAAGCTGAAGGCGCTTACCGACATCGGCGAGTTTCAGATTATTTTCAACGTCCGCTTTTGATATCGTGATATCGCCTTTGGTTTCCTTTTTCCTATCCATGAGCACCAAAATTAACCCTGCCTTGAGAACTGCGTCTCCGAGAGTGCTATAGGCTTGTTGATGGGGACAGTCCCGTGGATCCACTTTTTTCATTTTCTCTTCTTCAGAAAATGTAGGATGTGTTAGTGCACGAACCAAATGCTTTCGAACCCTGAATTTGTATCCTATCTTTTTTTGCAGTTCACGGATTTTCAATGGTGCCATAGTAGGATGATGATAGTCTCTGGATAAAAAAATGATTGGTTATGTGATATCGGTTTAAGAATAACAAATAGTTCTCCTGCCTTTTATTGCTCACAACCTGCACTCTCTCTGCATACCAATGGTTGTATATGAAAAACAATCACTTCTTTCTTTCCCTTTGTGCTGTCATACCCGCAATGGTTGCACGAATAGCTCCCGTCGGTTCTGATCTTGATACAGGCATCCCGGAAGCGCCAGGGAAGAACCGGTTTTTGTTGTGTGGATGCTGATGTGACCCGCGTCGATGGGTAATAACGGGTTTATGGTTGTTTCTCCAAAGCAAAAAAAATATTCTCTCTTTTACAGGATGCTTTCGAGCTTCTGTTCGAGGACGTCAATCCCCTTCTTGATGTCTTTCAGGTTCTTGCCACCCGTGAGAATGATCTTTCCTGAAGAGAAGATGAGAACGACGATCCTGGGATCTTTGATCCGGTATACAAGCCCGGGGAACTGTTCGGGTTCGTACT
>Ga0315275_10000916_pt1 | contig 25067 bp, 18 predicted proteins | sample YL17G03_0_MG_FD_205557 | JGI IMG/M metagenome (GOLD analysis project Ga0315275, IMG submission 205557) | Sediment microbial communities from Yellowstone Lake, YNP, Wyoming, USA - YL17G03_0 | ecosystem: Environmental > Aquatic > Freshwater > Lake > Sediment | place: USA: Wyoming | collected...
CGGCCTCCGCCGCCATGACGTCGATGTGCGACTCGCGCGCGAAGGTGTTCGTGTTGACCGAGGGCGCCCGCCAGGGGCCGACGCCGAACGGGTGGAGCCCCGGCGGTTGCTGCCCCTGCCAGCCACCGGACGAGACGGTGCGCTGGTTCGGGACGTCGTAGAACTGCTTCGCCTCGCGGTCCCCCGCGCAGTAGACCTTGTAGTCCCAGAGACAGATCTTCCCGGCGCTCGTCAACCCCGACTGGATCTTCACGACCGCCGCGGGGCGGAACGTGTCGTAGAAGAACTCCTCCTTGCGGTTCCAGACCACCTGCACCGGCTTGCCGACGATCTTCGCCAGGCGCGCCGCCTCGACCGCCTGCCTGGCCCCCGTCTTCCCTCCGAAACCGGCGCCGACGTAGGGTGTGATGACCCGGACGTTGGCGGGCGGGAAGCCCGCCCCCTCCGCGACCTGCGTCTTGACGATGAACGGCGCCTGGGTGGAGACCCACACCGTGACCTTGCCGTCCTCGATCTTGGCGACGGCCGAGTGCGTCTCCACGGTCGCGTGCGAGACGTAGCTGTTCAGGTACGTCCCGTCGAACACCGATGCCGCGAGCTTGACGCCCTCCTGGAGGTTGCCGCTCTCCGCGATCACCCGGCTTTCCGGAGCGGCCTTGACGAGGTGGTCGAAGATCGTCGTGTCGTTCACGGCCGCCGCAGGCACGTCGAACTGCGCCTTCACGAGCGCGAGCGCCTGGTCGGCCACGTCCGGACGCTCGTGCAGCACGGCGACCAGGTCGCCGTCCCGGACCACCCTGGCGCCCGCGATCTTCTCGGCCCCGCTGGTGTCAACCTCCCTGAGCTTCGCCCCGTGCGCGGGGGGCCGCACGATCCGCGCGTGCAGCGTGCCCGGGAACCCCATGTCGGCGGCGTACCTGGCCTTGCCGGTCACCTTCTCGAGGGCGTCCTTGCGCGCGACGCTCTTGCCGACCACGGTGTAGTCCGAGACCGCCTTGACGGGGACCTTCTCGAGGTGCCGCTCGATGCGCTTGCCCTGCACGAGCTGTGCGTAGGTGACGGTCGTTCCCCGGTTCCGCGAGTCGGTGACGATGCCGTCTTTCACCGAGAGCCGATCGACCGGCACCTGGAGCTTCTCGGAGGCCAACTGCAGGAGCACGGCCCTCGCCTCGGCCACCGCGGCACGCAGCACGGGGCCGAACTGCCGAACGGTAAGGGAGCCGAAGGTGCCCATGTCCCACGGACAGAGGTCGGTGTCCCCCATGACCATGTCCACCGTGTCGTAGGCGACGTCGAGCTCCTCGGCGCACAGCTGTGCGAGCGCCGTCTTCGACCCCTGGCCGAGCTCGACCTTGCCGACGAAGCACGTCGTCCGGCCGTCCGCGCCGATCCGGAGGTAGGCGTTGAAGTCGGTCGGGTAGCTCGGGCGAGGCGGGATCCGCTCCGGCTCCTGGAAGGAGAGCAACGGGTCCGCGCGGAACAGCACGACGAGTCCCGAGCCCGCCAGCGAGACGATGAAGTTGCGACGGCTGAGGTGGAACAAGCCGTTCATCGCGCACCTCCCGCTGCGGTCTCGATTGCCTCGAGGATGCGCGTGTGGGAGCCGCACCGGCAGAGGTTGTCGTCCATCGCCTGGACGATCTCGGCGCGCGTCGGCCGCGGCTTCCTGAGCAGCAGCGCGTAGGCGTTCATGATCATCCCCGCCGTGCAGTAGCCGCACTGGAACGCGTTGACCTTGAGAAACGCCTGCTGCAGCGCGTGGAGCTGGCCGTTGCGGCTCAGGCCCTCGATTGTGAGCACCTGCTTCCCGGCGACGTCCTTGACCGGCGTCGAGCAGGAGCGCACGGCCTCCTTGTCCACGATCACCGTGCATGCGCCGCAGAGGCCCTCGCCACACCCGTACTTGGTGCCGGTCAGCCCCAGGTCGTAGCGCAGCACCCAGAGAAGCATGCGCTCGTCGTCCACCGTCACCTGCGTGGGCTTGCCGTTCAGCGTGAAGGAAACGGCTCGCATCATGGCCGGGCCTCCCTCAACGATCTCATCGCTCGTCACGCGGGCCGCCAGGCCCGCATGCGCTAAGGACTTACGGCAGCGTGATACGCCCGGCGGGCAGCATTGTCAACGAACGCGCCATATTCGATACGTTGTCTCACTTACGAACAGACGCTCGAGAATGGGTCTGGGCACGCCGCGCCTCTACCCCTACTGCAGTCTCCTTTCCGCACCCGGGCCAGGCCACCGTGAGGGGTGCGTAACCTCGGTGGCTTGCCAGGCAAAAAGCCGTGCGACGGGGGGAGACGCACATGCCACACGAATCACGGTTCTCAGGATTCCGGAATGAAGGATGGCGCAGTGGGATTCTCAAGGGCGTGAGTGGCTCGAGGACCCTTCCGCTGGCCGTGTCGTTCGCCATCGTCATGGCGGGCATCTTCCTGGCCAAATCGCTGGTCAACCGCATCACCGGGGCGGCCGAGGCTTCGGCGCCGGCGTCCCACTCCACCCAACCATCCAATAGGAGCGACTCCATGACCCCGAGATACTCCAAGTCCGACTACGACATCACGCCTCTCTCGCGCGACCAGGTGGCCACGCTGGCCGCCAAGCTCGACCCCGAGGCGTACCGCGTCACGCAGAAGGCGGGGACCGAACCCGCGTTCTGCGGCAACCTCCTCGACAACCACAAGGACGGCGTGTACGACTGCGTGGTCTGCGGGCTGCCGCTCTTCTCGAGCCAGAACAAGTTCAACTCGGGAACTGGTTGGCCGAGCTTCTACCAGCCGTTCGACCCGGAGCACATCGTCAGAAAGGCGGACACGTCGCTGTTCATGGTCCGCACGGAGGAGCTGTGCGCGCGCTGCGGTTCCCACCTCGGGCACGTGTTCGAGGACGGCCCGCCGCCCACCGGGGAGCGCCACTGCCTCAACTCGGCTGCGCTGAAGTTCTACGAGAAGGGCGCGCCGCTGCCGCCGGAGAGCCAGCCCGCCAAGCTCGAAACCCAGTCCGCCACGACCGAAGGCCGGTCCGCTACAACCGAGGTGGCGTATTTCGCGGGTGGCTGCTTCTGGGGCGTTCAGCACTACTTCAAGCAGGGACCGGGGGTGATCGACGCGGCCAGCGGCTACATGCAGGGCCACGTGGACCACCCAACCTACAGGCAGGTGTGCACCGACACCACCGGCCATGCCGAGACGGTCAAGGTCGTCTTCGATCCCCAGCGCATAACGTACCGGCGTCTGCTGGAAGCGTTCTTCGTGATGCACGACCCGACGCAGCTCAACCGGCAGGGGCCGGACCTCGGTGACCAGTACCGCTCTGGGATCTGGTACGTGAACGACGAGCAGAAGCACGAGGCCGAAGCGTACATCACGGAGCTGCAGGCCAGCGCCGGATACGACGGCCGGAAGATCGTCACCCAGGTGGAGGCGGCCAAGACGTTCTGGCCCGCCGAGGACTATCACCAGGACTACATCGCCAAGACCGGCGCCGCCTGCCACGTCAAGAACCCGTGGTGAGAGGGCAGCGGGCTGGGTGAAGGACGTCGGCCCCCCCTCTCCCTCGGCAGAGAGCGAGGGGGCCTTCTCGGTCCCGGCTCACCTCACCGTCTTGCCGGACTCCAGGTCCTCGATCATCTTCTGCAGGTTCTTCTTGTTTCCCTCGTCAGGGGCCTGCTGGACCGCCAGCTTCGCGTACTTGATGGCTTCCTTGGTGCGGCCGACTGCCGCGTACCCGCGGGCGAGGCCGACGTTGACCGGCCAGACGTTCGGGTGCAGCTTGGCGTTTGCCTCGAACACCATTAGGGCCTTGTCCTTCTCGCCCGCCGCGAGGAGCTGCCGGCCGTACTGGTGGAGATCCACAGGGGTGGCGCCCGGAAAGTTGATCGCCTTCTGGAAAGTCTTCTCCGCCTCGGCCGTCAAGCCGTTGGCCGCCTGGAGGTTGGCGAGGGTGCGGAGCGTGAAGAAGTTCTCCTGCCCGATGTAGGGGAGGCTCACCGCGTTTTGCGCCCACACCAGGCCTTCCTTGAGGTTGATCTTGTTGTTGAAGCAGAAGTCCGCCGTTTCCTGCCACCCCTCCCAGTTGAACCCGGGCGCGTTGCGCAGCTGCCGGCGGAGGTTTTCGACGTAGAGCTCGTTGGCGTTGTCCACGGTTATCGTCCAGGGAACCTGCAGGTACTCCCACTTCAGCGCCAACGTGGCCCGGTCGGGCTGTCGCTCGGTGAACTCGTAGGTCAACCAGTGGGTGTAGTCGCTCTTCTTGGGCTTGACCTTGACGCGAAGCGCGTCTTCGGCCGCGTTGTAGAAAAAGCTCCCCCACGAGGTCGAGTTCTTGGAGAAGATGACCGTCCACTCCTCCTGGCCGGGGATCATGAACAGCCCGTACGCCCCGGCGGCCAGCGGCTGCCCCTCGACCTTGACGTCCTGGGATACGCGAAACACGGTGTTCTCGTTTGCTCCGGCGCGCCACGGGCACTGGTCGCCGCAGGTCCCGAAGCCCAGGTTGGCCATCCCGTACGGGACGAGCTGCCCCCAGATCTTGCCGGTCCGGTCGGTCCCGTCTGGGGCGGTGACCTTCGGGCTGTTGTAAGTGACGTTGACCTCGACGATGCCGATCCACTGCGACACCGAGGCCTTCTGGTTCTTGCCGTCCGGAGGCAGCGTCACGATCTGCGCCGACGCCAATACCGGCACGACAATTAGGGCGGCCGCGACGAGCGCCACGGTCCAAGAGAGTTTCCGATTCATTGCGTGTCTCCTTTCTGGGGCTTTCACTAGTACGTTTCTCAGCCCGGCAGGTTTGCCAGGAAGCGGACCCGGATCAAGCTTCAGCGCGGCGCCGGCGTGCCCGCGGGAGTCGGGGGCGGTCCGGCCCACACCACCTTGAGCGGCCGGCCGAGCAGCTGCTCCAGGGGGTCCGGGCCGATCCCGCATACCCTGCCGCGAGCAAGTGCAGCGTCGGGGCCAACGCCGCCGAAGGAAACCAGGTACGCCGCCCAGAGGTAGCTTGCCCTCACGCTGGACCGGCAGTGCAGCAGCACCGGCCCGGAGGTGCTCCCAAGCACCTGGGCCAAGCGACCCACGGCGTGCGGGTTGTAGGGGTATTCCGTGCCGCCGATGGGAATCGCCACGTACTCCATGCCTAGGCGGGCCACCTCGGCGGCCTCGTCGAACGGAACCTGCGCGCGGTCGGCCATCTCGCGGGGTGTGCGCAGGTTGACAACGGTCTTGACACCCAATTCCGCGAGGCTCACGAGCGACTTCTCGCCTGGCTTCCCGCCAATGTAAACCCGGCCGTCGAGGAAGAGACCCTTCTCCATTCCCTCGATGCCGGTGACTGCCTGTGGAAGCTGGCTGCGGTCCGCCTCGACCGCCGGCCGGCTCTCCGCCGCCTTCTCCACCTTCACCGCACATCCGCCCAGGAGCACGCAGAAGGCAAGCCCGGCTGCCGGGATCCTTTGCACAGTGTCCCTCCTTCCCCGCCCGGGTGCGGCCTATCGGCGAGGTGCTGCTGATGATACGTGGTTCGGGGGAATCGGTTCACTGCCCGAGCCGAAAAGACACCACGGCCCCGGGTCCGGTCCAGTCGCTCAGGGGGTGAGCCGCAACGCGTCATTGTACGCGCCGAAGCGGTTCACGTTACGGCACGCGGGGGTCTCCGGCTCGGTCATGGCTTGCGGGCCACCGAAGCAGCCGGCCGCGAGGAGTCCTGCTACCCTCTTGTCTGTGGCGCGTTGGCGCAATCGCCGCCAGCGCCGTCTGGGAGGCACCGTGAGATTCGTGCGCCTCGGTCTCGTTCTGCTCCTTGCCGCACCGGCCTGGGCCGCCGCTCCCGTCACCGTCGTCGAGGCCACCGATTACGCCCGTACGTCGCTCTACCAGGAGGTGCTCGATTTCCTTTACCAGACCGAGAGAGCGTCGAGCCTGGTCGCCATCGCTCCCCTGACGGTTTCGACCGAGGGTCGCATGGTCCCGCTGGTGATCCTCTCAAAGGAGCGGGTCCGCACCCCGAACGAGCTGCGCACAACCGGCAAACCCGCCGTGCTCATCATGGCCAACATCCACGCCGGGGAGGTCGAGGGCAAGGAAGCCTGCCAGATGCTGATCCGTGAGGCGGCGAGCGGCCGCCTCGCCGCCCTGCTTGATCACCAGGTGATTCTCGTCATCCCCATCTTCAACGCGGACGGAAACGACAAGCTGGGCAAGAACCGCCACGACAGGGGACCGGAGGTCGCCGGTGTTCGCTACAACGGGCAGTACCTCGACCTGAACCGGGACTACACCAAGTTGGAATCGCCCGAGGTGAGCGCTCTCGTGCGGCTCTTCAACACGTGGGACCCGGTCCTGGTCGTGGACATGCACACCACCAACGGCTCCTACCATCGCGAGCCGGTGAGCTACACGACCTGCGCCAACGCCAACGGGTCGAGAGCACTGAGCGACTTCATGTGGAAGAAGCTGTTCCCCGAGGCTGCCGCCCGGCTCAAGAAGGAGTCCGGCTTCGACAGCGTCCCGTACGGCGAGTTCGTCGAGGGCGCGAATCCGTCCAAGGGCTGGATCAACGAGGCGATCGAGGCGCGCTACGGGACCAACTACGTCGGGCTGCGCAACCGGCTGTCAATCCTGGACGAGAACTACTCCTACGCCGACTTCAAGACGAGGGTGCTGGCCTCGTTCGCCTACATCCGGGCGGTGCTCGAGTTCACGTCGGCCAACGCCGGAGAGATCGCGGCCCTGGTCGCTCGCGTAGACCGCGAAACGGCCGCCTCCTACTTCAAGGGGCAGTTCGTCGCCGAGGCAACGCTCGAGAGGTCCTGGGACGTGACGGTCAAAGGGTGGGAGTTCACCACCGAGCCGGTCACGCCCGAGGAGAGGGCCAAGTACCCCTGGAGAGGCGACGTCAAGGTGATCCCGACCGACGTGCCCCGCGACTACACGGTGCCCTACCTCGCTCTCGCCTCCCCGAAGAAGACCGTTCCCCTGCCCCTCGGGTACATCGTGCTTCCGGGGCAGGATGACGTCGTGAGGAACCTGCAGGCGCAGGGCATCATGGTCGAAAAGCTGGTCGAAGGGTGCCGTCTCCCGGCGGAGCGGTTCGTCATCGAGAAGATCGACCTCGCGAAGAACATCTACCAGGGGCGCGTGCAGAACACCTTCACCGGCCACTACGAGAAGGCCGACGTCGACGTCCCTGCCGGCTCTCTGTTCGTCGACATGCGCCAGCCGCTGGCCCGCCTTATCCCGGTGCTGCTCGAGCCCGTTTCGACCGACAGCCTCGCCGCCTGGGGTTTCTTCAACCGTGCCATCGTCCGCCAGTGGAGCAACGAGCCCGCGCCGTACCCCGTCCTGCGCGTGGACAGCCGCCCGCCCGTTCCGCTGCTCCTGACGAGCGTGGACTAGACCGGCACCGCGGGCGCGACTGTACCGCGGTCCGAGTCCGCGGTCCTGATACGAGCGGGCGATCAGCGCGCTGCCGACTAGCCCCGAACCGACTTGGCCTTGATAACGACTAGCGTCATGTCGTCGCTCTGGTGCGAGCCGCCTGCGAACCGACGCGCATCCTGAATCAACGTGTCCCTGATGCTCTCGGCCGAGAGGGTTGGGACCTCCAGTCGGGCCAGCAGGTCGCGGGGACGATCGTAGCCGTACAGACCACCGGAGTGGCTGCGAGCCTCAGGGATCCCGTCCGAGAACACTACGATCACGTCCCCTCCAGCGAGGTGCACCGTTCGACGCTCGTAGGAGGTGTCGGCAAGGGCGCCGAGCGGCAGAGTTGCGCCCGGCGAGGTCAGGTACTCCACCCCTGCTCCGGACTTCATCAGCGGCTCGCACAGGCCGGCGTTGGCAAAGATCAGCTCACCGGTCTCGGGGTTGAGGACCATCGCGCACAGTGCGGTGAACATGCGCTTCCCGATCTTCTCGTGAATGGACCGGTTCAGGCTGCCCATGATCTCCTCGATGTCTCCCCCCTGGCGCACCCGGGAGAAGATCATCCCGTCGGACATCAGCGCCGCCATGGCGGCGCGCATGGCCTTGCCCGCGACGTCCCCGACCACGACACACAGGTGGCGCCGCTCGCCCTCCAGCCAGAAATAGTCGAAGAAGTCGCCCCCCACCTCATGGGCCGGAATGCACAGCCCGGACACCTCGAAGCCCTCCACCTCGGGCTCCACCTGCGGCATGATGGCCATCTGGGCATCACGGGCGGCCTGAAGCTCGGTTCGCATGCGGATGCTATGGACGCGGGCGCGGAACGCCGCGGCCCCGAGAGCCAGCGCCACCACCCCAGCCACCAGCCGGAACCACCACGTGCCCCAGAAAGGCGGCGTGATGGTGATTCGGATCGAGGCCCCACGCTCGTTCCAAACACCGTCGCTGTTGGCGCCACGGACGCGGAATACGTAGTCGCCAGGTGCCAGACCGGTGAAGGATGCAAAGCGGCGGTCGGCGCTGACCGGGATCCACGCGTCGCTGAAGCCCTCCATCGTGTAGGCGTACCGGTTCTTCCCCGGCGCGGAGTAGTGGAGGGCCGCAAACTCCAGGGAGAAGAGGTTGTCCTGGTGCGATAGCTCAAAGGCATCGGTCTTACTGATCGGCCGTTGAAGGATGACGCGCCCCTCCCGCCGCTCGCCGACGCGCACGGAGCGGTTGAACAGCCGCAGGTCGGTGATCACAACCTCGGGAACCAGGGGGTTGAAGCCGATTTCGTCGGGGAAGAAGGCATTGAAGCCGTTGATCCCCCCGAAGAACATCTCCCCGGCGGCGCTCCGGTAGGCCGAGCCGCCGTTGAACTCGTTGCTCTGAAGGCCGTCCCGCACGTCATAGTTGCGGAACTCGCCGGAGTGCGGGTCAAACCGCGAAAGCCCCCTGGTCGTGCTGATCCATAGCCTCCCGGATTCGTCCTCGAGTATCGCGTAGACCGAGTCGCTCGCCAGGCCATCCCGGGCCGTGTACCGTCGGAAGCGGCCGGTTGCCTGGTCCAACCTATTGAGCCCACCCCCAAACGTGCCGAACCACAGGGTCCCGTCGCGTGCTTCGCGGATCGCGAAAACGTGATCGTTGCTCAGGCTCGAGGGGTTGTCAGTATCGTTCCGGAAGCTCTTGAACGCTCGCCGTTGGGGGTCGAGGCGGTTGACCCCGCCGCCCTGGGTACCGACCCAGAGCGCGCCGTGCCGGTCCTCCGCCATCATGCGGATGAAATCGTTGCTGATACTGGAAGGGTTGCCGGGTTCATGCCGGTGGTGAGTGAACCGGCCGGTTCGTGGATCGAGGAGGTCGAGGCCTCCCCCGAAGGTGCCGACCCAGAGGGCACCCGAACGGTCCTGGTAGACGGATCGCAGCTCGTCATGGGCCAGCGAGCCGGGGTCGGAGGGGTCGTGGCGGTAGTGCGTGAACCGCCCCGTCTGCCGCTCGAAGCGCTCGAGACCCCCGCCGTTCGTGGCGACCCACAAGACGCCGTCCCGGTCCACGAGGAGGCCACGGACCGTATCGTGGCTGAGGCTTGAGGGGTCATCGGCCCGGTGCCGGAAGCTTCGCCACCGGCCGGCGCGTCGGTCGAAGCGGTTCAGGCCTCCGCTGTCCGTACCGATCCACAGCACGCCGTCACGGTCCTCGGCGAAGCACCAGACGATGTCGTGGCTCAAGGAGTTGGGGTCGTTCGGATCGTTCGCGTAGCGGCGGAATCTCTTGCGACCGACATCGAATTTGCTGAGACCACCCCCATACGTTCCCACCCACAGCACCCGCGACCGGTCCTGGTACAGGGAGTAGATACGATCGGCGCCGAGACTCGTCGGGTTGACGCGGTCATGCCTGAAGCTGGTAAATGTGCCACTCTCGCGATCAAACCGGTTCAGCCCACCCCCGTCGGTCCCGACCCATAGCGTGCCGCTCTGGTCCTCGCAAATAGCCTTGACGAGATCGCTGCTCAGGGAGCCTGGAACGGAGGGGTTGGCGCGATGGTGTGCGAACCGGCCCGTGCTCCGATCGAACGAGTCCAGGCCGCCTCCATACGTGCCGACCCAAAGCGTTCCCAGGCTGTCCTCGAAGATGACGAGAACCGCGTCGTTGGCGAGGCTCGACGGATCACCCGGGCGATGGCGGTAGCAGGTGAACGACCCCGTCGCGGCATCCAGGCGGTTCAGCCCCCCGCCGTTGGTGCCGACCCACAGCACCCCGGAACGATCCTCGTAGATCGCCCGGACATCGTCGTGGCTCAGGCCACCCAGCGTGCCGGGGGTCGCGCGGTGGTGGCGGAACTTCCCGGTCGCACGGTCGAGCAAGTCAAGACCACCCCCCTGAGTACCAACCCAGAGGCGCCCCCCCCGGTCCTCGGTGATGAACCGGACCGTGTCGGCGGCCAGACTCCCGGGATCGCTCGGGTCGTGGCGGTAGCGGGTCACCTTCTCCGTGACCGGGTCAAAGCGGTTGAGACCCCCCTCGAATGCGCCAACCCACAGGACCCCGGCCCCGTCTTCGAAGATGCTCTTGAGCTCGTTGTGGCTGAGGCTCGTCGGGTCACCGGCGACGTTCCTGTAGACGGTGAAACTGTATCCGTCGAACCGGTTCAACCCATCCTCTGTGACGAACCACATGAAGCCCTGGCGATCCTGGACGATCTGCTCGACGATGCTTTGCGACAAGCCGTCGTCGATTGAAAGGCGGTCGAAGTCGAGACGCGTCTCGGCCGCGGACGCGACACCGACCGTGGCGCAGAGCAGCAAAACAGATCTCAGCCACGTGTACATCAGTTGCATGCTCGGTCTCACCGCCAATCAGTCTACGCGGAGTTTGGGTCTAAGGTTGCCCCCAACCACGATTCGGCGCAGCCACGACTGGTCCCGCCTCGAAGCCCATAGGCGTTCCGACCGGCGTCCTCCCACGGTAACGTCCCAGTGAAACCAACCGCGAACCCATACGTAACAGTGGCAGCGACCGGCACAGAATTGAGAACGCACACAAACCAGCCAGATCAGTCTCTCCGCTCGGGACTGGTGCGCCGCGCTCCCTGGCAAGGGGTACTCCTCGCATCGGCCATCTTGATGTTGGCGTCCGGCCTCCGGTTCACGGCATCCGCACAGATGCAATCGGGCGCGTCATTCGGCACAGGCCGAGCGGCCACGGTCTCAAGTGCGGCCGACCCACATGCCGGCCAGCGACGCCCGCGCAAACACCTGCGATCGGTCGAGCCGCAACTGGTGGTGCTGACCGGCGGCACGCTCATCGACGGCACGGGTGCTCCCCCGCTACCCGACGCGGTGGTCATCGTCCGTGGAGACCGCATCGTCGAGGTCGGGCGAGCAGGCGACATCGAGGTGCCCCTTTCCGCGACGGTGATCGAAGTGCAGGGCGCCACGATCCTGCCGGGCGTGATCAACGCCCACGTCCACTCCGTATACCGCGAGAGCAGCCTCGAGGCGTGGGCGCACGAGGGGGTGACGACCGTGCGCGACCTCTGCGGACCAGCGCAGTACGCCCTGGTCCACTCGCTCGCCCTGAACCCACGGCTTGCACGGGTCGTGGCGTCCGGCCCCTTCATCACGGTCCCGAACGGCTATCCGATCGTTCCGTGGGGCTCCACCAACGCCGTGCCGGTGAGCGGGCCCGAGCAGGCGCGCGTGGCTGCCAATCAGCTCATCGACCAGGGGGCCGACATCATCAAGATCGCCCTGGAGTCGGGGGCCGACTTCGGCGGGTTCATCCCGACTCTCTCGCTGCAGGAGGTCGCCGCCGTGGTCGAGGCCGCGCACGCCCGGGGAATCCCGGTGTCGGCGCACGTGACGACCTCGCCCGACCTTCCGCGAGCCCTGGACGCCGGCGTGGACGACATCGCCCACATGGTGGTGGACTACCCGTCCAGCGAGCTTCTGGCGCGGGTGGTGCGGCAGAGCGTCGTCTGGGTCCCGACGCTCGAGCTCTGGCGCGTTGTCGGCTACGGCCATGAGCCGAGGGCTGTCGCCAACCTCCGCCGGTTCGTCGAGGCCGGGGGCACGGTCGCGCTCGGCACCGACTTCGACGGGTACAACGCGCCGTTCCAGCTCGGGATGCCGATCATCGAGATGGAGCTGATGCAGCAGGCCAGGATGTCGCCGATGCAAATCATCGTTGCAGCGACCCGGAATGCCGCCCTCGTGAGCAACCGTCTCGGCGACCTTGGGACTGTCGAGGTCGGGAAGATCGCCGATTTCGTCGTGGTGAGGGGCGATCCGCTTCGGGACATCCACGCGTTGGCGGATGTGCGTCTCGTGCTCCACTCCGGCGTCGTGATCCGCAACGACGGGTTCGACTAGGAGCCTGTCCGGGTAAACGACGAAAGCGAGAATTCCGAGGGCGCCGGATGGCAAGGAAGCCGAGCGAGAAGCCCGGAGGCGTAGCCAGAGCTACGTCGAGGACTTTTCGCGACGGCTGACACAGCCAGCCGGATGCCATCGGGATTCGCAGCCGGAGTATTGCCCGGACAGGCTCCTAGCTCCGCCGATCCTGTGGGATCTCCGGTATCATCCTCACCGAGGTCGACGACTGCAATGCTCACCGCGATCACCCGCAAGGTCAGTCCGGCGATCACGCGCTGCGAGCTGACACACCTGCAGCGCAAGCCCATCGACGTCGCGCTGGCTGCGCGGCAGCACGAGGAATACGAGCGTTGCCTTGCCGATCTTGGGTGCCGGGTCGTGAGCCTGCCCTCCGAGCCCGAGCTGCCAGACTCCGTCTTCGTCGAGGACACCGCGGTCGTCGCGGATGAGCTGGCGGTGGTGACGAGGCCGGGGGCCGAGTCTCGCCGGGCCGAGACGGCCTCGGTGGCGCGGGTTCTTGCGGAGTACAGGCCGATCGCGGCGATCCAGGCACCGGGGACTCTCGACGGGGGTGACGTTCTCCGCGTCGGGCGACGGGTTTTCGTGGCACTCTCGGCTCGCAGCAACCGGGAGGGGATCGAGCAGCTCCGCGCGCTGCTCTCACCCTTCGGGTACGCCGTGGAGGCGCTGGCGGTCTCGGGCTGCCTGCACCTCAAGTCGGCAGTCACGCAGGTGGCGCCAGATGCCGTGCTTCTCAACCGGGCGTGGGTGGACCCCGCGGGGTTTGACGGTTTGCGGTGCATCGGGATCGACCCCGCCGAGCCCTACGCGGCCAACGCGCTCCTGGTCGGTGAAGCGGTGATCTACCCGACCGCTTTCTCCCGAACCGCCGCCCGCCTCGAGCGGGCCGGCATCCGCCTCGTGTCGGTGGACGTCTCCGAGCTGGCCAAGGCCGAGGGCGCGGTCACCTGCTGCAGCTTGATCCTGCAGTAGTGAGCACCGCCGGGGGTAGCTCCGTATACCCCTGCCGGCGGACGAGTACAATAGGGTGCCTAGCACCGTATACCCCACGGAGGTGGGACACAGCCGAACGATGTACGAAGAGTTCTATGGCCTCACGGCCCCGCCGTTCTCGATTACGCCTGACCCGCGGTACCTCTTCTTTTCCCAGCGCCACCGCGAGGCGTTCGACCACATGCTGTTCGGCATCACCCAGCGCAAGGGCTTCATCCAGATCACCGGGGAGGTCGGCGCGGGCAAGAGCACGCTGTGCCGTGCGGTTCTCGAGCAGCTCGGCAAGCGCTACGCAACGGCCCTGATCCTGAACCCGGTGCTCACGGGCATTCAGCTGCTGCGCGCCATCGTGCACGAGTACGGCCTCGACGACCGCGGCAACGACCGGGTCCGGCTCATGCAGCGCCTCAACCAGTTCCTCCTGGACCGCGCGCGGGAGGGGAAGGACGTGGTGCTGTTCGTGGACGAGGCGCAGGACCTGTCCGACGAGCTGCTCGAGGAGGTCAGGCTGCTCTCGAACCTCGAGACCGACGACAGGAAGCTGCTGCAGATCGTACTGGTCGGGCAGACCGAGCTGCGGAAACGGCTGCAGCGACCCGAGCTCCGGCAGCTCCGTCAGCGAATCACCGTGCGCTACCACCTCGGACCCATCGGGCGCAATGAGACCGAATCGTACATCTTCCACCGCCTCACGGTCGCCGGGTCCAACGGTCGCCCCACGTTCTCGCCCGCAGCGATTCGTGCCATCCACCGCCACTCACGCGGCGTGCCGCGCCTGATCAACGCGATCTGCGACAAGGCGCTGCTGGCAGGCTACGTCGAGGACCGCGACCACATCACCTGGCGGCAGGTGCGGCGCGCGGTCCGAGACCTGGAGGGGAAGAGCCCATGAGCCTCGTCAGCGAGGCCCTGCGGAAGGCGCGCCAGGAGGCGGCGGACCGGGAGGGCCGGAAGCACGGCATCCCTCGCGGGCTGGTGCTGCCCCCGAAGAGGTGGCGCTCCGGCCCGGGGCTTGTCTTCGCCGTCCTGATCCCCCTTGCGGCCGCGATCGCGGGCGCAGCGATCGCGTGGTGGGCGCTCAACCAACGTGCCCCAGCGACCACCAGCAGCGTCGAGCTCAGTCGACCCTTCCCTCCCGCTTCCACGCCGGCAACTGCTCCGCGACTGTCGGGCACCGTCGCCGGAGCGGTCGCACAGGGCAAGCAGGAACCCCTTGCCGCGCCCGCCGGGCAGGAGCCTCGCGGGAACGAACAGGCACGATCGTCCAATGCTGCCGCGACGCCGCAACTGCAGCCTGTGGCGTTGCTCCCCGTGCCCACGCCCGCACCGGAGCCCGCGTCCGGCACCGGCCGGTCAGGACCCGAGACCACCGCAGACCAGTCCGGGACGCAGGAGAAGAAGGCCCACGCCTCTCCCCGGGAACGGGTCTTTGTCGTCGATGCAGACCTTGGGCATGCAAAGCTCCACCTCGACTACGTCGTCTACAGGCCAGGCTCGCCGTTCGCCGGGATCAACGGGCAACAGGTCACGATCGGCAGCGTGATCGAGGGACTCCAGGTTGACGAGATCGGCCAGGAGTTCGTACGACTGCGCGACAACCGTGGAACCGTCGTCCTGCGCACCCACTGAGGGGCGCCGACGGCTCATGCAAGACGAAATTCCTCGTTCATTCTCCGGTTGGCGCTCCGCGACAGACCGAGCTAAGTTGGCGGCATGATCGAGCGATCGTTACCCGATGGCGAGACCATGTACCGCGCGCTGGTGCAGAGGGATCCGGCGTTCGACGGGCTCTTCTTCACCGCCGTGATGACCACCGGCATCTTCTGCCGACCGACGTGCACGGCCAGGAAGCCCCACCGCGAGAACGTCGTCTTCTTCCCGACCGCGCGCGAGGCCCTGCTGGCGGGCTACCGCCCCTGCCGGGTATGCCGGCCGGTGGAGCCGCCCGATGCGACGCCCGAGCAGGTGAGAACGCTCCTTGCCGAGGTCGAGGCCGATCCCAGCCTGCGCCTGCGGGACGCGGACCTCAGAGCGCGCGGGATCGACCCCGCGGGCCTGCGCCGCTGGTTCAAGCGAAACCACGGGTTGACCTTCCAGGGGTACGCCAGGGCCCTTCGCATCGGCGCTGCGTTCGGCCGTATCAGGCACGGGGACACCGCCACGGCGGCCGCCTTCGATCACGGCTGGGACTCCTTGAGCGCATTCGGCGAGGCGTTCCGCAAGGTCATGGGTGCTTCGCCGACACGTGCCCACGGTCCGGCAATCACGATGACCCGGATCGAGACACCGATCGGGCCCTTCCTGGCCGGGGCCACGGACGACGGCATCTGCCTCCTCGAGTTCGTCGACCGCCGGATGATCGAGACCCAGCTCACGCGGCTCGCGAGGCTCTTCAAAGCGGCACTCGTTCCGGGGACGAGCCCTCACTTCGATCGCCTGACGGAAGAGCTGCGCCGCTATTTCGCGGGCGAACTCCGCGTCTTCCAGTCGCCACTCGACATGCGCGGGACCGATTTCCAGAGAAAGGTGTGGTCAGGACTCCTCTCCATCCCTTACGGTCAAACCCGCAGCTACTCGGACCAGGCGACGTTCATCCAAGCCCCGAGCGCGGTCCGCGCGGTGGCGCGGGCCAACGGCGACAACCGCATCGCCGTTCTCGTCCCGTGCCACCGCGTGGTCGGCGCAGACGGCTCGCTCACCGGGTACGGAGGCGGGCTCTGGCGCAAGCGCTGGCTGTTGGACCTCGAGAGGCTGAGCCTGGAGGGAAAGAGCCTCAGCGCGGCTCGCTAGCCGGCGCTGCCCTGGCCTCCCCCGCCGGCGAGGTCGGTCCGCTCCTCTCACCCCCCTTCTTTGCGGTGGCGCCGGCCGTTCCGGGTTGCCCACACTCCGAAGAGGTTCTTGACGGGATTCGTGTCGCTGCTTCGAGTGTCCTACGCCGTCTTGTCAGGCAACTGGCTGCGCTTCATCAGGAAATAGCCGGCGGTCAACGCGACGACGATGGAAGCGATACCGATCAAGCTCAGGCTGTCAACCTGCTTCAAGTCCAGGATTATGACCTTTCGGGCGATTGCGATGATGGCGACCGAGAGAACGACCTCGTAGTGAGGTTGCCCCTGGGTTACATAGGTCTTCATGATCGTCTCGAGAAGCTCGATGCCGATCACGACCAACATGAAGAGCCCGAAGATGTCGAGCAACTGTTCGACGCTGAGCAGAAGAATAGGTGATTCCAGCAGATCCTTGACGATGAGCCAACCAAGATCAATGGTGGCAAACGCCAGTACGATGGCCATCATCACCATGAGTGCCTGAACCATCAGCTTCTCGAATCTCTTCAGAATGTTGAACATGTCTTGTTCGCTCCTTTCACGCAAGCGGCCCTGTTTGCCCTGACGTCGTCTTCTCAACTACCGAACATCGTAAAGCATACAACCGAGGTGCATAGTTGTTGGCTCGATGATGGCCGGGGCGGCTGTCACGGTGAACGGATCCACGGCCAGGGCGCTGGCGCCGGGTCCCGGCTCTCGGCTGTTACGTCGCGGCTGCCGTGGTGGCCGCCATCGCGGCCGCCTGGGCCGCGGCCATCGCCGCAGCAACCTCGACCACAGACGCGCCGGCGAACGACACCAGGCCGCTGCCGAGGCCCTTGAGCCTGTTTCGCCACACGATCCGGCCGCTCGCACCGTCGAGGCAGAACAGCTCGCCTCCCGCGCCGGCGTACACGACATCGCCCGACCCGAACACGGTCACGAAGCTCGCCGTCTTGACCTTTTGCCGCCAGATCTCCTGACCGTCGGACGGACGCAGCGCCACCACGTGGCCGCCGATCCCGATGAACAGGCACTGCTCCCCCTTTGCCATGAGCCCTCCTCTACGTTGGTTTCCATCCTATCGTGCCGCAGTGAGCGGAGGCTACGGGGTATCGAGTCCGCGGAGGCACTCGACCAGCAGGCGGTTGAGCTCGGCAGGTTCGTCGAGGGTCCCCACGTGGCCGTGGCCGACCCCGGAGGTGACTACCCTTGCCGCACCGATCACCTCGTCAACTGGCGCCGTGCGCCTTCTCCAGCTCGGCAAGCTGCTCGCGGGTGAGCGGGGTGCAGAAACCAGAGTAGTTCAGCAGGGGCTCGGCCGGGTTGGCGATCGGAACCCACTTCCCACCCTCGTAGTTCAGGTACGGCACGTTCCACTTCATCCCCTCGAGGACCGGGATCACACCCTGGAGGTTCTTGACCTCCCCGTTCTCCCACCATGCCGGGACAAGGCTCTTGCTGACGACGGCCCGGACGATTTGCGTCCCGTGGCAATCTCGGCACTTGCGGCCTTCCCTCGTGATCGAGTGCGAGAAGGTCGGGGCCAGAGTGATCATGGCCCTGTTCTGGTAGACGCAGGTGAGGAAGTTGGCCAGCGTGACCTTGCCGTCGTGGTTCACGAGAAAGAACATGCCGCTCAGCTCGATCTGTACGTCCTTGCCTTCCTTGATCCTGGTCTCGAGATGACAGTTGAGGCAGGTCTGGATCTCCCGGACGTGGCAAACGCTGCAGTCGAGCTTGCCCTTGTGAACCGTGTGGCTTGGGGACTTCCTGATTTCCGAGTGGCACTTCTCGCAACGGGTGTCGAGCACCCCCGGTTGCATGTAGGTGTCGTAAACCACACCGTCACCGTGCACTTCACGCGTGCTATGGCAGCTCATGCACTGCATGCCCTTCTCGCGATGGACGTCGGGGCTCTTGGGGACACCGTGGCATTTCTCGCAGGCCGCCTGGGCCACCACCGGGTCCAGGGAGTAGATCGCCTTGCCGTCGACCTCTTTCTTGTGGCAGGTGTCGCACGTCTGCACGTGGCACTTCGCCTTGACGCACCCGACCGCCGAGGCTGGAAGCCCGGTGAGCCGCTCCAGGCCTCCGTGCTCCTTCGAGTAGACGAACTCGATGCCGCGGTTGGTGTAGTGCAGGCTCTTTTCGAAGAAGTTCGCTTCAGCTGCGGGTTTCGGCTCCTCGCCAGGAGCCAGGGTGGGCACGCCGGCGAGGAACACCACCGTGAACGCGCACAGGCAGACTAGGGGTTTCTTCATTGTGATTCCCTCCTTGTCCAGAGCTGTCCGGGGACCCGCCGGCGCCCGCCCATTGGCGATTCTTGCCATTGGCGGAGCAGGCCGGTCGCAGCTTTCCCCTCGATCTTGAGCATCCCCTCGTTTGTACGTCCGTCCCGGGACGAGGTTGCGGCTGTCAGAAGGTGCGACAATCCCTTCCCATGAGTTTGGCCCCGAACATCGGGGACGTGAAGCGTGCACTCAATCGTGTGCGGTTGAAGCCGGCTCGCTTCGTGCCGCCGGGCCGCCGAGCGGCCGTGGCTGCGGTGCTGCGCGAGGGCGAGGCGGGTCTCGAGCTCCTCTTCATCCTCAGAGCCGAGCACGCGAAGGATCCCTGGTCGGGCCAGATGGCGTGGCCCGGCGGCCGGGTGGATGACGGCGACGCGGGGCCGCTGGCGGCCGCACTGCGGGAGGCCCGCGAAGAGCTCGCCCTCGATCTCGAGCGCGACGCCGAGCTGCTCGGAGCCCTCTCCGAGGTACGCACGCACCTGCGCCGCGGTCCCGGGCCGCTCTCGGTCGTGCCGTTCGTCTTCGAGCTGAAGGGCGAGCCCGTCCTCGCCCCCAACCAGGAGGTGCAGGAGGCGCTCTGGGTGCCGCTCTCGTTCCTGCTCGACCGCGGACACCGCGGCCACCTGGTCTGGACGGGACGCGGCGTGCCGCTGGTCATGCCCTGCTTCCGCTTCGAGGGCCGCGTGATCTGGGGCCTGACCCTGCACATGCTCGACGAGCTGCTCGAGTTGCTCGCCGAGGGCGGCGCGGCGTCGAAGCGCTGACGAGAGGCACGCTGTCGGCCGCCCCAACTTCGCTACGGGCTGCGGCACGGCGTTGCTATCATGCCAGCCGACATGTTGACCATCAACGGGACCGCGCTTCTGCCGCCCCGACCCCGCAACCGAGGACTGTGTCATCGGGTGATTCAACCCAGACCGTCCGGGAAGAGGTCCCACCGCTGCCAAACGGGCGCTCTCCTGGCCGGGAGCTTTCTCGCTCTCACCGTGTGGTTGAGCAGCGCCCGGGCGCAAGACGCATCGCCAGTCCCTTACTCTCGGAACGCGCCCGCCGCGGAGCTGCCGGCCGAGCTCCACTCGGTCGAGGAGAGGTCCGTCTACGGCATGGTTGCGGCCGGCAGCCCGGAGGCCGCCCGAGCCGGGGCCCTGATGCTGGAGCAGGGCGGCAACGCGGTGGACGCGGCGGTCGCGGCGGCGTTCGCCATCGGGGTCGTCAATCCACTGGATGCCGGCCTCGGCGGTCAGAGTTACGTTCTCATCCACCTGCGCGACGGACGCGATGTGGCCGTCGACGGCTCCTCGCCCCTGCCGCTCCGCGTGATCCCCGAAGAGATCAGGCCGCTCAAGGAGAGCGGTTTTCTGTACGGCTACAAGCTTGCAGCCACACCGGCCACGCCAGCGGCTCTCGCCTACACCTTGAAACGCTACGGCACGATGAGCCTCGCGCAGGTCCTCGCCCCTGCCATCGAGCTTGCCGACTTTGGCCACGTGCTCATGCCCAACCTCGAACGCATCGTGATCACCTACGCCGCAAGCATCCGGGAGAACGAGTTTCTCGGCAACCTTCTCCTCAAGGGCGGCTCCGATCCCTGGCCGCCGGGACACGTGTACTGCCAGCCGGTGCTCGCCGAAACGTTGCGCCGCCTGGCCGCCCACGGAGTCGAGGACTTCTACCACGGGCGGATCGCCGACGAGATCGCGGCCGACATGGTCGCCAACGGCGGCTGGGTGAGCAAGGTCGACCTCGCCCGCGTTCGGGTCAGCGAGCGGATGCCGGTGCGCGGCCGCTACCGCGGCCTCGAGGTCGTCGCGTTCCCCTACCCGGGCGGAGGCGACATCGTCGTCGAGGCGCTGCAGATCCTCGATACCTTCCCTCCGGAGTTCCTGCGCGACGACTCCGCGGACCGCATGCACCTGCTTCTGGAGGCGGTGCGCATCGCGTTTCGGGATGCGGTCTCGAGCACGGAGGCCTCATCCCTGGGCACGGAGTTCCTCGACCCCACGAGGGCGGAACGGAGAGCCGCGCTGATCCGTTTCGACCGTGCCTTGCGGGAGAACGAGCTACCGGTAGCGCACAACCAGTACTTCAACGACCGGGGCACATCTCACGTGTCAGTGGTGGACCGTTTCGGCAACGCCGTCGCGCTCACGCAGTCCCTCGGCCTGGGAAGCATCGTCGCCACGCCGAGCCTCGGCTTCGAGTACAACTCCCTGCTCGAGACCTGCGAGTTCTGCGATAAGAGTTCTCCAAACTTCCCCGCGCCCTTCCGGACCCTGCGGTCGACGATGACGCCGACGATGCTTCTTTGCAACGGTTCGCCGTTTCTCGTCCTCGGCGGTTCCGGCAGCTCCCGAATTCCCTCTACGATCCTCGCGGTCGTCACCAACGTCGTGGACCGCGGGATGCCGCTCGATGAGGCCGTCGCCGCCCCGCGCGTCCTGGTGGACCGGCCCAATCCGAGAAACCCGAAGGGCTGCAGACCGGCTCCCTCGGACCCGCTGTCGGAGCCGAAGGTCTACCTCGAGCTTGCGGGCCCGATCACGACGGAGCAGGCCGACGTGCTCAACGCCCGCGGCTTCACGGAGCAGTACCGCAAAAGCTTCCCGCTCAATCGGACCACCCTGCGAGCTTTCGGCGGGGTCAACGCCGTCCTGGTGGATCCCGTGAGTGGGGTGCTCGTCGGTGTTGGAGACCCGCGGCGTCAGGGTGCTGCCGCGGCAGCCAAGCCCTAGGGACGAGGGACTCACAGAGGAGGCCCGAACGTGGCCGACCGGCCACGCACGGTGCTGGTATCATCCACAGTTGCATGCGAGCCCTTGCCATGACTTCCCGGTCGCCGCACCGACTGGTTTTCCCCGGCACCGTTCGTCGCCCGAGAAGGCCCACGCAGGCCTGGCCAGGCTTCAGAATCCCGGCGATATTCACGCTTCTCGCAGGAACCCTTGTTGCGCCACCGGGTCTGACGGCCAACGCCGCCACCCAGCAGGTCCGCCCGGTCGTACGCTCACACAATCGAGACGCGGCGGCGTTGCCCGCCGAGTTGCAGGCAAGCGAGGTGAGGTCGGCCTACGGCATGGTGGTCTCCGGCATCCCGGAAGCTTCGAGGGCCGGCGCCACCATCTTGGAACAGGGCGGCAACGCCGTGGATGCGGCGGTCGCGGCGGCCTTCGCGATTGGAGTCGTTGATCCGCTCAACGCCGGCCTCGGGGGTCAATGCTACATTCTCGTTCACCTCCGCGACGGGCGCGACGTTGCCGTCGATGGATCTTCGCCCCTGCCGCTCCGCGTGGTCCCCGAAGAGATCAAGCCGCTCAAGGAGAGCGGCTTTCTCTGGGGCTACAAGTTCGCGACCACACCCGCCACGCCGGCGGCCCTCGCCTACACTCTCAAGCGGTACGGCACCATGAGCCTCGCCCAGGTCCTCGCACCCGCCATCGACCTCGCAGACTACGGCCACGTCCTCGTGCCGACCATCCAGATCCTCGTCGACACCTATGCGGCAAGAATCCGGGAGAACGAGTTCCTCGCTCACATTCTTCTGAAGGACGGGCTGGATCCCTTCCCACCGGGTCACGTCTACTGCCAGCCGGTGCTCGCCGAGACGTTGCGCCGCCTGGCCGCCCACGAAGTGGAGGACTTCTACCACGGTCGAATCGCCGAGGAGATCGCGGCCGACATGGCCGCCAACGGCGGATACGTGAGCACGCTGGACCTGGCCCGCGTTCGCATCACCGAGCGGTCGCCGGTGCGCGGCAGCTACCGCGGTTTCGAGGTCGTCGCGTTCCCCTACCCGGGTGGCGGTGACATTCTTGTCGAGGCGCTGGAGATCCTCGGCGCCTTCCCTCCGGAGCTTCTGCGGTACGACTCCGTGGACCGCATGCATCTCCTCCTGGAGGCCATGCGAATCGCTTTCCGGGACGCGACCGGAAAGACTGAGAGCCCTTTTCTCAGCACTGTCTTCTCCGACCCGACGAGGGCGGAGCGGAGAGCCGCGCTGATCCGCTTCGATCGTGCCTTGCGGGACGACGAACTGCCAACGGCACACAACCAGTACTTCAACGACAAAGATACGACCCACGTGTCCGTGGTGGACCGCTCCGGCAACGCCGTCGCGCTCACCCAAACCCTTGGCTACGGCAGCTTCGTGGCGACGCCAAGCCTCGGATTCCAGTACAACTCTCTGCTCGAGACCTGCGAGTTCTGTGACAGGGAGTCCCCAAACTTTCCTGTACCCTTCAGTGTCCTGCGGTCAACCATGACGCCGACCATCGTCTTCTGCAACGGGGAGCCCTTTCTCGTCCTCGGAGGCGCAGGGAGCACGCGGATTCCCTCCATGATCGTAGCGGTCGTCAGCAACGTTGTGGACCGTGGGATGCCGTTGCGTGATGCCGTCACGGCCCCGCGCACTCTTTTCAGCCGGCCGAATCCGAGAAACCTCCCGAAGGGCTGCTACTCGCCTCCTTCCGAAAAGTCGTACGAGGAGAACGTTTACCTCGAGCTTGCAGATCCGATCACGGCGGAGCAGGCCGACCAACTCGAGGCCCGCGGCTTCAGGCAGCAGTACCGTCTCACCTTTCCCCTGCGCGATCCGGTCAAATTCCGTGCATTCGGCGGGGTCAATGCCGTAATACTGGACCCTGCCACCGGGCTGCTCGTCGGCGTCGGGGACCCGCGCCGTCACGGTGCTGCGGCCGCGCCGAACCCGCCCTGAGCAGGGGTGAGCCACGAAGGGCTGCCTCGCAGCCGGGAGGTGGCATGAAGATCAGGCAGGTGACGTCGAAGGCCGACCTGAGGCGCTTCGTCGAGCTGCCGTACCGGCTCTACCGGGACGACCCTGTGTGGGTCCCCCCGCTCCGCGTGGAGCAGAGAAAGCAGTACGACCCCCGCCGCAACCCGATGCTCGACCACTGCACCGTCGAGCTGTTCCTGGCCGAGGACGGTGGCGAGCCGGTGGGCAGGATCGCCGCGTTTGTGGACCACCTGGCGGTGCGGCACTGGGGCGAGCCGGTTGGCCTGTTCGGCTCCTTCGAGTGCGTGAACGACCCCGAGGCCTCCCGGCTGCTCCTGGAAGCGGTCCGGGAGTGGCTGCGCGGGCGCCGCATGCGCTCGATGCGCGGCCCGTGGAGCTTCGCCTCCCAGGAGTGGGGCCTCGTGGTGGAAGGCTTCGAGACGCCGCCCGTGATCATGGCTCCGCACAACCCGCCCTGGTACAACGACCACCTGCTCGCCTTCGGGTTCAGGAAGGCCAAGGACCTGCTCGTCTACGTCGCCGACACCGGCGAGGGCTACCGCATCCCCGAGCGCTACCTCGTCATCACCAAACTGGTACAGGAGCGCTACGGGATCACGGTGCGGCCGGTGAACATGAAGCGACTCGAGGAGGACATCGCGATCCTGGTGGACGTGGCGAACCGGTCTATCTCCCGCAACTGGGGGTTCTACCCCGCAACCGAAGCGGAGGGGCGCGCCCTGGCTCGTGACATCAGGCCGATCCTGGATCCGGACCTTGTGCTCATCGCCGAGACGGCGGGCGGGGAACCGATCGGCTTCGCCATCACCCTGCCCGACATCAACGTGCTCCTGCGCGGGCTCAACGGGCGGCTGCTCCCGTTCGGCTGGTGGCGGCTGCTGACCGGCCGCAAGCGGCTCACGCAGTTCCGGATGTGGGCGATCGGGGTGGTGCCGGAGTACCAGCAGCGCGCCGTTGACGCGATCCTGTACAGGCGCACCCACGAGGTGCTTGCGCCGCGCGGCGACATCCGCGTTGAGGCCAACTACATCCTGGAAGACAACGTTCGCATGACCAACGCCATGCGCAACATGGGCCTGCAACAGATCCGCCGCTACCGCGTCTACGAGATGCCGATCTGACGCGCGCCCAGAGTCCGCTCAGAAACCCGCGTGCTCGGTGCGCGTGATGATCTCGTCCTGGAGCGCCTCCGAGAGGTCGCAGAAGTAGTCGGAGTACCCGGCCACGCGGACGATCATCCCGCGATGCGCCTCCGGGTTGGCCTTGGCCTGTCGCAGCGTGTCCGCCGAGACCACGTTGAACTGGACGTGGTGGCCATCGGCCCTGAAGTAGCTGCGCACCAGGTGGGCGAGCCGGTCGATCCCCTCCTCCCCGGCGAGGATCGCGGGCGAGAACTTCATGTTGAGGAGCGTGCCGCCGGTCTTGACGTGGTCCATCTTGCCGGCCGAGCGGAAGACGGCCGTGGGCCCGCGGCGGTCCGCGCCCTGCACCGGCGAGATCCCCTCCGAGAGCGGCAGCGTGGCCTTCCGGCCGTCGGACGTCGCGCCGCACACCGAGCCGAAGTAGACGTGGCAGGTGGTCGGCAGCATCTCCAGCCGGTAGGTCCCGCCCTTGACGGTAGGCCGCCCGTCGATGAGCCGGAACGCCGTCTCGAACACCCGCACCATGAGGTCGTCGGCCGCGTCGTCGTCGTTGCCGTACTTGGGCATCCTGTTGACTAGGCGCGCCCGCAACGGCTCGTTCCCGGCGAAGTCGGCGTCGAGCGCCGCCACGAGGTCGGGCAGCTTGAGTGTGGGCTCCTCGAAGACGAGCCGGCGGATCGCGGCGAGCGAGTCGGTGATCGTGCCGATGCCGACCGCCTGGATGAAGGTGTTGTTGTAGCGGGCGCCGCCCGCGTTGTAGTCGCGCCCGTTCGTGATGCA
>Ga0315275_10000920_pt1 | contig 25031 bp, 16 predicted proteins | sample YL17G03_0_MG_FD_205557 | JGI IMG/M metagenome (GOLD analysis project Ga0315275, IMG submission 205557) | Sediment microbial communities from Yellowstone Lake, YNP, Wyoming, USA - YL17G03_0 | ecosystem: Environmental > Aquatic > Freshwater > Lake > Sediment | place: USA: Wyoming | collected...
GCCGCTGCAACAAAACCAATGGAAAGGTAACTTAATATTCCAAAAATGCCCGATGTAGCCCAGATTGTTAAAAGAGAGCTGTCGGAACCCCCAGCCGCATGGTCAGAAAGGAGTCCGTGCCCACGTTTATTGATCTCATACACGTAACGGCTGTAACCAACGCCAGTCCACGGGTTTTCTTCGATCATTTCCCACGCAAACCGCCATGACCAAACGCGAAGCTCTGCAGTCGGGTCCAGGGGCTTCTGGCTATCCAGCCTCAAAAGCGCTTTTCCGGAATCCAGAGCCTCAACAGACCTTTCCTGCACACGGGGGGACAATACAAAGGCCATAACAACGATTAAAAGCCCTGCTATTAATAGTTTTCTTGATTTAAACAGGGCGAGCAGGCCTAGAACGATAATTAAAGCCAAATATCCGCTACGTGAATATGTCAAATAAAGGGCTATTAATGCTACTAAAGCTATGGCTGAGAAAATCAGAAACCATTTATTATTTCTTTTGTGGCGGAAGTAAAGCCCCAAAGCTATTACGGGGCCAAGCAAGAAGGCAAGGAATCCACCTATAAAATTCGGGTCAAACCATGTAGAAAGAAGCCTTCCTATATGCGGATCCCAGCCCTGCAGCTGCATGCCGAGGTCATAAAAACTTGGAAAATATATGAGCTGAAGAAAACCCAGTATGCATATAATAAGCATGCTCGCTATCATCCCTTCGACTAAAAAGATTCTGAACCGGTCCCCTTTACTCCGGTTAATAAGGTCAAAAGTGATAATCGTCAGAATAAGATACATTCCAAAGCGCCCCAAAGCTGAAAATGCGACAATCATTTCCTTTACAGGAAACCTATACAGATTTATGAGATAAGTTAATGTAAGGGTAAAAAGGAATACTATTATCATTTTCCCTATTTTCCCAAGCCGTAGTTTTCGGTCATTTCTGATTTTGTCTATCACCCATACAACAAAAAGTGGAGGAATCAGAAGATCTGAAGGCAGAAATCCAAGACCTACAAAAGACAAATGCCAAAGCTCCCCTGTTACAGGAGCAAGAATGAGTAAACTGAATAACAGATATAAACAATTTTTTAAACTGGTAACTTTTAACATTTGACGTTTGACTTTTGACGTTTGACTTATGTGATATAGACTTAAATTCTCAAGTCAATTGTCAAATGTCAATTGTCAATGGTTAATATGGTCAATGGTCAAATGTTATAATGTAATTATGGAAATAAATCAAGAAACCTGTATATCGGAATTGATAAAGTACAATATAATCCCCCGCAAATATTATGGGCAGGTTTTTACAACTGATGAATCGGTTATCCGGAAATTAATCGATACCATTAAAACGATTTATAAACCTGGTTCAAAAATTGTGGAAATCGGCGGCGGTTTGGGTTATATAACCGAGGCTTTGACAGAAAATTTTAATAATGTGGATTGTGTAGAAGTCGACGAAGGGCTTTTTAAAGTATTGTTCAAAAAATTTGTTCATAATAAAAATTGGGCTTATGTAAAAGAAAAAAGTGATAATTTGAATAAAATATTTATTCAAAAAATCTGCTCTCGAGAAAATTTTTCAAAAAAACGAAAAATAAATATGAACAAAAAATTTATTCAACAATCTAGTTTAAGGCTTATTAAAGCCGACTTTTTAGATTATCTACCAACTAATAGCAATACCCCCTTTTCAAATCAAGAATATATGTTAGTAGGTAATATACCTTTCCATATTTCTGGAAAAATTTATCGAAAATTCATGTCAGAAATTTCCCACAAACCTTACGGTATGGTATTTATTACTGACAAACAATATGCCAGCACTTTAATGGGCCAACCGCCTCGCTGTTACCGCGTCAGCCTTCAGGCTCAGGCATATGGGAATATTGAAATAGTGTCTGATGTTTCCTCTGTTTCGGTTTATCCAGAACCAAAAGTCATGAGCTGTATCATGAAGATCACCCAAAATCCCACTCCCCTACCCCGGAACTTCTGGAAAGTGGTTAATTATCACTTTGAAAACTTCCCGACTACTGAAGTAGAAAGCCCGAAAAAAGTTGGATTAAAGGGATGGATTGATATATGCCAAAAAAGCAGTATTTGATTCTTTAAGCTTAAGTTTAATTAACTTGAAATCGGATTTAAAAGACCATTGGCTTTGTCTCTAGCCTTCTCGGCCTCAAGCTCACGGATTTTATTAAGCGTAGTTATTACAGCGTGGGCTGCTTCTAATGTGAAATGTGACGTTTCACTCCGGTTTTCAGTATTTTCTGTATTGTTCATATAATTTAAAATTAGAGGGCGTCACATAATATAGTGAACTACTTGTATATACGCAAGGGATTTTTTATTTCTTTCATTATTGAAAAATACCGGCGGCTGTAGCCATATTCCAGAGTTTATAGGGTTCAAGGGAAAATTAAGTTTTACGATAATTGTTAATCGAGCTTTTCCCACAACAAATCATACATCTTCTTATGCAGATCCGCGATCTCGCGAGATTGAATAAGAATCGCCATTTTTTCCTGCCACGATGCGATTAACACCTTATCGTCATAAATATTCAATTCGGGTGAAAAATCATACATCTCCTTGGGTATAAGTTTCATTACGCGAGCCTCTTCTTTGTCATGGCTTTGTCTCTCAATTGATAATTCATTATCTGGGCTAATACACCTGATATTTATCCCTTCATCAGTGCGTCGTTTATAGTATTCCGGAAAAAAATTCGGCAACCCTTTATGCATTTCCTCAACATTGGCATATGCGCGTATGGTCTCAGTAGATTTAAGGGTATCTTCATAAGCCTCACGCATCCCCTTCTCCCCTTCAAAAAACTGGACTTTCGGTTTTGTACTGAGCGGATTTTCCAGTGATTTAAGGGCTGGCAAAACTTTTTCTATCTCCTTTTTTTGTTTCTCGATCTTTCGGGCATATTCATTTTTATCTCTATCCAAATAATTCAATAAATTGTCTGGATCTAGTATCTGAAAATAAGTTACAACTCCTTTGGTTGTTTTAGAGGCCAGACCCTTTTTGATCAAACCCTCAAAAACATCATAAATTGTGGGGCGGCTGATTTCAGCATGCTTGGCAATAACAGAGGCAGGCTGAGAGCCTAGCCTAAGGCTGACCAGGTATACTTTTATCTCTTTTGGGGAAAGGCCTATTTTTTCAAGAACCCTATCTAGCATTGAAACAAATATGTTGTCGATATAACTTCGACATTACTATTTTAGCATATCTATAAGCCTTATACAATAGCCAAAATTCAATGTCGGTTGTTAATTGACAAAGAATGAATAAAGTATTATTATGCAACTACTTTATTATTTTGTCAAATATATGAAAATCCACTTAATACAACCACGACACAATTACGCTTCCGATCCGCAAAAGGAACAGAAAGGACACATTTATTTGCCTACTTCACTGCTTACAGCAGCGGCAAGGCTTATAAGGGCAGGTGTTGAAGTTATTTTGCATGATGAAAACCTAAGGCCTGCCCAGATAGACTCCAATAAGATAGGTGTTAATCTGGTTGGCGCGCCTTACATCCCTGAGGTTATTAAACTTAAAGAAAAACTGCAACTTCAGATCAGGGACCAGATTGAGCTTATCCTCGGCGGTGCAGTGATAAGCGGTTTGACGAGGGAGCAAATAGTTAAGTTGTTTGGCATAAATGCAATAAACGGCAATAACGACACGGAACTGGCTCAGGCACTTGGAATCAAGCAGGAAGATATGCTTCCACCTGAAAAAACTTCTCTGATACCGGCATATGAACAGATTTCCGATGAGGATATGTATGAATACTTAAGCAGGGAATTTACATTTTATCTGTCTCAGGGCTGTAAATTCGCATGTGAGTTCTGTCCTGCGGTCAGAACGAGGCGTGATTTAGCTACAGGAAAGATGATTAAATGCAGAGAATCTTACCGCGATATTAATATTGCTGAAAAAGACCTGGAATATCTCATTATCAGAGCCAAAAAGCTTGGATTAAATAAATTAAGCATGTACCTATCTAACCTTGATGTTTTTCAGACACCCGATAAGCTTATGCTATTTGCCAGAATGGTTAATGCGATCAAGGAAAGGCATCCTGGTTTTAAGATTATTCTGCGCGGACTTTCAACTGTTGATTCGTATCTTAAAGCCCGTAATGATAAGGAGTGCATCGAAGAGCTGGTAAAAGCAGGTTTTACTACTGTGGGTTTCGGAGTAGATGGCATGACGCCTGAAGTATGGAAAAAGATCAAAAAAGGCCATAATACAGAAGATAAATGTATTGAGGCTATCAGGTCCGCAAGAGAGGATTTTGGAATAACGCCAGAAATACTAATGGTATTTGGTCACTTGGGCGCAGATACGCCTGAAACTTTAAAGCTGGCGGTGGAATTTACCAAGGAAATGGTTACAAAATATGGCGCCGTCCCCCGACCCCATGTAGCAAAAAGCTTTGTGCCAGGGAATGACGGATGGAATAAGCCTGAAAATCAGGAAGCGGTTGAAGCACTAATAAATAATCCTGAGGCTTTTCAGTCGTTGGATTTCACCGCGCTCCCGTCTCCCTTTACCCATAAAGATCCGAGGTTGATTCAACTTGTAACCAGATACTTCCTTGAAATCTGCCAAATCCAAGGAAATACGACTCAGGCAACACAGCCAATTCTGCCCGAAATGAGCCCGGAAGAAGTGGCTGAAGTTAAAAAGATGAATGAGGGCAAATATGACCGTTAAAACGGTAAATCCTCAGGTTTAATCTCACTCTCATAATTGATTGCAGGAACCTCAGTTGGATTTTCCGGAACTACCCTTTCCTTCCCCTTAATCACAGGTTCAGAAATAGTTACCCTGCTTGCCGCTTCCGGAGCGCCGATTTCCGCGTCAGGTATTCCTAACGCTAAAGCTCTCTCGGCGATAATCTCGGTTGTCCAGCGTTTTTGGCCATCCGGTGTTTCCCAGCTACGGGTCTGCAGGCGTCCGGTAATATATACCTTTCTGCCTTTCCGGATATTTGACGAGAGAGATTGTGCCAAATTGCCCCATGCCACGACATTATGGAATTCGGTTTTTTCCTGTTCATTTCCCATTCTGTCTTTCCACGCGAAATTAGTGGCAACACCGAATGAGCATACGGAATCCCCGTTAGGCGTTTGCCTAAGTTCAGGGTCGCGAGTTAAGTTGCCGATGATCTCCGCCTGATTTAAGCCGCCGCCGAGTTTTGAATTTTCATCAAGGGCAGGATTTGGATTTTTTGGGTCCAAAAGTATCAGGTCATCCGCGACAACCCTAGTTTTATACCTTTTCTGGCCTGTCTGGTCCTCCCAGTCATCGGTTTGTATTCTACCGCTTATAAATACCTGGCTTCCTTTTTTTAAATATTTATCGCTTATCTCAGCCAAACCGCGCCATACAACCACATTTATATAGGAAATCCCCATTTGCGGCTGTCCAGACGCGTTAATAAAAGTCTGTCTGCTGACAATATTTAAATCCCCTACCATTTGACCATTAGGAGTCTGTCTGATCTCCGGAGGCTGAGTAAGGTGGCCGATGATTTGAGCTCTGTTAAGTGCGTACATAGTATTTTGTGCTTATGAAATAAATTACTACTAAACTCGAAAATCGAAGTTTTAGTGAGACTAAAAATACCAACCTAAAATAAAAATTGCAACTCGTTTGCCTAGCCAAATTATGATTTATTATTCTTTTGATATTTGACATATATTGTTATTATTGCAGCAATTAAGTTTACACCTGCGGTAACATAGTGGGCCTTTAACCATGTCCTAATATGCCGCTCAAAACACCAAGCTATCTTTATCACAAAATGAAAGTCAGGCTATGCGAACAGATCATAGGCAAAGAGATCAGAGTGAATACCGCGGCACGTACAGTCGGAAAGTCCCGCCAGATCGTGCACCGATGGCTGAAAATATATAAAGAGCTTGGCCCTGCAGGGCTTTTATATAAAAAACCGGGGCCGAAAAAGGGTTCGCCGTGGAACCGCACGCCGGATGATACGGAAAGGCTGGTGGTGAAGCTGGCTGAGGACAATCCGTTTGAGGGACCCATACCACTGAGCCGCATATACCGCGAGGAGACCAGAAATTCCCTTCACCCTGTGACCATTTACCGCATACTCAGGCGTAACCGCAGGCGCTATGGCACTCTGGAACCTGTACCGCGCAGAAAACCGGTTCTGTATGTAAAAGGCTGCCCCGGCGAGGAGGTCCAGATGGATACTTTCTATCCTTTCGGCAGAACCAGGAAAGTAGTTCTGTTTACCGCAATCGATGACTGCAGCCGCTGGCCGGAAGCAAAAATCTTCGGGCGAAGGACTGAAGCTAATGCCGTAACATTCCTCAATTATCTTGTCTCGAGGGCTCCGTACCGCATACGCGCTATAAGAACAGACCGCGGAAGGGAATTCGGACTGGGCTTTGCCGCCGCATGTAAAAAACTCGGTATAGAGCATATCCGTAACGAGGGTTACAGCCCCGAAGACAACGGAAAAATAGAACGGTTCCACAGGACTCTCAGGGAAGACCTTGTGAGGCCTTTTTTCCATCCGGACGCAACGCATGAGGAATTGCAGTATCTTATCTCGCTGTTTCTGGCATTTTTCCGCTTTAAAAGATGTCACACAGGACTTGGAATGCATAATCTTACGCCTGCCGAAAGACTGTTCAGGCATTACATGAATCCGGTTTCAGAAAATGTAAACTTGATTCTGCAACAAAACAAATATTGACAATATTTAAAAAATATATTAATATACTTACACTAACTAAATATTATGACTGAATCTGAAAAACCTCTATCTGAAAATCCTATTATTGAAGCAATTAGAGTTTTAAAATCTTTCGAGCCTTTCCAAGACGTATACAACATAGATATAAGTAATCTATCTCCTGAAAAGATTCCGGAGGTTTACCTTGCATTACTTAAACTTTATCAAGGATTAACAACCGATTTGAGGTTACATTGGCTCGGAGGAGGTTTGTCAGAAGAAGAGAAAAAAAATATAAAAGAGTTATTAAATAGAATTCGTGATTATGCAGGCAAAATTGATTTTACATCATTTGATGAGCTTGATGAAGCCATGTGCATAAGGGAAGGCACTATTAAAGTTCTTTCGGAATCGGAAAAACCAGATACCAAATAAAAAATAATTGTCTTTTAAACTTAAAGCAATTTCTTTAGTTGCTCTATTTTGTCTGTCTTCTCCCACGTAAATTCCGGCCTGCCGAAGTGGCCATCAATTTGACAAATTTGTTTTATTTTATTATAGTAACCTCCTTAATATAAATAATATGGTAGAACAAAGTAACCCAGACAGACCACAAGGAACAATGTCTTTTATAAACTTTCAAGGACAACCCCTCCTTCTTGCTAATATTGAAGAATTTTATAGTAACAGAGATCTCGACTATATGAATTTTATACAAAGCGCACAGAACTATTCTCATCTGCCTGATTTTGAAAAGATGGTGATACACGCGGTTTCAGGAGATGCAGCTGTTGCAGCTCAATTTATAGGCACGTGCGATGAAGAGCCTTTTAAAGACATGGTAAGAATTGATGAGGCTTTGGCGGTAGCCGAAAGAGCAATGATTGATTTTATCCTAAGTCTAAGTGAAGGAGAAGCATATGATGAAAGTTATATAGCTGAAATTGCAGATGATCATTATGAGGAAATTGAAGAACTTGAAGCAAAAATCGCATCATTAATAAAAGACGGCGCTGATCAAAAAGACATAGACAGAGTCAAGGCGATAATCGCATCGTATAAACGTCAATTTAATGTTCTTCTGCAACAATTACCTCGATTTCCTGAAGTGCTGAAAAGAAATGCCTATTGTGCTATTGGTGTTTTGTTTGAATTTGAAGATAATGAGGGAGAGGAACATTTTCCTGAATTACCTGAATTAAAAGTAATTGCTGAGGAAACGATTATAGAAGAGTTGGGTTCATTTGCACCATTTGCAGTAGAGTTTCTGAATAATCCCAGATTTTCCTCAAAAATGACCAGATTTGAAGAAGCAAAAAAAATTGCGGAAGAAACGATTATAGAAAAAATGTGTTCGCGTCACCAATTTGCAGAAGATTTTTTGAACAAACCGAATCTTTCTTCAAAAATGACCAGATATGAAGAAGCAAAACAAATAGCTGAAGAAACTATTATTAACAGATTGCGTGAGTCTTTTGGGTATGCAGAAAAATTTCTGCTACATTCGGATTTTTCCTCAATAATGACCAGATATGAAGAAGCAAAACAAATAGCTGAAGAGACCTGCAAAAAAAATGGCTTAATATCTTCTTAATTCCTTCACCTTATCCATCTTTTCCCAACTGAATTCAGGGCGGCCGAAGTGGCCGTAGGAGGCGGTTTTTTGGAATATCGGTTTTCTTAAATCCAGATGTTTGATGATATCTATTGGCCGTAGCGGGAAAATCTTTTTAATCGCCTCAACCATTTTTTTGTCCGAAATCTTTCCTGTTCCGAATGTATCGACCATCAGCGATACAGGATCAGCGACGCCGATGGCGTAGGCGACCTGGATCTCGATTCTGTCCGCCAGCCCGGCGGCAACGATGTTTTTGGCGATGTAACGGCCCATATACGCGGCGCTACGGTCGACTTTGGTCGCGTCTTTACCGGAAAAACATCCGCCGCCGTGATGTGCCATTCCGCCATAAGTATCTACGATTATTTTGCGACCGGTTACTCCGCAGTCACCGGGGGGACCGCCTACGATGAAACGGCCTGTTGGGTTTACGTGGAAAATAGTCTTTCCATCAATCCACTTTCCGCAAACGGGTTTTATAACATGCTTTATGACATCGGCTTTGATTTTGGCGTGAGTTGCCTCGGGTCCGTGCTGGCAGGACACGACAACTGTATGCACGCGTTTCGGCTTTCCGACTTCGCTGTATTCAACAGTAACTTGAGACTTGCCATCCGGGCGGAGGTATTTTAGGATTCCTTTCTTTCTGACTTCCGCTAATCGACGAGTTAGTCCGTGCGCCAGCATGATGGGAAGGGGCATTAATTCTTTTGTTTCATTGCATGCGAACCCTATCATCATCCCCTGATCCCCTGCCCCGCCCGGATCAACGCCTTTGGCGATATCAGGGCTCTGTTCATCGATACTTGTTATTACCGCGCACGCTTTGGAATCGAATCCGAAATTTGCGTCATCATAACCGATTTCTTTAATTGTCTGTCTCGCGATCTTCGGGATATCGACGTACGTTTTTGTCTTAATCTCGCCCGCGACCATTACAAGGCCGGTTGTAACCAAAGTCTCGCACGCTACGCGCCCGTTCGGGTCTTTTGCTAAAATAGCATCCAGCACGCCGTCAGATATCTGGTCGGCAATTTTATCGGGATGACCTTCGGTTACGCTCTCACTTGTGAATAGAAAGGACATAATTACAAATTTTAAATTTTAAATTACAAATTACAAATTAGTGCATCAGATATTCGGAATAAAAAAATTGAAATTTGTCATTTAAAATTTGTTATTGGTCATTTATAAAAAGAAGCTTTGGTGATAAGAAGCCTTACGACTGCTCATCTATTTGTTGGATGTCGCACCATCTCCGAGTTGTCACATCGGAGGGTTGCGGAGTGGGTCATAGTGCCAAGTCACTACCCACTACTCTTGATGAGATGATGTTTTCGAAATGAATTTTAAAGCTGGGCAGATAAAAAGTCAATTACACTGCCTCGAGCATTTTTAGCTTTTCTTCAGCATTTCTCACAGATTCCATGTCTTTAAGCTTCCTGTTTATTCTGATTACTTCATTTAACATCTTTTTTAAAAAAAACTTTATCCTGATAAACGCTTCTTCAGGTGCTTCCGTTTTAATTCTCTCTAACTCTCTGAATGAGTCGGCAGGGAAACGTTTATTCCAATCTATACCTAAAATAAACTGGCAATGGTGAATCGCTCTACCACGTATTGCTTCTTCAAATGGAACAGATTGAATATAATCATAAAAATATCGCTTATTTCTGTCATAAGCTTCTGAGTGTAATTTAATTTGGTCAGCATCCATTTCGCCCCTTTCAAATAAAGCGGTTTCATCGGAGTAAAATTTGCTAATTTTAAATCCATTTTTTCTAATGCTTTCCAGAATTCTTAAAATCCTATTTTGATCCCCTGCTTCTTTTAAATCTTTTGGCGGTTTGGAATAATCGTAATTACATATATTTCCGCTGATCATCAGCTTACCGTTTTGTTTTAAAATACGATTCATTTCTTTAGCAGCAATTTCAGTATTACCGTAGAAACTGCATTTAAAAATAGCTAAATCCACTGAAGAAGCGGAGACCGGTAGGTTTTGATAATCTGCCTGAATAAACTTAAAATCATCCGGCATCCTTTTTGGTTTTGACTGATCAAAATGAAGAGCCTGAGGAAAAATTTTTCTGACGGAGGTGTCATTAGAGCTTCCTAAGTATAAAACAACATCGTTATCAGTTAGGTCATTTTGGTCCTTGTGTTTCTGTAAACCTTCCATAAATTCCCAATTTTCAACTTTATCAATAAAACCAGTCCTATTGTCGATCTGCCATATCAATTCATCAGATATTCTTCGTAAAACTAAAGATGCAATTCTGCCAGGAAGACTTAAATGATTTAAGATATCTTCAATTTTTTTACGTGCGCATACAGCCCATAGACAGCCTTTTTCAAGACCACTTAGTTCATTATATTTTGGATATGATTGAGGACAATTTTTCATATAGCCAAAATACCATAATTTTTATATTATGTCAATATTTGATTTTACTGAACAAAAAATGTGTTCACATTTTAATTATTTTAATTGACAAAAATATAAATATATGATTAAAATATATACTAATTCCTAAAATTATGAAAGCGCCAGAATCGTCAGAAAATTCAAAAACATTTAAGCCAAAGGCAAAGATTTTGGGAAAATATAATAAATCAAGAGTAGCTGTTATAGCAGATTGCTTATCAAGTTGGTGTGTATTTGATGAGTCAATAGATTCAGCTAAAATTAAAAAATATTTGAATGAATTTTCTTTAGAGGCAAAAGCTTCTGCATTATTATGCCAAGATATCGAGATGACTTTAAATCCAGTATTTTTAGAATTGGAATCCAATATCCCTCAAGGATTACAAAAAGATTATGCTTTTTTGTTTAAAAAAATCGATATATTTTCAGAAGAAATGATGGAAGAAAAAGATAAAGAATTGAAAGAATTGGAAGAATTATTAGATAATAAAGAGGAAATATTCAGCGACTTAGCGGCCTTGCGATCCGCAGCCATTGTTCTTAAAGCGTTAGGCCGTGATCCCTATAAATTAATTGAAGATTGCCTGAGGATTAATTTAATAAATAATTATGCAATTGGTGGAATTGTAGAATGCCCTGATGATTGGTACCACGGAGAAGAACGCTCAAAGATTGTTGATATATTTACTAATAGTAATAGAAGTGAAATGTTATTAAGGACCATAAAGTCAGACCCAAAAATTTTAAAAGATTATTTTATAAAAAGGCAAATAAAAACCCAAAATGAAAGGCATAGTGTTGAAAAAATTTCATTGGATGACTTGGATATAATTGCAGATATTTATGTAGCTGCTTCAAAGGGCGCCGATGAACATGAAAATAAATCAAAAGAAAAACAAAATATTGCTCGAAAATTATTTGCATCTAAGTATAAGGATTTAAAAAAACTAGTTGGCGAATTACTTGGCGATATTCCTAGCTTTCTTCCAAAAAGTGGAATGGCAAAAGAATGATTACCAAGTCAATTATTTACTCTGGTCTGAAAACGTCAATATGCTAAATATTTATTTAGTATCTATAATACTCCGCCTTATACGGTCCATCAGCTGTAATACCAAAGTATTCTGCCTGTTTTGGAGTAAGTCTTGACTTTGTAGCCCTATTTTTATAAAATGTAGCTACAAGTGAATTTTTGTATATAACTGAATACTAGCGATGACAGGAAATAAAAAGATTTTTTTTAAGTTCCTCAGGAATCCACAATCATTTAGGCCCAAAGAGATTGAAACATTATTGATAAATAAGGGATTTAAAAAGATCCAAGGAAAAGGCAGTCATATAAAATTCGTACATCCTGCAATAAGAAAGAAAATAATCATGCCTGTGCATTCAAATGATTGCAAACTTATATACAAACAAATTATTGCAAAGTTTCTGAAAAAATATTTTTTACTAATCTTATGGAACCATTTCATCACACAATTACATACAATAATAAGAGATATAATTACGCGATAAAACCTCTTAATAAAAAGATGGTGCATTTTAAATGCGATGCTGCAGGCGTTGATCAGGAATTCCTTGCGGAAGATATCCCAGCGCTTCTCATCGACCTCCCACATCTTATTGCGTCTGAAAAGCTTTACCAGGAAAGCGAAAAAAGCGTTATTCGGTTCCGCATTTCCAAAGAGGATAAAAAAGAAATCGAAAAACGCGCCGCAAAAGCCGGATACAGGACTATTTCTGCTTTTCTGAGGGATTTGGCGCTGAAAAAATAACTAATAATTATTAATTTTAAATTTTTCCTCCAAAGGCGGATCTGCCTTTGGCACGAAAATTACAAATTACCAATTACAATTTAGAATACAGATCTACAAAAATTAAAATTGGTAATTTAAAATTTGTTATTTGTCATTTAGTATCGATAATACTCCGCCTTATACGGCCCATCTGTTGAGATACCAAGGTAATTAGCCTGTTTCGCGGTCAGCTTATCCAATTTCACTCCGATTTTCGGCAAATGCAGGCGGGCGACTTCTTCGTCGAGTTTTTTCGGTAGCATGTAAACGCCGTGTTTGTATTTTTTGGAATTCTGAAAAAGTTCGATCTGCGCGAGGATTTGGTTTGTGAATGAACTGCTCATAACGAATGATGGATGACCTTCGGCGCAACCGAGGTTCACAAGACGGCCTTCAGCGAGAAGGATGATTTCTTTATCTTTGCCGAGGATGAATTTGTCGACCTGCGGTTTGATGTTTATTTTTCTGAATTTCTTTTTCTTAACACCGTTATTCAGCCACGCGACGTCGATTTCGCAGTCAAAATGGCCGATGTTGCAGACGATTGCCTGGTCCTTCATCTTCATCATGTGCTCACCTGTGATAACGTCGACACATCCTGTCGCGGTCACGAAAATATCACCTTCTTTACACGCTTCTTCCATAGGTTTCACTTCATATCCTTCCATGGCGGCCTGCAGGGCGCAGATTGGGTCGACTTCGGTTATGATCACACGCGCGCCAAATCCACGCATGGACTGGGCGCAGCCTTTGCCGACATCGCCGAATCCAGCGACCACGACGACCTTCCCTGCCACCATAACGCCCGTTGCACGCTTAAGCCCGTCAGCCAGAGATTCGCGGCAACCGTAAAGGTTATCGAATTTGGATTTGGTAACACTGTCGTTTACGTTCATGGCGGGATTTTTCAGTTTTCCGTTTTTCATCATCTCGTACAATCGATGGACGCCTGTCGTCGTTTCTTCAGTTATTCCTCTAATTTCTTTAAGCAGTTTCGGATATTTTTCGTAAATCCTCAAAGTGAGGTCGCCGCCGTCATCCAAAATCATATTTGGCCCTTTATCTCCGAATTTCAGAGTCTGCTCAACACACCACCAGTATTCATCTTCTGTTTCACCTTTCCACGCGAAAACCGGAATTCCCTTTTCCGCTATCGCGGCCGCGGCGTGGTCTTGGGTGGAAAAGATGTTGCAGCTGGACCATCGGACCTGCGCGCCCAGTTCGATGAGCGTTTCAATCAGAACCGCAGTTTCAATCGTCATATGAATGCAACCGGCAATGCGCGCGCCTTTAAGCGGTTTTGATTTACCGTATTTATGGCGGAGTGCCATAAGGCCCGGCATTTCTTTTTCCGCGAGTCCGATTTCTTTTCGGCCCCAATCGGCAAGAGTCATGTCTTTAATTTTGTAATCCATATCCCTAAAATTACAATGCACAATATACAATATACAAAAAATTTACAAGTTACAAATTACAAGTGTCAATTTGGGTATTGGGATTGTAATTTGGTCATTTTTTGTCCATTGGAATTTGTAATTTGGAAATTGATGAAATTATTTCAACAAATCCAAAATTTTCGCCACGATTTTTGCGACCTCGGCGCGCGTTATCGGGTTATTCGGGCGGAAGGTGTTATCCGCGTAACCGCCGACGATGCTCTTATCTTTGGCATATGCGACGTATTTCGCGTACCAATCGTTGACCAGCGCGTCCTGGAAGAATGCGTAGGTCCAGGTGGCATTAGCTAAATAATTTTTACTGAAGTTTTCAGATATATCCGTAAACTTTGCTGACTCAAGGAGTATTTTCAAAGTCGCGCCGCGGGTAATATAGTCGTCGGGCCTGAACTGGCCGCTTATACCGCTGACAATGCCTTCTGTTTTAGCCACACACACATATTTGGCGTACCAGGCAGTTTTCGGCACATCCGGAAAATACACATAAGACCATTCAGGTTTGATATTATTTTCAACGCAGTTATCGATTGTTTCCCTGTCGAACTGAGATTCGATGGCGATTTTGGTCAGTTCAGCCCTGGTTATATTTTCATCAGGAGCAAACGTCCTGCTGGTTTTGCCGCTGACAATGCCTTTAGCCGCAAGATCTTCGATGTAAGTCTTTGCCCAGTGGTTAGTAATATCTATAAAAGCCATTGTTTTGCTGACAATCGCGGCAGGCGCGGCGCCATGCAAAGTTTCAGCGCCTTTTTCCAGAACAAAATAAGTGAAGTGGTTCGTTTCAAAAACGACTTTTCCGTCCGTCACCGTGCCTTCTCCTTCGTAAACCCATTTATAACCATACAGGGAAGAATAAATCGCCACTTTCGCGCCATCCTCAAGCCCTTCAACAGGAATTTCCAAAATCACCTCAATTGAAAAATTGAGAGTTGTTTTGCTTGAACCGATTTTTACCACAGCAACAACATCATCGCGCAATATCTTATGATCCGAATCCTCAACAACTCCGCCCGTACTGCTAACTTTAGTTACGGAATAAAGAAGGGGTGGTTCAATTTTCCCATCCCATGAGGAAGTTGAAGTCAGAACCGTGTCCGCGGGGATTGAGACAGAAATAGAAGATTCTTTATTCGGCATAAGCGTGATGGCGCCGGTTTCTGTGGTAAGCTGGACTGTTTTGGTCTGTTCAACGGCATTGTTCGTTATTATATTTGATGAGACCTGTAAAGGCCTGATATATGTTACTTCTGTATTCACTGTCTGGCTAAAAGAGGTGCTAACAGAGGAAGTCTGAGTGTTTGAATCAGAAGGAGGATTAATGCTTGGAGTTGCCCCTCCACCGCCACCAGTTTGTTGCACTTGTTGTTGCTGTTGTTGCGGTTGCGCGGGTTGTGTAAGGGTTACGCCGGGAACATCGGTTTTTTCGTCAATAACGACATCGGTATTGGTTAGAGTCTTTATTGTAAATGTACCCGTTAACCCAGACGTATATCCATTAAATCCGCCTGTAACTCCGAGAGTAATAACGGTGTCTGGCGGAACATCGCTCCCGCCTGTGCGGGTAAACGTAATAGTCTGGCCGGACTGTCCCGCAGTTAAATCGCCCGTGATATTTTCGGTAGCAGTCTGCCCGTCTACGCCCGGTAGTATGATCTGGGTGGGAACGATGATCCTGATTTTGCCGTCAGCCGGTAATAGGTTCGCGATCTTGAAGCTGAAAGTAAAATTGGTGGCCTGGTTTATGACGGTATTACTCAGAGCTACTGAAGTATTCCGCAGGCCGGAAATGATATCTCCAGGAACCACGTCATCTGAATCAATAAGAATATCATTATTGCTGTAAGTTCTTATTCCATATACACCCGTTAAGCCTGGTGTCTCCGGGTTTTTTATACCATCGATTGTGCAGGTTTCAGTTGCTGGGGGGGCTTCCAAAGTCACCCCGCTACGCGTTATGGTCACTATCTGGCCGTTTATTGATGTTGTGAAACCTCCATCCATTGGAGAGCATGTGCCGTTAGTTGCACCGCTAACATCAAAACCTGTTGGGAAAGTAACTACGATTTTGCCATTAGCCGGAATAATGTTTGCGGTTGTAAACGATACAGTCACAGTGCTGGTATAACCTGCACGTAGGTCGGCCGGCTCAACATCCGTTAGACTTAGTGATCCTGTTCCGATGTTATGGACAGTCGCCGTATCAGTGGAAGCAATAGGACCGGCTGCATTTGAGCTGGTGTCGCTGGCGGAAACCGGAAATCCGAATGTTCCGCTGTCGTCGCCAGCCAGGACTGTGTAATCAAAGGTATAAATTTCATCGTCAGTGGTCACATCTCCATGAGACCCGTCATCATATAAAAGCTGGGAAATCCCGCCGCTGAAATTACTAAGGTCCGTCAGGACAGTTGATGCATCAATATCTGTATTACCGTCGCCAGTTGCCACCGAGTTGTCCCATTTGAATATCATATGTTCGCCGATATTGCAGATACCGCCGCTACAACCGGAGGCGTCGATATCTAATTTTCCCGCTGTAATCAGAGGGGCGGCGCCATCGGCAGCTGGGTCTGGGGCGCCAGTAATATTTAAAATATTAGAACTGTTATCTTGGGCGTTCGCAGGTGTCCAGCCGAGGTTTGGTATGGCGCCGGTATCATAGGACACACTTTCAGTCAGACTATAGATCAAGGTATTTGTACCTGTGCCGGAACTTGTGCCAACAAGCACAGGATAACCTGTAACCGTGACTGCGTTGTAGTCGTCATCGACCACAGCCTCCGTATAAATCACAGTCAGACGATCGATTTTCCCATTAACGTTGTTATCTCCGGTAATGGCGGAAAGGGCTAAAGGATTGGCGCCATCGGCCTCGGTAATGCCTCCGCTTCCCAAATCGCCAGCCTGATTTGCAGGCACAAATAAATCCTTGATTGTTACGCTTGCTCCTGTCCAAGTTATATCCTGATTAACCACACCTGTATCACAACCCGTTTGGTCAGTTGCGTTGCAATTGCCGGCATTCTCATCAAAAATTATGCAAAGATATTCGTTATCCTCAGCGGTATCCAGAGGGCAAACACCTTCGCCTGCATCTACGTTTTCGTTTAATACGTTAGCGACTGCCGATGAAATTGGGGCGTAATCCACAGCTGGCGCATAGTTGTTGATTTCTGAATCATCTATGTCTTCGCTGAATTTCAATTGCATATGATCCACTTTTCCATTGTGTGTTAAGCCGTCATTTCCTATATCGAATGTTTTTGCTTCCATTAAAACAGGTTCGGCACCGTCTTCAATCGCGGGAGTTGTAGCCTCAGTCCAGGTTTTATCCGCGCTTTGGTTATCTGACGCGTCTTTGATGCCCGAGTTTGAGGTAAAATTTAAAGTAAGATCCCCCACCGCAGTACTCGCGGTCGTACAGTTAAAATCAAGGTTTAGAGTAGAAGTTCCATCAGGATTTGCAATCTCGGAATCGCAGGTGCCATGATCGGCAATGGAAGTCACATTAAAACCATTCGGGCCTGCGTCTGTGTCCGCCAAGGGTTCTGAAAACGTAAGCTGGATGCGGTCAATGTTGCCATCTTTAATTTCGTCGAGCATTAAAAGGTCAGTTACAATTGGCGCGGCGCCATCGGCTAGAGTCAGAACTAAATTTCCTGTTTCGTTTCCGGAACCGTCTGCGATGTTCCCTGACAAATTGGTGTAATCCCATACCGGCTCTTCACCGCCTAATGTCTGTTTGCCGGTCCTATCGGCGCTTGCGTCAAAGGTGCCGGTGTCCGCATCCGTGCAAGTGATGGTCGGGGATAAAGATCCAGTGCATTCAGTCGGGTCGAAATCTCCAGACAGATTTACATCACCTGCTGTCCAGAAAAGCCAGTCCGTGCCATCCATAGTAAATGTTGTATTTTCAGAAAAAGTGAAAACAATCCTATCTACTTTGCCGTCGCTATTTGAATCGGAATAAGTAGCGTTAAGAACAGCAGGGGCGGCGCCATCTGCGGCATTTGCCGGAGCGCCGGCGATACTTAAATTATTACCGGCAAGATCCACAGCATTGGCGCCTGTCCATGTAAGTACCGGCGTCGCGTCAGTGTCGGGCGATCCGCCTTCAGTCAAATTGTAGACGAGAGTGGTGGTGCCAGTCCCGGAACCCGTGTTCAGATCGGCATAACCAGTTACGTTTAATGCATCATAGTTGGGATCGTTTACATCTTCGCTATAGACGACAGTAATTTTATCGATCTTGCCATCATTGTCGTTATCTCCCGTGGTAGCAGAGGTAACAGTGGGGGCCTGACCATCGGCAATAGTCTTCCCGGAGAAGGCGGCAGTAGAATTGGACACAGAATCCTGAATCACACCGGAAGCGGTCGCGAAAGCAAAATCAGATGCGGTGAACGCGGTATTCCCAAAGGAATTTACCGTAAGGTCAATTTTGGTGTCATCACCACCATTAATGACGGCAGCGCTCGAAGTCATGCCAGTTGCTGTCCATTGACTTGCCGCGCCAAAGGTAACAGTTGTGAGGGGCTCCGACATGGTGATACGGACGTTGGTATCAGAGGTGGCAGTGGCAGAAATGAAAGCAGGGGCGGCTTCGTCTATTTCCGTATTTGCCCCCGCATCACCAGTTGCAATCGCGACAAGCTGGGCTTCAAGATCAACTAAAAAATTATATTCAGTCCCTGTATGTATTGGCTGGGGGGTATAAGAAACTTCCAAATCAGGATTGGCCGTATCAAAAGTCAAATCCGCGTCCGCCTCATCTAGATACACATAAAAAACCAGAGGGTCTGCATTTGATGTATCGCCACCGTGATGAAACGTAACATTGGAAATAGTGACTGTATTACCCCCATCGGTGACAGCCCAACCAGCAGTACTCCAAATTTTAGCGTTGCTTAAGATATCATTGTCAACCACGACTTCAATCCTGTCTATTTTACCATTAACATTGATAATATCTTTCATGGTCATGCTAAACAATACATTATTATCAGCAAAAACTCTTTGGGGAAAAACTAACAAAACAGAAAAAACTACTGTCAAAAAGGAGATGGCAAACAACGTTAGGATTTTTGTGAATTTATATTTTTTCATTTTTTTGATTTTTTTAGAATAACTTAAAATAAGTATAACCTATATTTATATAAAAAATCAAATTTTACCACGGATTCACAGGATTGACCACGGATTGACCACGGATTCATGAGATTGAACGGATTACACGGATTTACAGGATCAGACTGTTTGTCTGGTTACGGAGCTCATGTTATTTACCCTATTTTAATTCAAGCAGTTTCACAGCCATTTTTACGGCTTCCGCGCGGGTTATAAGGTTGCCGGGCTTGAATGTTCCATCGGCATAACCGCCAACAATACCGTTTTTCTGTGCGAAACCCACATAATTGGCGAACCAGTCGCTTTGCTCCACATCTGGGAAGTCGGCCACGCTCATGAGGTAATCCAGACCCGAAGCAACAACAAGCATCTTAAGCGCTGAGGCGCGATCAACATTTTCTGCGGGATAGAATTTGCCGTCCGGAAAACCGCCGGTGATCCCGTTATCTTTCGCCACTTTCACATAAGGGGCATACCACGCATCTTTCGGCACATCCGGAAACGGATTTTCTGAAACGCTGGCGGGTACTTCAAAACCAAAAACATTCACAACGATTTTCGCCAATGCTGCCCTGCTGATATACGCGTCCGGGTCGAATGTCGTAGGAGCGGTTCCATTTACCAATCCTTTTTGATTAAGGCCGCAAATATATTGTTCGGCCCAATGGCCGGCAACATCTGTAAACGGACATGCAAAAGCCGCTGTTTCACTTTGTTTCGCGATACCTGTTCCGACAGCCTGAATGACAACCTGGGTTGCGGGACCAGTATTGTAAGCTGCGTCTTCGGCGTAAACATTGAAACGGTTGGTTTTATTGGCCACCAGATTAACTTCCACGTGAAAAAGCCCGTTTGAATTCGCCGACGTACTGCCTACCCTAACGCCATCCGTATTTTCAACATAAATATTCGCGAGCGCTTCTGATGATCCGGTTATCGTGTATGTTGCCGCTGTGACAGGATTAATAATAGGGTCGATTACTGGCGCGGTCGGCGGAGTCTGGTCGCCTACACCGGTTTTTCCTGAAGATGTTTCATTGATCGTTATAATTGTTGAGTTACTGAACTGTCCATCCTTTTCCGCTGAAACTGAAAAAATATTTGTCTGTTCCTGGGTAAGGCCCACTGAGACTTTCACAATTCCATCAAGCTTGTCCCCGTTCGCGCCATCCGTTACCGGCGCTATATCGCTTGGACCGCCAACAACAGTTACTTTTGACCCGATAGGAACAGTTATGGTTAAAATATAAGTCTTGGCATCAACTTTGTCCGGAACCGGGCTTATGACAGGCGCGCTTAACGCGAAAACGCTTATTGGAAAAATAAGGACGCAAAACAGACTTATGATGATATTTTTAGTTTTCATATTTGTTTTTGTTAATTTGTTTTATCTTATATCTAATTACATAATTATTCAATAAATGAAAAACTTGAAGACTAGAATTGTGAAGGCTAGGGGCTTGGAGACTAGTCTTTAAGTTTCCAAGTCTTCATTTATATAAAAATGTAATTCTTGTAATAAATAAAACCCCCTCCCGACATTGGTCAGAAAGGGGGTTTTGGTTATCGCTTGAACGAATTCTGAAATGTTATTTCTTCAGCGGAATCGCTTTGACGATCATCTTGGCTACTTCTGCCCTTGTTACAGGTTTATCTGGGCGGAAAGTGTTATCGCTATAGCCAGAGCTTATGCCATATTTTATCGCGAATGCGATGTATCTGGAATAGAAACCATCAGGTCCCATATCTTTAAAGCCCAAATTCGAGGTCCTTGAATCCAGTTTAACTTTTGCAGCATCCAATATCATCCTTAGCGCATCAAGCCTAGTCACAGGATCAGCAGGACGGAATCTGGTGTTAACTGAAGCTTTCAGGATTTTTGCATCTATAGCCGCCTTAATGTAAGGCGCGTATGGCGCGTATGCTTCAACGTCCCTAAAGAGCCTTGTTTTAACTTTATCTGGAACTTTTATGCCAAACGCCAAATCGATTATTCTTATCAATTCCTGGCGGGAAACAGTGCCTTCCGGAACAAATGATGTGTTGGTTTTTCCGGTCATAATACCTTTAGCAACCAATTGCATAATATAAGGTTCAGCCCAATGACCAACAATATCTTTTAAAGATACTTCTGCTGCAGGCCTTAATTGTTCGGTTATTTTGCCTGTATTTACAACTGCGTAGTAAGTCAGATGGTTTGTTGTAATAACTACTCTGTCATCATGTACTACCGCGGATCTTTCCACGTTCCAGGTTTTACCATTAGCCGAGGAATAGATTTTAACTTCTGTTCCCTCAGGCAACCTGACCGGGATAATTATTTGTACATTATGTGAGAAATTCAGAATAGATGATTCATTACCAACATTTACCAAAATTGTAACCTGAGTGCTCTTAAGCGTATCTTTTGTACCGGTAATCGGTGCGCCTTTTGTGCCGATAAGGTTCGCGCTAACTATAGCAGGCGGGTCAATTCTGTTGTTCCAACTAAGACTACCTTCAACTGTTGTCTTTGGAGGAATGACTAATAATATAGTAGCCCTTAAGTTAGGCTTTATGGTCAAAATGCCTTCATTTGTTATTTGCGCAGTTTTAGTATTATTTTCGGTGTCAGTTATGACATTGCTATTTGCTATCTGCACAGCTTGCCCGTAAGACTGGTTACCAGTTATTGATGTGATAATCGATGCATTTCCCGCGCCCCCTCCGCCTGGAGGAAGTTCATTCACATCTAATGTTTCACTGGTATCTGAAAGCGAAGTGCATCCGTCGTCATTCGGGAAGTCTATTAAACCATCGCCGTCATTATCCAATCCGTCGTTACATGCGACGCCAGCTGGAGGCGCAGCTATAGAATATGTAACTGAAGTGCTGGTAACAGTTGTTGCGGCCAATCCGGCGTAATCTGTAGCATTAAAGGCAACAGAATAAATTGCCCCATCTACGAGGGTCGGATTATTTGTTAAAGTAATAGCTGTATGCGCGCCCGCGTTAAGCTCAGCGCCCGTTAGAACCTGGATATGCGGAGAGCCAGCGTCAGCAGTTCCTCCTGTCTGTGTCCAGGTAATAGAACCTGTTTCCACAGCTTCGCTTAATGTATAGCTGACTTTGGTATCGCTTACAGATGAACTTGAAACCGGAACAACTGAAGAGATTGTCGGGGCTGTTTTATCGATTTTAATTGCACCTGAATCCTGTGTAGCCTGCACATTTCCGGCGTTATCCGTAGATCTCCATCGTACATGGTCAGTCGCGGATTCTGTAGAGACAACGATTGGAACTGTATAGGTTGTTCCAGGTACACAGGTACCGGCTGTATCAACACAATAATCGGTAGAAGCTACATCAGCTGGTGCAGGGACTAAAGTAAACGTAACATTTGTCGTGTACCAGCCATTAGCCCCAAGCGTCCCGCCTGTTATTGAACCAGTGGTAGTGGGAGCTATAGTATCAATAATAATATCTTTATTGGCTCCCAATGAACCAGCTGCGCCAGGTGTGGGCAAAGTCAGATCAGCGTTTTTTACGCCAGTAGCCGAATCTTTAATCGTTCCGCCATTTAAGGCTAAAGCAGTTGTGCCGGTATAATCCAGATCCGATGAATTTTCACCAGCGCCTACAGTATATGTAAAGGTTAAAGTCGTGCCTGGAGAACCGCTAGAATATGCGGCTGTGCCTCCTGAATTCAAGGCAAGTGTAGGTGTGCCGCCGACAATATTTACAGTTACACTTTGATCAAAAACGACCTGGACAGAAATTGGCACGCCTGCTTTGTAACTAATATTAGCTGCTGAAGAAGTTACATCGGTAACGTATGGAATAGTGGTATCATAAGTCACTGAAGTGCTTGTAACCGTTGTGGCGGAATTTGTTGCAATGTCTGTAGCATTGAATGTAACCGTATAAACCGTGCCGTCCACAAGCGAAGTAGCCCATGAGGTACAAGCATTGGCTCCAGTTGCCAGTGTGAGATTTGTGTGTGCGCCGGTGTCCAGTGCAGTTCCCTGCAGAGAGCATGTATGCGGTGAGCCCGCATCCGCTGTTCCTGATGTGCGTGTGAAAACGATTGTCCCGCTGGCTACAGCCTCACTGAGTGTGTAGCTGACCTGCTGCGACATGATGAATGCGCTTGTCGCAGGAGCCACAGATGAAATGACAGGCTCTGTATCGTCGAATGTGACGCCTGTGCTGGTGACTGTCGTGGCAGCATTGGTGGCCGCATCAGTAGCATCGAATGAAACAGAATATACCGTTCCGCTTACAAGCGTAGGATCATTGGTCAGCGTTATATTGGTATGCGCACCGGTATTGAGTTCAGCGCCTGTTAAAGCCTGTACATGCGGTGAACCGCCATCAGCAGTACCGCCTGTGCGGGTCCATGTCACTGAACCGCTGGCAACCGTCTCGCTTAATGTATAACTTACGTTTGTGTTGTTAACTGTTGCGCTCGTCGCAGGAGCCACAGAGGAAATGACAGGATTTGTAATATCATAAGTAACGCCTGTGCTTGTCACGGTATCGGCAGGATTCGTATCCACATCTGTGGCATCAAAAGAAACGGAATAGACTGAACCATCCACAAGGGTAGGATCGTTTGTAAGTGTTATATTGGTATGGGCGCCGGAATTCAGTTCAGATCCTGCAAGGGCCTGCACGTGCGGTGAGCCGCCGTCGGCTGAACCGCCTGTGCGCGTCCATGTAACAGAACCGCTTACCACAGCCTCGCTTAATGTGTAGTTGACTTTGGTGTTGTTTACAAAAGCTCCAGTAGTAGGGGTAACGGAGCTTATGATAGGAGCATCTGAGTTAAATGTGACGTCGGTGCTTGTAACCGTGGTCGCCGCGTTACCTGCTGCATCTAAGGCGTCAAATGAAACAGAGTAGATTGCGCCGTTAACCAATGCAGGATTATTAGTCAGCGTTATATTGGTATGCGCGCCGGTATTGAGTTCAGCGCCTGTTAAAGACTGTACATGCGGTGAACCGCCATCAGCAGTACCGCCTGTGCGGGTCCATGTCACTGAACCGCTGGCGACGGTTTCGCTTAATGTGTAGCTGACTTTGGTGCTACCAACGGTGGCGCTAGTCGCCGGAGCGACAGAAGAGATAACTGGAACTGAGGTATCAAAAGTCACCGATGTATTTGTTACTGTTGTTGCCACATTGGTGGCTGCGTCTGTGGCATCAAAGGCAACTGAATAGACTGAACCATCCACAAGGGTCGGATCGTTTGTAAGTGTTATATTGGTATGCGCGCCGGTATTAAGTTCAGCGCCTGTTAAAGACTGTACATGCGGTGAACCGCCATCAGCAGTACCGCCTGTGCGGGTCCATGTCACTGAACCGCTGGCGACGGTTTCGCTAAGGGTGTAACTGACTTTTGTGTCCTTCACAAAGGCGTTTGTGGCTGGTGCGGTGGATGAAATGACAGGCTCTGTATCGTCGAATGTGACGCCTGTGCTGGTGACTGTCGTGGCAGCATTGGTGGCCGCATCAGTAGCATCGAATGAAACAGAATATACCGTTCCGCTTACAAGCGTAGGATCATTGGTCAGCGTTATATTGGTATGCGCACCGGTATTGAGTTCAGCGCCTGTTAAAGCCTGTACATGCGGTGAACCGCCATCAGCAGTACCGCCTGTGCGGGTCCATGTCACTGAACCGCTGGCAACCGTCTCGCTTAATGTATAACTTACGTTTGTGTTGTTAACTGTTGCGCTCGTCGCAGGAGCCACAGAGGAAATGACAGGATTTGTAATATCATAAGTAACGCCTGTGCTGGTAACTGTTGAAGCCGCATTGGTGGCCGCATCAGTAGCATCAAAGGTAACCGTATAAACCGTGCCGTCCACAAGCGAAGT
>Ga0315275_10000921_pt1 | contig 25026 bp, 24 predicted proteins | sample YL17G03_0_MG_FD_205557 | JGI IMG/M metagenome (GOLD analysis project Ga0315275, IMG submission 205557) | Sediment microbial communities from Yellowstone Lake, YNP, Wyoming, USA - YL17G03_0 | ecosystem: Environmental > Aquatic > Freshwater > Lake > Sediment | place: USA: Wyoming | collected...
TCTCGGCCGCCTCGATTCTCAGGCCGAGGCGCTGCGGCAGCGCCTCCGCCTCCAGACCGAGGAACTCGACCTCCTCGAGCGCCAGATTCACCGGCAAAGCCGGAGCCGCACCCTCGATCGATCCGCGAATCCGGCTTGACGCGCCCGGTGCTTGTGTGGCAGTCCGTCGCACTTATTCGTGTGAGAAAACTCTTGCAGCCCGAGCGGCAGCAGGTATAATCCGAGCCGACGCATGCGGGTTGCGAACGGTAAGGTCTGATCGGCCGTGCTGCTGGTTTCGACCCCTCTACGGGCGGCACAGGCCGAGAAGTGGGGAGTACTTCCGTGAGCAACGCACCGACAACTCCGCAGGATCGGCGACGGTTTCGGCGTTCCGTCGTCGGCATGCCGCTCCAGGCCGTCCGCCACAATGCCCCTCAGAACGACCCTCGTCGCATCATCGGCCTTCACGTGCTGAACGTGTCTCGCGGCGGCGTGGGGGCGGTAGCGCAGGACCCGCTTCGTCCGGACGAGACCCTGACGTTGTTCTTCCCGCCGCTCGGGCCCGGCCGCGGGCGGGACACTTCGGGCCTTGTCGTTCACTGCAAGGATTGCGGCGATCATTTCGCCGTCGGCATCGCCTTCGAGGCGCCCTGGCCTGACCGGGAGGAAGTTCGCGCCGATTGATCCGAGTTTTGTCGCTCTCGCGAGGGTGACGGTCGTATAGTATGGCAGAATCGCGTGCGGACCCGGCCCGTGAACATCCGGGTTTGGGGCCGCCGACATAACGGCGAACAGTCGTCCACAGAACACAGCGGGCCGTCAACAAGGGATCGGACGCGTGTGGTGGGGACCTGTCGGTCCCCGCCTTGGCGTTGAACCTTGCGACGGAGGTACCTGCGATGGCCCGCGCCCCACCATACCTGCCTGAGACCGATTGCACGTCGTGCCAAGCGAACGCTGGGAATTCCGGGGGAGGCATTTGCATTTGCAGGATTGTGCGCCATAATTCCTCGGCTAACTTGCTCAAGAGCGGGGGCTCTTTGCGCCGATAGTAGTATGCAGATCGGCATGCGCGCGTGGGGGCATGCCGAGCAAGGAGCGCCCGGTTGTCTCAGGACATCCGAACAATGCGGCACGACACCGAGAGTCGGAGTTGGAGCGGGCAGCGAGAGCGGCGGCAGTTCGGCCGCTTCGGCACCTGCATGCCGATCGGCACCCGCCGAGATGACCTGCTGAAGCGCGGCCAGGCCGAACACCGGGCCCAGTGCCGGCTCCGCTTGCAGGATTTCTCGCTGGGCGGTCTGCGCGCCGACAGCCCCGTGGCCCTGAAGATTAACGAGCGGCTGACGCTGCGCCTGCCGGCCAGCGGGACCCATCCGCCGCTGGAGTTGACCGGGCGCGTCGTCCACTGCCGGCGCCAGCAGGATCGTTATGTCGTCGGCATAGAATTCTGCCAGACCCGCAAGGATGCGGCCGCGTCGCCCTTCTGGCAACTGCCGCGACTGTTCAGCCTGGCCTACGACTATGCGGACGAACCGCCGCGACTGGCCCGAGACGCTTCGGACGACTAGCCGCGCCTGTTATCCTTCGCGCCGCGGCCTGGCGCCACGGCAACCGCCTCAAATCCCTTGCCTCCCCCGCCGATAAACCGTACCATATGTTATTCGTCGGGTTTCCGCACAGCAGCGAGGAGCGTCACGGGTGAGGGTTCTTCTGGTCCAACCGCCGCCGCCGCCGGACTACCTTGGATTCCGGAGGACGGCCGTGCCCGAACCGCTGGCCCTGGAATCGATAGGGGCCGTGGCCCGCCCCAACCACGACGTTTGCCTCCTGGACATGCGATTCGACGGGGCGATCGAGGAGACCCTGGCCGACTTCGAACCCGACCTGGTGGGCGTCACGTGCCTCACGACCGAGGTCTACAATGCCCAGGACCTGCTGCGCAAGGTCAAGGCGGCCCGGCCCGACGCGTTCACGGTCGTGGGAGGGCTCCACGCCAGCCTGCTGCCAGCGGACTTCCAGTTGCCTTATGTCGACGCCATCGTGGTCGGCGAAGGCGAACAGACGTTCCGCGAACTACTCGAAGTGCTCGACCGCCGGTGGCCCGACAGGCCCGGAGAATCGCTGGGGGCGGTGCCCAGCCTGGTGTGGCGACGGCCGGACAACTCGTGGGTGTTCAACGCGCCGCGGCCGATGCAGAAGTCGCTCGACGACCTGCCCATACCCGCGCGCGACCTGGCGGCCCGATACGCCGACCAGTACTTCTTCCTGTTCGACAAGCCGCACGGCGCCATGGCCACGAGCCGCGGCTGCCCCTTCCGGTGCAACTTCTGCTCGGTCTGGAAGTTCTACCACAAGAAGTGCCGCTACATGTCGGCCGAGCGGGTCGTTGATGAACTCCAGACCCTCAAGCCTTACGCCGTGGGTTTCCTCGACGACAACTTCCTGGCGAACGTCCCGCGGGCCTGGAGGATCCTGGAGTTGATCAAGGAACGCGGCATCCGCAAGGAATTCGGCATGCAGGCCCGGACCGACACGATTGCGCGGCACCCGGACCTGCTGGCCGCCTGGCGCGAAGGCGGCCTGGAGACGGTACTCATCGGCTTCGAGGCCGCCACCCAGGACAGACTCGACGCCGTCGCCAAGGGCGCCACGGTCGAGCAGAACGAACGGGCCATGGACATCCTGAACGGCCTCGGCGTGCACATGTGGGGCGCGTTTATCGTGGATCCGGAGTTCACGCAGGAGGACTTCCGGCAACTGAAGGCCTATCGCGAGCGCAAGAGCATCATCTATCCGCAGTTTACGATCCTGACGCCCCTGCCCGGCACCGACCTGTACGAGCAGCGGTACCACGAGTTGGTGACGCACGACTATCGTCTCTTCGACGCCCTTCATGCGGTCCTGCCCACGCGGCTGCCGCGCGAGGAGTTCTACAAGGAATTCGCAGGGCTTTACCGGCCGGACAACGCCGATCTCGTCTACAACTGGATCGCCAGCGGACGGCTCACGATCGAACGCGCCCGCAAGGCGCGCGAGATACTCATGGAACTCGGCAACCACGAGAACTTTCTCCGGGGCGAACGGGCCGTCGGGTTGTCTGCCGCATCATAAGGATGCTCCTCCTTGGTCAAGCCTGATGTGGAAATGACGTTCACGGAGCACCTGCTGGAGTTGCGCCGCAGGATCATCTGGGCGCTCTTGGGCATCCTGATCGGGTCGTGCGTGTGCGGCGTGTTCTACAAAGAGGTGATGGCGGCCCTCATCCGCCCTTACCTGAAGGCCTGGCAGACGGTCCAGGCGAAGCTCGCCCCTGGCGCCGCCGACAAGACAGCACCGGGCACGACGCCCGCCCCCCCGGCCAGTCCGCCGGCCCCAACGGCCATGACGAATCCCCCGCGGATCATCCTGGGGAGCCCCATTTTCGGCTTCATGTCCATCATCATCGTGACCACCGTGGTGGGAGTCTTCCTGGCCTCTCCATGGGTCGTCTACCAGGTCTGGGCGTTCGTCGGCGTGGGCCTGCGCGAGAAAGAGCAACGGTTCGTCAGAACCTATGGCCCGGTCAGTTTCCTGCTCTTCGTGGGGGGCGGCGCGACCTTCTACTTCCTCATCCTTCCGATTGCACTGGCCGCCCTCATGATTCCGACCAGCCAGATCCTGGTCGAGGGCATCTCGCTGATCGACCCCAGTTTCATGCTCGACGACTATCTCCGCTTCATCGCCTGGATGACGCTCATTTTCGGCGTGTGCTTCCAGACCCCGCTGGTGATCCTCTTCCTGGCGCGGACAGGCATCGTGCCCCTCGGGACGCTGGCGCGCAAGCAGAAGATCATCATCTTCGCGCTGATCGTCGCCGGGGCGCTCATCGCCCCATCGGGCGACCCGTTCACCTGCACGCTGATGGCCATTCCGCTCATCGTGCTTTACGAGTTCGGCCTCCTGCTGGCGTGGATCTCGGTGCTCCGCGCCAACCGCCGGAAGCGCCTCGAAGAGGCACAAGGCGGGTCGGCGCCGGAGAACTGACGGTTTGGCCTTTTGCAGGGTCCATCCGCGGCCGGCGCGGCCGCGGTCACCGTCGGTCGCCGTACCGTTCGGCTACGCTCACGGCAGGCCGGCGCCGGCAGAATGATGCGCGAGCAATAAGCCCATGCGACAACTCCCCCCGAGCATCCCCCTCATCCTCCGCCGCCTCGAAAAGGCCTACGGCCGGCGTCCCTGGCGAACGTGGGGCCGCCCGCTTGACATCCTCATCGGGACCATCCTGAGCCAGAACACCAACGACCGGAATTCCGACGCGGCGATGGAGCGACTGTGCCGCGCGCTGCCTGACTGGAACGCCGCCGCCGACGCCCCCCTCTGGAAGATCGCCGGGGCCATCCGGCCGGCGGGCCTCCACCGCCAGAAGGCCGCCCACATCCGGACGATCCTGCGCAGCCTGCGGCAGGAGCGCGGCACGGCCAACCTCGATTTCGTCCGCCGATGGCCGACTGCGCGCATCCACGATTACCTCCTGTCTCTTCCGGGCGTTGGGCCGAAGACGGCCGCCTGCGTTCTACTGTTCAGCCTGCGTCGGCCGGTCCTGCCCGTCGACACGCACATTCATCGCGTCAGCCGGCGTCTGGGGCTTATCGGCCCGAAGGTCAGCGCCGAGAAGGCCCACAGACTGCTGGCCGCGATGGTTCCGGCCGAAAAGGTGTATGCCTTCCACGTGCTCGTAATCGCGCACGGCCGGCGCGTCTGCCACGCGCGGCGGCCGGAACACGGCGCCTGCGTCCTGCGCGACGTGTGCCCGTCGGCCCACAAGCGTTGCTGAGCGGTGCTGCACGAGAGCCGGGCGGCGGCCGGCATGCCGCGCCGTTTTCCCTTGCATCCCTCCAGCGGACGGTCTATACGTAGTCCTGAGGATTGGCGTCAGCGACCTGGAGGTCGTCGCCATTGATCGGAGCGCAACCATGAGCAGACGGCTTGCCCTGTTGGCGGTAGGAATCGGCGCGGTGTGTCTGATCGCGGGCATCGGCGTCGGGTGCGGCCCGGCCGCGAAGTCGCGGCCGGAGGCGATCGATTTCGAGGCCATGGAGCCTGCTGCGCGGCTCCTCGTGGCCGAGGCCGCCGGCCCGTTCGTGGAAGGCGCCGTCGCGGCCATCGATGGCCTGCTGGGCGACAAGTCGCCCCTGATCCGCGCGGAGGCCGGCCAGACCCTCGGCACGTGGGCGGCCGTCTGCGACCCCTGTCTCGCCCTGCCCGCCCTCGGGAGCCGTGACCCGCTCGTCCGCGGCATGGCCCAGGCAGGCTACATGGAGCACAACTCTTACGGCCTGGCCCCCGTCGCGCTCGGCGACAACGTCGTGGAAGTGCCGCCGCCCATCCTGGCGGCGCTCGCCGAGTTCAGCGATCCTGCCGGCATGGTCGACGTCAAGAAGACCATCATGGCTCGGCAGAGTTATCTGCGCAGCCAATTGAACGCCACGTCGGAGACCGCCGTCTTGGCCGCCGACATCCTGGCGCGCGTCGGCGACGAAGGCGCCCGCCGCATCCTCATCCGAACCGTCGAGTCCGCCGATGGGCCGGTGCTCGCAAAGGCCGTGCGGGCCTGCGTCCGAGACGACATGGGCCTCGGGCCGACGCTCCTGCCCGTGGCCCACAAAAGTTCCGAAGTGGCCGTCCGCCGCGCGGTGATGATGGCCCTGGTGGCGGCGCCGGACCCGCGTCTGAAGGCCATTGCGATTGGGGGCCTGGGAGACGCGGACATGGGCGTTCGCCGTAACGCCATCCGGGCGCTGGGCAACATGGCCGGCGGCGCGCCGGTCGAGGCCCTGGCCGCGAAACTGAAAGGCCCGACGGCCGACCGCTTGGACGTCCTGCGGGCGCTGGGCGCGATCGGCCTGCCGGCGGCGAAGACGCTTCGCGATTTCGCCCGCAAGAGCCCGGAGCCTGTCGAACTGGAGGTGTTCGCACTGCTGGCGCTGGCGCCGAACGCCAACCGCGACGACGTGTCCTGGATCTCAAGGCGGCTGATGGCGGCCGACAAGTTCGTCCGGGCCGCCGCCGCCACCGCCCTGGGCCGCATCACGCTGCCGACGGCCCAGGCATCGCTCATGACCGCCGCCAAGGACGGCGACCCGCTGGTGCGTGCGGCCGCGGCACGGTCTCTCGGCCAGATCGGAACCGTCTATGCCGCCAAACAACTCCAGACAATGCTCGAAGACCCCGATCCGCTGGTCGTAACGATGGCGGCCTACGGCCTCGGCGAGACGCGGTACCCCGAAGCCGTCCCAGCCCTGAAAGTCCTGGCGAAAGGGCCGATGCCGACCGATCTCGTGATCCGTCGCCTGGGCGGCACGTACCGGCTGGCGCCACTCGCCGCCGTCGAGGCACTCGGCCGCATCGGCACGCCCGAGGCGGTCGCCATCGGGCGCGACATGCTCGACTCGAAATCCTGGGTCATGCGCGCCACGGCCGCCCAGGCCCTCGCCAACGCCGGCGACAAGTCTCCCGAGACTCTCAAGGCCCTCGAAAAACTGCTCAAGGACCCCGTGGGCCTCGTCCGGGCCCAGGCCGTGGTCAGCCTCAAGGTGCTCGGCAGAATCTACACGCCGGGCGAATTCCAGTTCGGCTTCTGAGGCGGGCCAAGCCGCGCCGTCGTTTGAGCCCACCGTGTCCGAGCCCGCCGGGGAAGCGGCGGGAGGCGAGGGATCCCCGGGGCTCCCGCTGCGGATCCGAGTTGCTTCTCGTACGCGGCCGCCCGGCTTATAATACCTGAGTCCGGGGAGCAGGCCGGCCAGCGCCGCCGCCTCCAAGGCGCTGAGGATGGGCATGAACACGCTCATACACGTCACGCACGAGGCGCACGAAAAGATGGGCGGCATCGGCGCCGTCCTCGAGGGTCTCTTGACCACGCGCGCCTACCAGAGCGTCGTGGACCGCACGATCCTCGTCGGAAGCGCCGACATCCCCCTCGCTAAGCCCCCGGAAAACCTCCAGGCCGTCCATTACGAAACCGGCCGCACCGAGAGCGAGACAGCCCCGCTCGAACCGGCGTTGGTCGAGGCTTTCAATCGCATCGAGGCCACCTACGGCGTCCGCCTCCTCTACGGGCGCCGCGCAGTGCCCTGCCCGCTCGAGACGCGCCGGGCATCCGCCGAACTCCTGCTGTTCGACGTGCGCCACGCCCGCCCGGAACCCGTCAACCAGTTGAAGGCCGACCTCTGGAAGGCCTACGGCGTCGAGAGCGACCGCTTTGAGCGCGATTGGGGCTACGAAGAGTGGGTCCGCGTGGCGTCGCCGGCCCTCGCAGCCGTCCTGGCCCTCCTGGGCGGCGACACCACCTGCGCCGCCGTCGTGAGTCACGAGTTCATGGGCCTGCCGATGATCCTGGCCGCGCGCCTGCATGCACCCGCCCTCAAGACGGTGTACTGGGCCCACGAGGTGCCGCCCGTGCGCGACCTCATCGAACAGGACACCCGCCAGCGGCTCATCTTCGACCGGGCGCTCGAGACGCGGCTGGGCCTGGACTCGTACGAGGCGCACCTGCGCGAGATCGGCGGTTACAAGTACGCCCTCGTCAGCCGGTCCTGCCACAGCCACCGCATCTTTGCCGTGAGCGACCGCGTGGCCGAGGAACTGCGGCTGCTGGCGTCGGACTTCACGCGGGCCGCCATCGACGTGGTATACAACGGGCTGCCCGTCCGGCCGATTACGCTGGCGGCCCGGATGAAGAGCCGGGCCCTTCTGAGGCAGTACGTCCAGGCGGTCGTGGGATTCCGGCCGGACTTCGTATTCACGCACGTGGCCCGGCCCGTGGCCTCGAAAGCCATCGAGCGGGACCTGGCGGTCCTCGAACACCTCGACGACATCCTGGCCGACCGCGGTCAGACGGCCGTCCTGCTGGTGCTGGCGACCGACGGCGGCCGGCGCGACCTGCAACTCGTCCAGCAGATGGCGGCGGAGTACGGCTGGCCGCTCGGCCACCGCATCGGGTGGCCGGACCTCGTGAAGGGCGAGACGCCCATCGGCCTGGCCGCCGAGCAGTACAACAGTTGGGCCCGGGCCACGCGGGCGGTACTCATCAACCAGTTCGGTTTGAGCCGCGAGACCTGCGGCGACCGCGTGCCGGAGGGGTTTACGTTACAGGACCTCCGCCAGGGGAGCGACGTCGAGTTCGGGCAGAGCGCCTACGAGCCGTTCGGCATCGCGCAACTCGAGACCCTCGCGTTCGGCGGCATCAGCGTCATCAGTTGCGTGTGCGGATGCGCCCAGTTGCTGACGCGGGTGGCCGGCGACGCCCTGCCGCCCAACGTGCTGCTGGCCCGCTACAGTGCGGCGCCGGGCTCAGCGCCCGCGACCGAAAGCGAGACGCGGCGCGTCGAGCACGAAGTGGCGGCCGGGTTGGCGCGGGAACTGGCCGGACGCCTGCCGACCGACACGGACCAGTTCGCCCGCCTCCTCGAGAGCGGCTGGGCGCTGGCCGAGAAGATGAGTTGGCAGGCCGTCTGCCGCGACTACTTCATCCCCGCCCTGGAGCGGTGCCTGGGGCGCGCCTGCCGGCGCGGCGACCCCGAGAGGCACGCCCGCGAGGCGCGGCGACAGCCGGCCCGGGCGCGGTGAACCTGCTCCGGCGGCTTTGCCGCCGTGCGGTCGCTGCATAGAATTCTGAATGCGAGGAAACGCGGGTTCTCGCTCAACGCACCCGCACGACTTCGAGGAGGAGAGCCATGATCCAGGTTAAGCGCATCCTTATCCCCACTGATTTCTCCGAGCCCAGCGAACACGCCGCCGCGTACGCCCTCGAACTGGCCAGGCAGTTCCGGGCGGAGGAGGTCCATTGCCTGCACGTCTCGGACATCCCGGCCGACCTCCTGGCCACGTCGGCCTACTACATGACGGGACCCAGCGAGCATTTTATCGATCAGGTGCGCGAGGAGAGCCAGAAGAACCTCGACGCGTTCATCGCCAAGAACCTCCAGGGGGCGCCGGTCAAGAAGGCCTTCGTGGAAGGGCGGCCGTTCGTCGAGATCGTCCGCTACGCGCGCGAGAACAAGATCGACCTTCTGGTCATTGCGACCCACGGGCGGACCGGCCTCAAGCACGCCCTGTTCGGAAGCGTCGCCGAGAAGGTGGTCCGCAAGGCCCCCTGCCCGGTGCTCGTGGTGCGGCGCGGCGAACATGAGTTCATCATGCCGTAAGGCGCACGAGCGCCTTGACCGTCTTGCGGGCCCGCACAGTCTCGAACGCCTTGCCGATGTCGGCCAGCGCGAAGGGGTGCGCCAGGTCCAGCCACAAGTCCGCCTTCAAGCGTCCCTGCCCCACGAGGTCCACGACACGGCGGTGCATCTCGGCCTCGTCGTAGCCCTTGCTCGCGTACGTGAAGGTGCCCCTGGCCCGCGTGGGATTGAGGAGGCACTGGCCGAACTCGTCGATGCCATAGATGCCGACCGTGCCGCCCGGCCGCAGGCACGCCAGGGCCCGGTCGAGCACGCCGCGTTTGCCGACGGCGTCGATGATGAAATCGAAACCGTCGGGCGCCGCCGCCGCGACCTCCTGGTCGAGGTCCGCCGCCCGGTAATCGAAGTAGTCCGCGGCCCCGGCCGCCCGCGCGACGGAGGCGCGGTCGCCGCTGCCAATCATCGCGACCCGTGCCGCCCCCGCGTTCGCCCCATGTGCCGCGAAGGCCAGCCCGTTGCCGCCCGAGCCAATGACGAGCAGCCGCGCACCGGCTCCGACGCCCATGCGCGTGATATAACTCAACGTCTCGCGCCACGTGATAACCATGGTCGCGGCGGCCGGGTCGGTGCCGGGCGGCAGGACCTGGTTGATGCGATGCCCGGCCCACTCGCCCTCGGGCCGCCCGTCCTCGACCATGGCCCGCCAGTCGGCGGCCACGCCGAACTCGGCGAAACCGCCCCAGTTGGACCCAAGACCCTCTCGCGGGGACTCGGGTGCGCCGACCCGCGTCACCAAGTCGCCCCGCTTCAGGTGCCGCACGCGGCGGCCCGTCGCCATGACCCGCCCGATGCTCTCGTGGCCGAGAATCGTTGGGTACGCCACAGGCCACGGAAATCGGCCCGCCATCAGGTGCTGATCGGTGCCAGTGCAGGTGGCGCCGTAGAGGAGTTCGCACAGCGCGCCGTACTCGCCCGGCTCGGGCGCGGGAATCTCCCGGACGGCAAGCGTTCCGGGCTTCTCGACAATCGCGGCTTTCATCGTACCATCCCCGGGCCATTGTAGGGCCGCCCGAACGGCAGGCTGAACGGCTCCTCGAACGGCCTGAACGGGACCATGGCGGCGATCTCGTCGAACCCTTCGAGGATATCCGCGGGGAGCGGCCCTTTCTCGACCGCCGCCACATTCTCTTCGACCTCGGCCTGCGACCGCGCGCCCATCAGCACGGCGGAGACGTCGGGGTTCGAGATCGCGAACCTCAGGCCCGCCTCGGCGATCGGCATGCCGATCTCGTCCAGGAAATCGTAAAGGGCGATGAGTTGCTGGCGGCGCGGCGAACTCAGCCACCGTGCCCCGTGGCGCACCTCATCGTCGTACCGCCGCGCCAGCGCCCCCTGCTGAAGCGGCGAGCCGACGATGACGCCCACGCCGTACTCCTTCGCACTGGGCAGGATATCTTCCTCCGCCTCACGCCACAGAAGGCTGTAGTTAAACGCCGTCAGGACCACGTCGAACAAGCCTGTCCGGACGAGCACTCCCAGTTCATATGCCGTCGTGCCGCCGAGGCCCATGAACCGGATGACCTCCTGCCTTTTCAGGTCCCACAAGAGGTCCATCACCGGCCCGGCGCACACGCCCGGCGTCGGCCACCAGTCGTACTGGCCTGGGCGGTCTGGCTCGTGAATCATCAGGATGTCGATGGAATCGCGCCGGAGCAGCCTCAGGCTTTCCTCAACCGACTTCATCAGGCACTCGCGGTCCTGCGGCTTGAAAGGCTGCGGCCGCCCGCCCAGTTTCGTCGAGAGGATGAGCGGCTCATCAACGCCCTCGAGCGCGCGGCCGAGGACCTCTTCGCTGTTGCCGTAGCCCGGGGCCGTGTCGATGTAGTTTATGCCCAACTCAATGGCCCGATGGATGGCCTTGCTGGTCTCCTCGTACTCGCCGCCCCATTGCGACACGAACAGGCCGCCCAGCGCGAGTTCCGTGACTTCGAGTCCCGTCTTGCCCAAACGCCGCTTGTTCATGGCTTGCCCTCCACCAGTTTATGACGTGGTAATGTAAGCCCGGCCGGCGGCTTTTCAACTCGAAAGGCGCACCTTACCTGGCCCACGGCGAATACTCCGGGGGCCAGGTCATGAAGGGCGCAGGCGCGCGGCGCCGCCTCAACCGCTTGACCTCCCCGCGGCAACCGTGTACCTTCGCCGCGAATGCCCAAACTCAGCGACAGCGTGCAGTACCTAAAGGGCGTGGGACCGAAACGGGCGGCGCTCCTGGTGAACCTCGGCGTCGCGACCATCGGCGACGCCCTCCAGTTCTTCCCGCGCAAGTACGTCGACCGCGGCGACTGCGTGCCCATCGCGAAGGTCAAGCCCGGCATCGAGCAGACGGTCCGCGCCCGGATTATCGACATGCGTGCACCGCCGTGGGGCGACCGCCTCGAGGCCCTCATCCAGGACGATACCGGGTCGATGCGCGTCATCTGGTTCCACGCCCGGTTTCTCGCCAAGGCCCTCGCGACCGGCGCGGAGTACCTGTTTTACGGCCGCGTCGGCCAGTACCGCGGCCGCCTCCAGATGCAGCACCCGAAGTTCGAGCGGACTGCCGAGGAGAGCCGGCCCGACTCGAACCCCATCCTCGTCGAGTACCCGGCCACCGAGGGTCTTCAGCAGGCGGCGCTCCTGAAACTGACCGAGGAGGCCCTGCGCATCGGCCTGCCGCACGTCGCCGAAACGCTGCCCGAGGAAATGCGCCGGCGGTTGGACCTGGTGGACCTCGCCAGGGCGCTTCGTCTTATCCACCGGCCGCAGTCCATGGCCGAGGTCAAAGAGGCCCGGCGGCGGCTGGTCTTCGGCGAGTTCTTTCTGATGGAACTGGCGGTGGCGCTGCGGCGCAGGAGCACGCTGGCGTCGCACAACGCCGCTCCTATCCCGGTCGACGAGAAGGTCGATGCGCGGATCCGCGCGCGGTTTCCGTATAAGTTCACCCGTGCCCAGGACAAGACGATTGGCGAGATTCGGGCCGACCTCGCCCGCGACCGGCCGATGACGCGGCTGCTCCAAGGCGACGTGGGTTGCGGCAAGACGGCCGTGGCGCTATACGCGGCCCTGGCGGCGGTGGCGGCAGGATACCAGGCCGCCATCATGGCCCCGACCGAAATCCTCGCCACGCAGCATTACCACAATGTCGAGAAGTACCTCCACGGCAGCCGCGTGCGGTGGGCCCTCTTGGTGGGCGGCCTCGGCGAGGCCGAGCGCAGGAAGGTCCTGCGGCGAATACGATTCGGCGAGGCCGACATCATCATCGGCACGCACGCCCTAATCCAGCAGGACGTGGCGTTCGCGCGCCTGGGCCTCGTGGTCGTCGACGAGCAGCACAAGTTCGGCGTCCTCCAGCGGGCCGAGGTGAAGTGGCAGCCCGCCGCCGACAACCCGAACCTGCAACCGCACTACCTCGTCATGACCGCGACGCCGATTCCGCGGACGCTGGCGCTGACGGTCTTCGGAGACCTCGACGTCTCGACGATCGACGAGATGCCGCCGGGCCGGACGCCCATCGAGACGCTGGCCGTCGATCCCAGCAGCCGCAGCAGGGCCTACGAGTTTGTCCGCAAGGAACTGGCGGCCGGGCGGCAGGCGTTCGTGGTCTATCCGCTGGTCGAGGAGAACGAGGCCCTCGAACTTCGCGCCGCCACCGAGGAAGCCGAGCGGCTGGCCCGCGAGGTGTTCCCGGAATTCAAGGTCGGCCTCCTCCACGGCCGCATGAGGCCCGAGGAGAAGGACGGCGTGATGGACCAGTTCCGCCGCGGCGAGGTCCACGTCCTGGTTTCCACGCTCGTCATCGAGGTGGGGGTGGACGTGCCGAACGCAACCGTTATGATGATAGAGCACGCAGAACGGTTCGGCCTGGCCCAGTTGCACCAGTTGCGCGGCCGCATCGGGCGCGGGGCCGCCAAGAGCACGTGCATCCTCCTGGGCGAGCCGGAGACCCCTGAGGCGCAGCGCCGCATCCAGGTCATGTGCGAGACCACCGACGGCTTCCGCATCGCCGAGGAAGACCTGCGGCTGCGGGGGCCGGGCGAGTTCTTCGGCACACGGCAGCACGGGATGCCGGAACTCGTCATCGGCGATGTCGTCGGAGACTACGACCTGCTGCGCCTGGCGCGCAAGGAGGCGTTTGCGTGGATCCACCAGGACCCGAACCTTGCACGGCCGGAGTCGGAGCCAATCCGCAAGGCGCTCGTGAAACGGTTCCACGATACGCTGCGGCTGATTGAAGTCGGGTGAGAAATATTCCACCGCAGAGCACGCAGAGAACACAGAGAAAGGATTGGGGGGATTCAGAGAGAGGCAACGGCAAATGAGGAAACTGCCTGAATAGCGTCACGTGTTCTGCGGCTTGAACCTGTATCTCTGCGCGTTCTCTGCGATCTCCGCAGTGAGAAGGAACGCAAGGAAAGGCACCCATGCAGGACGTCATCCAGTCACTCAAGTTCGACTCCGGCGGCCTCATCCCCGCCATCGCCCAGGATGCCGCGACCGGCGAAATCCTGATGGTCGCCTGGATGAATGCCGAGTCGCTCGCCAAGACGCTCGAATCGGGCGAGGCCACCTACTGGTCCCGCAGCCGCCGGAAACTCTGGCACAAGGGCGAGGAGAGCGGCAACGTCCAGAAGGTCAAGGAGATCCGCGTCGATTGCGACAAGGATGTGCTTCTGCTCAAGATCGAACAGGTCGGCGGCGCCGCCTGCCACACCGGTTACCGCTCGTGCTTCTCATGGGTCCTCAAGGGCGGCGCGTGGGTCGAGGACGGCGTGAAGGTCTTTGACCCCGAGGAGAAGTACCGCAAGTGATGAGCCCGCCCCGCAGGAGCCGCTGCGCTGTAGCCACAGGCTTCAGCCCGTGCTGCCGCGCACACGATTGCGATAGCGACCGCCCGTGCCTATAATGCCCTCGTATGACCTGGGAGCGCCCACTACTGATCTACCCGTACGGCCCCGCCAAGAAGAGCGAACAACTCTACGGGGGGCTGGCGATCATCAACCCCATCGGGCTGGAGGTCGTGGCGACGGCCATCCGGCCGCTGGTCGAGGACCTGATGCTCCTGGACATGCGGCGGGAGACGCGGCCGCTGGCAGACCTCGTGCGGGAGTTCGGGCCGGACCTCATCGGCGTTTCCCTCAACTGGGGCCGCGACACCGACACCGACGCCCTCATCCGGCGCCTTCCGAAGGACGTGACGCTCGTCATCGGCGGCCTGTACCCGACGCGCGAGCCCGACGAGGTGCTGCGAGACTTCCCCGAACTCGACATCCTCGCCATCGGCTACGGCGAGGACACGATGCGAGAACTCATCGAGCGCGGATCGCCCGAGGGCGTCGCGGGCCTGTGGTATCGGCGACAAGCGGGGGCATTCCCGCCCGATGTACGAACCGCCCCGGCGCGGCAAATCGGGGACCTGCCGCACGCCAGTTCTGCCGGCCGCGGCACACCGCTGCCCGAGACCGGCGGCGAACTTGTTAAGAACCCGCGCCGATGCACCGTCGACGTGTCGCACTTCCATCTCGACCGCTCGATCCGCCGGTACGATTACCCGTGGCTGACCCTGAAGGGCGACAACATCATCACCAGCGTCGGGTGCCCGATGGTCTGCGCGTTCTGCAAGTGGCGCGAGAACATCTTCGGCGAGGTTCAGCCGTGGCTCGCCCGCGAGCCCGAAGACGTGGTCGCGGAACTCCAGGAGTCCGACGCCACCATCGTACACATCGTCGACGCCAACTTCGCCCACGATCTCAAGCGCGTCGAGCGGATCTGCGACCTCATCATCCAACGCGACGTGCGGCACCTGTACGCCTGCGAGATCCGAGTCAACGCCCTCTGGAAGGACGCCGCGCTCGTCAAGAAGATGGAGCAGGCGGGATTCTTCATGTTCATGGTCGGCGTCGAGTCGTACCAGCCGCGACTCCTCAAGGCGATGCGCAAGGGCTACACGGTCAAGATGTGCCGCGAGGCCTTCAAGAACCTCTCGCACACCCGCATCCTGACGCTCGGGAACTTCCTCATCGGCAACCCCGGCGAGACCGAGGAGGAGATGCTGGGCATCGCCGGCTTCGCGGCCGAGATAGGCCTGGACTTCATCAGCCCGAATAAAATCTATGCATATGCCAATACCGACTTCGAGCAGTGGGTCCTGGCGCAGCCAGGATACCGGGTGGAGGGCCGGCGGCGGTACGTCGTCAGCGACCAGTTCGGCGTCGACGACCTGCGGCGAATCCAGGCCCGGATCATGCTGAAGTTCTTCCGCAAGCACCCGCCGTGGATCCCGTACCGCAAGGCCCTCGCTCACCCGATGGTCGAGAAACTCGGCCGCGAGCGGATCCGGCGGGCCATGCTGCGGAGCCTGTGGAACCACGTCGCCGACGCGAACTTCCGCCGCCGGGCCTTGAAGAAACTGGCCAAGCGGTTCGGCAGGTCGTCGAAGGCGGCGGCCAGTTAGCGCGTTCGGCTTGGGCTCGCCGTGCGAGACATGCGCCCGTCAGGATGGGCGGCGGACCAGCCGCGCCGCCGTTGCTGTTGCCTCTCGTCGTTGCCCTGGTTTCTCGCCGCTATCGTTGCCTGGTCCCGAGTCGCTACTGCCCAGTCCCTCGCTGTTATGCTTTTTCCTTGACGCTTTCGACAGGTTGGCATCTAATACGTTGCGGTGTGCGGAGTTGCGAGGGAAGAGGGTGTCACCGCGCCTCGCTTGATGGAGGGACTATCAATGTATCGGTTGCTGCTTGCCTCGTTGGCCCTGGCGGCCTGTCTGGCCTGGGCCGGTTCCAGTGCCCTGGCCCAGGGGGGAGACGAGTTTCAGTTGCCGCCGGTCAAACTGAAGCCGGATCGCCCGACGCAGATAAAGCCTATCCCGCCGACGCCCGACGAGCGGGAGGCGCCCCCGGCCGAGACCCCCAAGGAGACCCCGCCGGCCGAGAAGCCCAAGGAAACGCCCCCGGCCGAGGTCCCCAAGGTAACGCCGCCGGCCGAGACCCCGAAGGAAACCCCGCCGGCCGAGAAACCCGTCGAGGCCCCGAAGGTCACGCCTCCGCCCGCGAAACCCGCGGAGGCCCCGAAGGTCGAGGTCCCCGTCGAGACGCCCAAAGAGATCGTGCTGCCGCCGGCCGCCCCTCCAAAGAAGCCGACCGTCATCGTGAAGCCGCCGGAGACGCCTAAGAAGCCGCCCGTCATCGAGTTGCCGATCGAGCCGGCCGAAGAGCCGCCGCCCACGACCATCGCGAAACCCGCGAAGGCCCCGGCCGGCGCCACCAAGGCGCCGTCGCTGGAGTTGCCCGCCGAACCGGCCCTGCCGCCGCCCGTTACGCCCAAGCCTGCCAAGGCGCCCGCCCTGTCGATGCCGCCGACCGCCAAGGAACCCAACATGGCGCAGGTGCAGAAGGAACTCGCCGAGGCACAGGTCGAACCCCAGCCCGAAACGGACCTCACCGGCCTGGGCGAGGTCGGACTGGTCGAGGAAACGGCCCGCACCCGCAAGGCCTACATGCGATCCCTTGAGGCCCTGAAAGACTTCTACGTTTCGCGGGCAAACCACACGAAGATCGAGTGGATCGATTCGGAACTCCAGGCCTTCGAGAAGGTGCCGAGAATCCAGTACCTCGGCGTGGCGGAACTGGCCAGCCCGAACCTGCGGCCGACGCAGCACATCGAGGCCGCCGACCAACTCTACAAAGAAGGCCTGAACTACAAGGACTACCCCGCCCTGCCGCCCGGCAAGAAGGAATACCTGAAGGTGGCGATCGAGAAGTTCCAGGCGATCATCGAGAAGTATCCGAACAGCGACAAGATCGCCGAGGCGGCCTTCCGCCTGGGCGAGATCTACGGCGGCTGGTATTTCCAGGACTGGGCCCGCGCGGTCCAGTCGTACGAGCGGTGCTGGCAATGGGATCCCAGCTCGTCCCTGCCGGCCTGTTTCAACGCCGCCAAGATCTACGACGACAAACTCAAGAACCGCGTGAAGGCGGTCGAACTCTACAACCGCGTCATTGCCACATCGCAGGACGATGACCTGAAGAGACAGGCCGGCGACCGCATCAAGGCGCTGACCGGCAAGTAGCGCCGAACGGCTTGAAGAGGTAGGCACGGGCTGTGTCGGGCGCCCAGGCGGCGGCCGGCGCAGCCCGTTTCGCTGGCGCGGTCGGCTTGGCCGTTGAAAACGCCCTGCGAGCCTGATAGAGTGCTCTTGGGTTGGCCGCCCGCCTCGGCGGCGAGGTTGCCGTTCGAGCCTGCCGCGGGAGCGGCGGGAGACGCCGCCGAAGAGGTTTGTGCCCCTGCGAGGAGGGCGAGCAGGTCGTGACATCGCCAGTACGCGTGGGCATCGGATTCGACATCCACCGCCTGGTTGAGGGCCGGCGCCTGGTCCTGGCGGGCGTCGAGGTGCCGCACTCGCGCGGGGCCTTGGCGCACAGCGACGGCGACGTGGTCCTCCACGCGGTGGCCGACGCGATCCTGGGGGCCGCAGGCCTGGGCGACCTCGGCGAGCATTTCCCCGACACCGACCCGGCCTGGAACAACGCCGCAAGCGCTGGCATCCTCGGCCGCGTGGTCAAGATGGCGCGACAGGCGGGTTTTGCGCCGGCGAGCGTAGACGTAAACGTGCTCCTGGAGCAGCCGAAACTGGGGGTCCACAAGGAGGCCATGCGCCGGCGACTGGCGGAGTTGCTCGGCGTAGCGCCCGATGCCGTGGGCCTCAAGGCACGCACCATGGAGGGCCTTGGCCCCATCGGCGCCGGCGACGCCGTCGCAGCCCAGGCCGTGGTCGTACTCGCGCCGCATCGCGAAGCGTAAGTGGCCGGCCGCCCATCCGGCCGGGCGTGTCTTTTCGTGAGGCAACCGTGGACCTTCGACAACACAACCTGCACGTCTATAACACGCTCACGCGTCGGCGCGAGAAGTTCGAGCCTCTCGCGCCACCGCACGTCGGCATGTACGTCTGCGGGCCCACCGTCTACGGCGACGCCCACATCGGACACGCCAAGAGTTACGTCTCGTTCGACGTCATCCTGCGATACCTGCGATACCTGGGCTACAATGTCACCTACGTTCAGAACATCACCGACGTGGGCCACCTGACCGACGACGCCGACCAGGGCGAAGACAAGGTCGAGCGCAAGGCCAAGGCCGAGCGCGTACACCCGATGCAGATCGCCGAGAACTACACGCGGCGGTACTTCGAGGACATGGACCGGCTGAACGTCGCGCGGCCCGACATCAGCCCGCGCGCCAGCGGCCACATCGTCGAGCAGATCGAACTCGTGAAGCGCCTGCTCGAGGCCGGCCACGCCTACGAGGTCGGCGGCAGCGTCTATTTTGACGTCGCGAGTTGGCCGAAGTACGGGCGCCTCTCAGGCCGCTCAGTCAGTGAGATGCAGGCGGGGGCCCGCGTCGAGCCCAGCGCCGAGAAGCGGCACCCTGCCGACTTCGCCCTCTGGAAACGCGCCGAGCCCGGCCACATCATGCAGTGGCCCAGCCCGTGGGGGATGGGCTTCCCAGGCTGGCACCTCGAGTGCTCGGTGATGAGCACCAAGTACCTCGGCCAGCCGTTCGACATCCACGGCGGCGGCATCGAGAACCAGTTCCCCCATCACGAAGACGAGATCGCCCAGGCCGAGGCCGCCACAGGCAACCCGTTCGTCAAGTACTGGCTCCACAACAACATGGTCACGGTGAACGGCCAGAAGATGGGGAAGTCGCTCGGGAACTTCATCACGCTCCGCGATGCGTTTGAGAAGTGGGACCCGATGGTCCTGCGTCTTTTCATCCTTCAAAGCCATTACCGCAGCCCGCTGGACTTTTCGGATGAGGCGCTCAAGGCGGCGAAGAATGCGTGGGATGGCCTTCTGCGTTGCCTGGGTGAAGTACGCAGGTGCCTTGCTCTTGATGACATCGGGGCGGCTTGTGAACCTGAGTTGAAGGCGATCATCGAACGAGCCGAAGCCAAGTTCAGCGCCGCCATGGACGAGGACTTCAACATCCCAGTCGCAATCTCGGTGCTGTTCGATCTGCGTAACGAGGCGAACAAAGTAACTGCGAGACCGAATCCTGCGTCTGGTTCGCTCCTGCTAATCGAGAACGTCATCGAGTACATGGGGACTGAGATAATAGGTTTCCAGGGCCTGTCCAGGGAGAGAGCCTTTGGGGCCGGAGGTATGAGTGAGGACCTGAGGGCTCTGCATTCCTTCCTCAGACTAAGCCTGAATCAGCGTAACAGGGCGAGGCTTGACAGGGACTTTTCCCTAGCCGATATCATGCGACAGTGTGCGGAAACCAGCGGCATAATGATCAAGGACGTGAAAGACCCCCCTGGGTTTTCGACGCTTGCTGTTTTGCCGAGTTCGCGTGAAGTGGTATCAGACATATTCGCTCCGGAACAAGAGCAGAAGCAATGAGGTAAAGGGAGTTTGTTGGCAAATTCATGGCAGGCACCGGATTGGGTTGACAACTCAGGAACCAAGGGCGCAGGGCGAGGAACTTTGCCCAGGCCGATGCCATCCGGAAGCGTCTGGACGACATCGGCATCATCCTCGAAGACACGCCCGAGGGCACAAAGTGGCGGTTCAGGTAGGATCCCGCGTGAGGACGCCATGACCGAGGAACTGCGAGAGCAGATTCAGAAGGCGGCGGAAGCCCTGAGAAAAGCCGGCGCCAGGGAGGTGTACCTCTTCGGCTCCGCGGCCATTGGCAGAATGCGCGAAGACAGCGACATCGATCTGGCCGTCTCAGGCCTTCCGCCTGAGAAGTTCTGGGAGGCCATGGCGCGGGCCGGCGACGTGCTCGACAAGCCCTTCGACCTCATCGACTTGGACGAAGACAACCCGTTTACGCAGTATCTCAAGGAAGAGGGGGAACTGCTCCGTGTCGGATAGGCTTCGCAAACAGATCAACATCGAGCGTGGGCAACTTCGTCGCCTCCTGGAGGTGCACCGCCCGTTGATTCACAGATGCGCCATCCAAGAACCGGATGCGATTGAGACGTCGGCCCTGGCAGCCATGCTCCATTCCTTCTACACGGGCGTGGAGAACATTTTCAAACGCATCGCCCTTGAATGCGATGGGCGGCTGCCCGCAACCGAGGCCTGGCATAGGACGCTGCTGGTTTCCATGACCCAAGGCTCCGCCGGACGTTCGCCCGTCATATCAGAGGGCCTTCGCGACAGTCTCCGCGCGTACATGGACTTCAGGCATGTATTCCGGCAGGCCTACGCGATGGAGTTGCGCTGGGAGAAGATGAGAAACCTCGTCGCCGGATGCGAGGACGTGCTCAGCCGATTCGACTCCGAGATCGAGGCGTTCGTCCAAACGCTTGACAGGGCAACTTGAATGCGCATCCTCGGCATCGATCCCGGGTTGGAGCGGACCGGCTACGGCGTGATCGACGTTCCCGCCGGCGCCCCGCCGCAACTCGTCGAGGCCGGCGTCATCCGCACGCGGACGACCGACCCGCTCGCCGGGCGGCTCATGGAAATCGCGTCGGGCCTCGCGGCGGTGCTGGCCGAGTTCAAGCCCGAGACGGTCGCGGTGGAAGAGTTGTACTCGCACTACAAGCACCCGCGGACGGCCATCCTGATGGGCCACGCGCGCGGCATCGCGCTGGTGACGGCGGCGCAGGCAGGGGTGGAAGTCGTCAGTTACCCGGCCACGAACGTCAAGAAGAGCCTCCTGGGCAGCGGCCACGCCGCCAAGGAGCAGGTACAGCGGACGATCCAGGGCCTCTTTCGGCTGAAGTCGCCGCCCGAACCGCCCGACGTGGCCGACGCCCTGGCCGTGGCCCTCTGCCACGCGTACCGCACATCACGAGTGGCACTGGCGGCACGGAAAGCGTTCGCGCCAGGCCTCGCGGCAAGCCGCGCAAAGAGTGTGTGAACGATGATCGCACGACTGACGGGGCAATTGGAGTCGGTGGCCGACAACCGGGCGGTCGTTGCCGCCGGGCCGGTCGCCTACGAGGTGATGGTGGCGCCCGTGACGAGCGACCAACTGCGGGCGCTGGTTGGCCGCCAGGTCACCCTGCACACATTGGAGTACTTCGACGGCAACCCGGCATACGGGCAGATGGTGCCGCGGCTGGTCGGGTTCCTGACGGAGATCGAGAAGCGGTTCTTCGTGCGGTACGTAAGCGTCCAGGGCATCGGCATCGCGAAGGGCCTGAGGAGCCTGGTGATGCCGGTCGGCCGGATCGCCGGTGCCATCGAGGGCCGCGACGCGTCGTTGCTGGCCGAACTGCCCGGCGTCGGCCGGCGGACCGCCGAGAAGATCATCGCCGAACTCTGCGGCAAACTCGACGAGTTCGCCGTGGCCGTCGGCGGCCGGCCCGCCGCAGAGGAACCGGAATCGAAACGCGAGGCCATCGGCGTCCTCATGTCGCTCGGCCTTCAGCGGCCCGAGGCGGCCGCACGGGTCGATTCCGCCTACGAGCGACTCGGCGAGAAGGCCACCGTCGAGGCCCTCGTACGCGAGGCGTTTCACCAGGGCCCTGCGGCCGCCGAAGGATAACATGTGCCGCGCCCGCCGCGGGGGCGGCGGGAGATCGCGAATGCACCGTTGACAGGCCACTCGAAAGGGGAAGTCATGAGAGTGTTCCAAGGCATCTTCGCCATAGGCCTGGGGCTGGTGGCGGGCGGGATCACAGCGGCCATTGCCGGCCAGAACTCCAACGCCATGCAGTACGCGTGCATGGCCTTCGCCGGCGGCGTGCTCATCGGCATCTCGCTGCCGGCCATCCTCAGCGCCATCGGCAAGTAACCGCAGACGCAGGCCGGGGCAGAGCGACGCGCCGCCCCGGCTTCAACTGGAGCGGCGCCGGGGCTCGCCCCGGCCCGCATGAGCGCCCTATGCCACGCGAACGCATCGTAAGTCCCGAGAGCCAGGGCCCCGAAGAGGAAGGTTTCTCGCTGAGCCTCCGCCCGCGCCGCCTGCCGGAGGTCATCGGGCAGAACGACCTGCGCGAGAAACTCTCGATCGCCATCCAGGCGGCCAAGGGCCGGGGCGAACCGCTCGAGCACATCCTCTTTCACGGTCCGCCGGGCCTCGGCAAGACCACCATGGCCCACGTGGTGGCGGCCGAGATGGGCGCGGGCATCAAGACCACGAGCGGCCCTGCCCTGACGCGCCCCGCCGACCTCGTGGGTATCCTGACGAACCTCCAGCGGGGCGACGTCCTCTTCATCGACGAGATCCATCGCCTCGGGCCGGTGGTCGAGGAGTTCATCTACCCGGCGATGGAGGAGTTCCGCATCGACATCACGGTCGACCGCGGCTCGTTCGCCCGAACCATCAACGTGCCGCTCCAGCCGTTCACGATGATCGGCGCGACGACGCGGGCGGGGTTCCTCTCGGCGCCTCTCAGGGAGCGGTTCGGCCTGTTCCACCACTTCGAGTTTTACCCGGTGGAGGACCTGCACCAGATCGCCGAGCGCAGCGCGAAACTCCTGGGCGTTCCCGCCGAGGACGAAGCCCTGGGCGAGATCGCCCGGCGCTCGCGCGGCACGCCGCGGGTCTGCATCCGCCTGATGCGCCGCGTGCGCGACTTCGCCCAGGTTCGCGGCGACGGCCGGGTGACCAACAAGATCACCTGCGAGGCCCTGAAGATGGAGGCCGTGGACGAGAAGGGCCTCGACCCCCTCGACCGCAAGTTCCTGCGGACCATCATCGACGTCTACCGCGGCGGCCCGGCGGGCATCGAGGCCATCGCCGCCACGCTCAACGAGGAAGTCGACACGCTCGTCGACATGGTCGAGCCGTACCTCCTGAAGATCGGCTACGTCGGCCGCACGCGACAGGGCCGCATCGTAACCACGCCCGCGTACGAGCACCTGGACCTGAAGCCCCCGGCAAGCAGGGGCGATAGGGCTGGCGGGGCGGACCTGTTTGCCGCGGAACCCGAATAAGGCCGCAGGGCGGGCGCCCTGCCCTTACAGAGTCAAGTCCAGCCCGCGAACCTCGTCAAGCCGCGCGTGGTCCGTCAGGTCGAACCTCAGGGGCGTAGCGGTGACGTACCGTTCGGCCAGCGCCGCCACGTCGGAGTCGACGCCGACGTCCTCGCGTTCTCTGTCGCCGATCATCCAGTAGTACGCCCGGCCGCGCGGGTCGCTGCGGCGCTGCCAGCCTTCGCGCCAGCCCTTCATGCTCTGCGCGACGACCTTGACGCCCTTCGGAGGCCCCTTCGAGAGGTCGGGCACGTTGACGTTCAGGAGCATCCCCGGCTTGAAGTACCTCTCGGCCAGCTGGTCGACGAGGCGTCGGCCGATCCGGGCCGCGCCGTCGCAGTCGACCACGTCGGCGTCTTCGATGCTGATGGCGATCGACGGGATGCCGTAGAACGCCCCCTCGACGGCGGCGGCCACCGTGCCCGAGTACAGGACGTTGATGCCGACGTTCGCGCCAAGATTGACGCCGCTGGCCACGAAGTCCGGCCGATCAGGCATGAGTTCCAGGATCGCCAGTTTGACGCAGTCGGCCGGGCGGCCCTCGACGCCGTACCCGAAAGCCCCCTCGCCAAGGTCCACGCGGTGCACGCGAATCGGCTCCGTGAGGGTGATGCCGTGGCTGACGGCCGACTGCGGCATCGTGGGCGCGACGACGGTCACCTCGCCCAGCGGGGCCAAGACGCGTCTCAGCGCCAGGATGCCCGGCGCCATGATACCGTCGTCGTTCGTGACCAGAATACGCATTGCGGACTCCTCTGACTGGCGGACGAGGGCCGGCATCGGCAATCTCCCCGACCTTCCGGTCTGGGCTCGGGCCGGCGTCCGAACTCGGGTCTTTCCCCTGAATCCTAGCAGAAGGTGGCTGCGGGTTAAAGACACAGAGAAAGGCGTTGTGTCCACCCGGCGACGAGCATACGATGCTCTCCGCCGCCGACATGACGCGGGCATGGAAACCAAGATGCGCACCGCGACAAAACACTGGCTGTTCTTCATCGGCCTCTTGGCCACTCTGGCCATCATGGCCGCCTTCGTGTTGTGGCAGATTGACCAGGCTCGCATCCGCCTAAACCAGGACGGCCCCGGCAGAGAGGTTCCCTCGCCCCTGGCGCCCCTGGCGCCCTGAGCGGCTGGGCATGCCCCGCGAACTGTACGCCGGATCCTTGCACCCCGCGGCAAATCGCCGTAAAGTACGCGTTCTCAGGCGGGGAAATCGGGAGGAAGCGGCCATGGCCAAGGCAAAGCGTACGCAAAGGAAGGCCAAGAAACTCGCGCCATCCGGCCAAGGGCCCGCCGAGGTCCTTTTCGCCCCGGCCGCCGTCGAGCGGCTGGAGGGCAAGGCCAGTCTGCCCGCCAAGTTCATCCGGATGCTCGAACGGTTGCCGCTGAAGCGCGTGTGCGACGGCGGCACGGTGGCCGTGAAGATCCACGTGGGCGGCTGGTACGGGTTCACCACCATCCCGCCGCTGTTCGTGCGGCTCCTGGTCCAGAAGATCCGCGAGGCTGGGGCCAAGAACGTCTTCGTGACCGACGGCTCGTTCAGCATCGGCGAGGCGACGGCCCGCGGCTACACGGCCGAGGTCCTTGGCGCGCCGCTGGTGGGCGCCGCCGGCGTCAAGGACAAGTTCTTCTACAAGCACAAGATCGGCTACAAGACGCTCAAGGAAGTCGAGATTGCCGGCAACATCGAAGACGCCGACGCCCTCGTGAACCTCAGCCACTTCAAGGGCCACGGCGACTGCGGCTACGGCGCCGCCTGCAAGAACCTGGCGATGGGCTGCGTAACGCAGAAGTCGCGCGGCCAACTGCACCAACTCGAAGGCGGCCTCATCTACGACGAGAAACTGTGCACCAAGTGCAAGAAGTGCGTCGAGGCGTGCACGCGCCAGGCCGCCCAGTGGAGCAAGGAGCGC
>Ga0315275_10000924_pt1 | contig 25017 bp, 29 predicted proteins | sample YL17G03_0_MG_FD_205557 | JGI IMG/M metagenome (GOLD analysis project Ga0315275, IMG submission 205557) | Sediment microbial communities from Yellowstone Lake, YNP, Wyoming, USA - YL17G03_0 | ecosystem: Environmental > Aquatic > Freshwater > Lake > Sediment | place: USA: Wyoming | collected...
GGAGTAGAAGTGAAGATGGAGCAGAGATTACAGCAAGATTATTGTCAGTAATGCAAAGCATGAAGTTGCAAGAAGTAAATCCATTCAATGGAGCTATGGATTTACTTCAGAAAGGTAAGTAGATACAGAAATAGCAAGCTCTTTTAAAACTTTTTTTGAAACTCTCTGGAAGCTCGCAAAAAAATAATCGGTTTTAAAAACCAAAAGATTTAAATACTTGGTTATATTGATATAACCACACTACGAAATAAATTAAAACCGAACAAGTTAGATGATAAAATAAAATGATAGAAACAGAAGCACAAGTAAAAGAATGGGGAAGGTCTGTTGGAATTGTGATCCCAAAAGATGCTGCTGTGCGTGAGAGAATAAAAGTTGGGGATACTGTAAAGCTGCTGATAAAGAAAAAGAAAAATCCTTTAAAAGAAACATTCGGAATATTAAAATTTAAAAGAACTACGAAAGAAATACTAGAAGAAATTGATAAAGAGGGATGGAATGAATGAACTATTCTTTTTTGATACTTATGCATTTTTTGAAATAATTAGTGGTAATCCTGATTATAAGAGATATGAAGAAGTTAATGCTATAACTACAATATTTAATTTAGCAGAACTGAATTATGGTTTAAAAAAAGAGAAAACTGAAAAACTGGCAGATGAAATTGCAGAAAAATATAGAACTTTTTTAGTTGATGTAACTTTAGATGATGTAAAAGAGGCTATGAACTTGAAAATAAAAAATAAACAATTATCAATTCCAGATGTTATAGGATATATCATATCTAAAAAGTTTAATGCTAAATTCCTAACAGGCGATGAAGGTTTTAAAGAAATGGCTAATGTAGAGTTTGTGAAGTAAATTCTTCTCTGAAAACTCGCAAAAAAATAATTATCTCTTTTTATCTTTTCAAATGTTTTCTTATCAGCTCAATAAGCTCTTTTCCAGAGATTTTTCCTTTGTATTTTGCCATTAAAATTCCCATATAAGCACTTTCACTCAAGCCTGGCTTTTCTTTAAGCATTCTGATAATTTCTTCTTCTATTTCTTCTTTGTTAATTTCCTTTTTTTCAACTGCTTCTCCAAGCTTTTTCCCCTCAACAACTTCTTTCATAATTCTCTTGACATCTTCTTCTTTTATTTTTCCCTGCTTTAATGCTTTTAAAATATCTTCAAACAAATCTGTATTAAGCTTTTCTTCAATTTCTTCAATTTTCTTGTTGTTATGACTTGTAATTTCTTCTCTCCACAAAACAATCATTTTTACAATTAAATTTGGAGCATTGTAAAGCTGAACAAGCTCTTTAAACTCACTTAATTTATTTTTCTGCAAAACCAGCTTCGCCATATCTGCACTTAATCCTTGTTTTACAAGCTCTTCTCTTACTTCGTGCTTTAGCTTAGGAAGAGATTTTTTTATTTTATCAATTAACTGCTTTGAAATATGCAACAAAGGCAAATCTGTTTCAGGATACATTCTTGCAGCTCCTGGAAGCGGACGCAAAAATGTTGTTGTGCCGTCGGGGTTTGCTTTTCTTACTTCTCCTTGCTTTAATTTTTCTTTTTGCTGTCTTTCAATTTCTGTTATTATTGTTTTTGAAATTAAGCTTGGCTCCTGCACTCCTTTAATCTCAACTCTTTCTCCTCTTTTTTTCCCTATTTTTATGCTCATATTTACATCCTGCCTTATTGTTCCTATTCCTCTTTTTACCTTGCAGGCTCTTAAAATCTCTCCAATATGCAACGCCACTTCTTTTGCTTGCTCTGGATTTTTTATGCCCGGAGCAGTTCCTATCTCAACTAATGGAATGCCTAATCTATCAAGCCTAAAAATAATTTTATTCCCTTCTTTTCCCATTTCTCTTGCAGCATCTTCTTCTAAACTTATATTGTCAATTCCTACTTTGCCGCTTGCTGTTTCAACCCAACCATTTCTTGCAATAAGAAGTGTTCTTTGAAATCCAGAAGTATTGCTTCCGTTAATAACTGTTTTTCTCATTATCTGTGAAACAGGCAAAATTTCGCAATTCAACAATAAAGAAATTTGTATGGCAATTTCTAAAGCTTCTTCATTAAGAATATGCGGTGGCTCTTCATCTAATTCAACTAAACAAGTTGTGTCATAACCTTCATAAATAAACTCTCTTTCTCTTCTAGCTTCATAACTCGCAGCCACATCAACCTCTCCACCCTCTCCTGCAACAGCATGCAGCTTTCTTTCCATTCTAAACTTCGGAGCATCCTGCCTTAACAAAGAAGGGCAATTGCAAAAAAGTTTATGAGTGTCAAGCTGCTGATGAATTTCAATTCCTGATTTCAAGCCTACTTTTAGATAATCAATTTCCATGAAAAAGAAAATTCAATAGAATATTTAAAGTTAGTGATTATTAGCTAGTTCCTTTTTCTATAGATATTGAATCCCAATAAGAAGTCAAATTCCATCTTGGAGAAGTAATCTGATAATCTTCTCTCGCAAACCATAAATCAATCCATCTTTTCTTTTCACCGATGTGCAAAACAGGGTCTAGAACTTCTCTCTTATAGACATGCAATTGCTCTGGAAGAGCCTCTTTATTAATTAATTTAAAGTCTATGTCACTAGTATCATTATGCCAACCATTTTCTTGAGCATGAGAACCTATTAAATAAACTTCACTAATTTTTTCTAATTCATTAGGATGAAATGCTTGTTTCTCACAAAACCAACTAAGATTACTAAAATAAACTTGTTTTGCTTGAGTTAATCTTTGCAAAAGTTCAACAGTTGGTTCTCCATTATTAGAGATATATCTTGGGTTTGGCATGATTTATTCAAGAATTTCAATACTTTTTCCTTTAAAAATCTTTCTATTGTAACCCCTTAAAAGTTACTAAAATTATTATAATCCCTTTCCCTAAAACCCAAGCTCTTTTATGAACTCTTCTTTATCAAATAGCTTTAAATCCTCATACTCTTGTCCTGTGCCGAGATAGAAAATTGGCTTTTTGATTGCATAAGAAATTGAAATAGCTGTTCCGCCTTTTTCATCGACATCTGCTTTTGTCAAGATGCTGCCATCTATTCCAATTATTTCATTGAAATTTTTAGCTTGCTGTATTGCATCATTTCCTGCTATGCTTTCTGCAACAAATATTTTTAAGTCTGGCTTCGTAACTCTGCAGATTTTTTCCATCTCGCTCAGCAGATTTTCTTTTGTGTGCATTCTTCCTGCTGTATCTATCAACACGACTTCTATGCCATGAGCTTTTGCGTGTTTTATTGCGTCAAAAGCAACTGCAGCAGGGTCTGCTCCATAATCATGCTTAATCATTTTTATTTTTAATTTATCTGCGTGCACTTGCAGCTGCTCAATAGAAGCTGCCCTAAATGTATCAGAAGCTGCTAAAACACAAGAAATTTTGTTTTTTAAAAGAAGATGGGCAACTTTGGCAATTGTGGTTGTTTTGCCTGTTCCATTAATTCCGAAAAAAACAATAACAAATGGCTTCTTTAGTTTTACTGCATCTAAAATATTGTCTGGCTCGATTAACAAATTTTCAATTGCTTTTTTTAAAGCTGTTTTTATTTCTTGCTCTAAATTTTGTTTTTTTATTTCTTTGCTAATTAGTTCTATTTTAATTTGTTTTTTAATAGATTCGACAGCTTCTAAAGCAACATTATTTTCAAGAAGAAGTGTTTCAAGAGAGCTGAAAATTTCCTCAAAATCCTCTTCAGAAAGCTTGTAAGAAAATTTTTCTTTTAATCTCTGAAATATGCTTGGCTTTTTTTCTTCTTTCTCTTCTTCTTCAATTCTTTCAAATGTCGGAGCTTCTCTGCTTATTGGTTTAATCTCTTCTATTGTAGGAGCAGTTTTTTTGTTAATTTCTATAATTTCTTTTGTTTTTTCTAAATCGGGCTCATATTTTTGTAAAGCTACATTATACTTCATTACTGGCTCAATTTCTTTTTCCTCTTTTTCTTTTTCTTTTGGCTCTTCAAGTTCTTCTTCTAATTGTTTTAGCTCTTCTTTTAATTCTTTAGCTTTTTTCTCTTCTACTCCCTCTATTTTTGCTTGTTCTACTTTCTTTGGCTTTTCCTCTATTTTTTCCACTTCTTCATGTTTCTCCTCTATTTTTACTGGTTTCTCTTCTGCTTCTTTTTCGCTCTTCTCACTCGCTTTCTCCTCTATTTCTTCCTTGCTTTTTCCAAGCCAGGATTTCAGCTTTTCTTTAAAAAATTTGAACATAAAATAATAAGAGAAAAGTAGTTTATAATGTTTACTGAACGCAGAGAAAAATGTAATCGAAAACCTTTAAAGGGGCACTTTGCGACAGCTTAATAAATTTTTTAATCAAATTAACCCACATCCCACATCTCAATTGTTTTATTTACTAAAGAATCAAAAAAACTATCTTGATATATCATTAATAAATTTATAACTTCCTCGTTCTTTACCAATAAACTATATTTTATTCTTTTTTCTATTTGATTTGATTTAATAAATCCTTTTTCTACTAACTTTTTTAAATGCCATGATACTGTTGAAGGAGATAATTTTAAAAATCTGACAATCTCTTCATGACTGCAATTTTTATTAGTTAATAAGAATATCAAGATTTTTCTAAGACTTCTTTGTCTCAATAAACTTAATAAAACTTTATTATCTGTATTAAATTCTCTTGGAAAATAACGAATCTTGTTTTCATCTTTTTCTTCTTGAATCAGTTCATGCTTAGTCAAATAATTTAAGTGATATTTAACAGAACTTGCAGGAAGATTGCTCTTTCTTTCAATATCCCTAAAATGACAACCAGCATGCTCTTTTACAAGATTATAAATTTTTTTCCGAGTATCTAAACCTAAAATTTTATCTTTTTGTAAAGAAAATTCAGAGGTCATTTTTAACCTCTTTTTCTTACAACTCCAAAAAAGAAGCTAAGTAATATTGCAAAATCAAGAAAATTTGCAATTGGGTCTGCCCACATGCCTTTTTCAGGGAAAAATGTATCTAAAGAAATAAGAACTCCTTTAATTGCAAATAAAAAAAATGCAATTGCAACATAAAGCAATCTTTTTCTTCCATCTCTCATATAAGCCGCAAATGTAACAGCAAATAAAAATAATGCTAAAATACTGCTTCCAATAACTATTATTTCATCCATGTCCATTCCTAAAACCTTAGGATCATTTTCTTCACTTTTCACCTCTGCAGATACAATAAAAAAGGATATTAGCGAAACTAAGATAAGCATACTAAATAAAATAGCAAAATTTTTTGTTTTCATGATTATCAACTCTTAATAATTATAATAGCAAAATTTTTTGGTTTCATGATTATCGACTCTTAATAGGCATATTTCATTTAAATATTTTTAGACTTCAGAAATCCTTAATCCTCATTACTTCAGTTTTGAGTATATTGGATTTCTGACAGTCCTCAAAAACTAAAAGTTTTTGAGATTTTGATTATATTGGATTTCTGACAGTGATCAAGAACCCAAATACGCCCTGCGTTTAGTGAAGGGTTCTTGACATTGATATCTTATAAATTTTATAGTACAAACGTCGGATGACTAAATCAAAAAAATAATTAAGAAATTTCAGTCTTCGTGTTCTTCTTCCCCCTCAAACTCATGCTCGATGCCGTCTTGTTCAAAGTCAGAATCTTTTTCTTTATTCTCTTTAATTTCACTTTCAGCACTATCTTCTTCATCATTGTCGCTTTCTACTTTGAGAACTTTTCCATTGCCTGCGTCAATTTTTACATCTGTTTCCATGCCATCTTTTGTAAATTCTACCGCATAAACAACATTCCCATTTTCATTCTCAAGTTCAACATCTGTGATCTTACCAACTAATGCTAAGTCAACTGCAGCCATAGCAATAGTTTTTGCCTCTTCAGAGGTTATTTTAGCTAAAGGGGCTAACTGGGCAGACTCTTCTGCTTCAGAAACCTCCGGAACATTATCGCCCGCATCAGCAACTCGAATAGATGAAATGTAATCTATAGGGTTTTTACCTGTTACTACAGCTGATACAAAAAAAGTTCCTACTAAAAGAGAAGCTACTAACAAGATTCCCATCAATATTTTTCCTTGCATTTTTTATACCTCCTTACAATTATTGTCACATAAACAGATAGATGTGCTCTTTAAAAAGTCCATAGTACAAGTATCGAATAAATAAAAGTGCCCTATAAAACTTCTTCATAATTAACTTTATAAACATCAAAAATTCTCTTGAAATTAAGAATTTTTGTGGCTTCAGAATTCTACTAATTCTGATAGCTGTCAAAATCATAAGATTTTGAAGCTCATAAAATCTTTTTTAAAAATAGAAGATTTTATAAATTTCACTTTCTTCTTATTTTTATGAAAGGGGTGTTAGTTATTATTGATGGCTTGGCAGACAGGGCTTGTAGGCTGCTCGGCGAGAAGACGCCACTAGAAACAGCTAAAAAGCCTAATTTAGATTATTTTTCTGAAAACAGCCAGCTTGGCTACATTTATCCTGTTCATGAGGATTTTGTTCCAGGAACTTCAGAAGCAATTGTTTCTTTATTTGCGCAGAATTGGGAGGATTATCCAAGAGGATGGTTAGAAGCTATTGGAGAAGGGATAGAATTAGAAAAAGGAGATTTAGCTTTAAGGGCGAATTTCGCAACTATAGATAATTTAAAAGATAAAAATGTTATAGACAGAAGAGCAGGAAGAACTTTAACAACAAAAGAAGCAAAAATTTTAGCTAAAGAAATAAATAAAATTTTTCTGCCAAGAAAATTTATTTTTAAGCCAACTCTCCAGCATAGAGCTGTTTTGGTTTTAAGAGGAGGATTTTCAGATGAGATAACTGAAATGGACCCCGCTCATCATCCAACAAACAAATCTGAAACAGGCAAATTTAAATTTTGTGAGGCATTAGAAGAAGACGAGAACGCAGAATATACAGCAAATATGCTAAATGAGTTTATTGAAAAAGTTTTTTTGCGTTTAGATAAACATCCAGTTAATGAGTCAAGAAGGAAAAAGGGGTTTTATCCTGCTAATATTATTTTGCCAAGAGCGCCAGGAATTTCCATTAAGAAGATAACAAAATACAAAAAATGGGCTTGCTCAACTTCTATTCCAGTTATGAAAGGTATGTGTAAGTGTTTAGGAATAAATTTATTTGAGTTTAAAGCAGTTGAATTTAAAAATCATGATGTGTATGCAAATATTAAAAAAAATTTAGAGCTGGAGATTAAAAAAGCCATAAGCTTGTTGAAAAAAAAGAAATCTCAATTTGATTATTTCTTGATTTACTTAAAAGAGACAGATGTTCCTGGGCACGACAATCTGCCTTTAGAAAAAAAAGAAATGATTGAGCTTATTGACAGAAAACTTTTTTCTTTTCTGAGAAAATTTACAGAAAAAAATAAGATAAAGATAGCAGTTACAGCAGATCATTCAACTCCATGCTCTTTAAAGCAGCATTCAGCAGACCCTGTTCCTGTTTTGTTGTTTGATGCCAACAAAACAGAAAATGCAGAAAAAAGCGGCGCATTTAACGAGGCAGAAGCAAAAAAAGGCAGCCTCGGAAAAATGTATGGCAAGGAATTCTTGAAGAAAATTGGGTTTGGGTGAAAAGAAAAGATTTATTACTATAATCATCAATTAAAACTTATGAAAACAATAATCTCAAAAAACCTAAAAAGAAAAAATAAAAAAGAGCTAATTCTATGTTCGGAACTTTAAAGGGAAAAATGAAGAGCTTCATAGAAAAAGAGAGAAAAGAAATGTGGAGATAACAGAGAGTTTAGTGATGTTAGGGATAAAGAATCAGGATTGGAATGAGAAAAGATAGCCCTAAAATGCTAAGAATCAAACAAAAAAAGGGAAACATTTAAATAGTATACTTTAGAGTATACTAATATAAAGTATACTAAAATGGCTGAAAAAACATTCAAAAATCGAGCCAAGGAATTGGATTTTCTTAATGAATTATATCAAAAAGATAGTGCCAAATTGATTATTTTATATGGAAGAAGAAGAGTAGGCAAGACTGAACTTTTGAAAGAATTTCTAAAAAAGCATAAAGGATTATATCTTTTGGCAAGGCAGGAATCTGAAACAGAGCAACTTAAAAAATTAAGCTCTCAAATTGCAGAGTTTTATAACGATGAAGTTTTAAAATTAAATCCTTTTAGTAACTGGGATTCTCTTTTTACCTATCTTTCAGAGAAACCAAGAATTCCTATTATTATAGACGAATTTCCATACATAGTCCAAGCATCAAAAAAAGTTACAAGCATACTTCAAGATTATTGGGATAATAGATTTTCTAAAAAAAATTCCTTTATTGTCCTTTGCGGAAGCTCAATCCAGATGATGGAGAAATTACTGGGTAAAAAAAGCCCGATTTATGGCAGAAGAACAGAACAGATGCTATTAGAGCCATTAAAATTCAGAGATTCTTGCCTGTTTTTTCCAGAAAAAACTGCTTTAAAAGATAAAGTTTATTACTATTCTATTCTGGGAGGGATGCCTGCTTATTTATTAGAGTTTGATTTTAATAAACCACTTAAAGAAAACATTATTGACAACATTCTTAAAAAAAATAAATTTCTCTATCAGGATGTGCTTTTTACTTTAAGAGAGGAATTAAGGGAGCCAAGAAATTATTTTTCAATACTTTATTCAATAGCAAAAGGAAACACTAAAATCAGCCAGATAGTCAATGATACTGGCTTGGAAAAATCTTTTGCAATAAAGTATTTGAGCATCTTAATTGATCTCCAGCTAGTTGAAAGAAGAGTGCCTATCACAGAAAAAAACCCATTAAAATCAAGAAAAGGAATCTATCTGTTAAAAGATAATTTCTTTAAATTTTGGTTTAAATTTGTTTTTGAAAACCAGGAGTATATTGAGCAGGAAAAACAAGAAAAACTTTATGATGAAAAGATACTTCCAGAAATAAATTCTTTTGTAGGAAGGATATTTGAAGATGTCGCTCTTTCTGAAATATCCAAAAATAATAAATATGATGACTATTTCTTCGGAAGATGGTGGGACAATGAAAATGAAGCAGATATTGTTGGAATTGACAAAAAAAATAAAAAGATTCTCATTGGAGAAGTAAAATTCAAGAATCTCTCTTCTCAGGAAATAAATGAGATAAAATTAAACCTGAAAGTAATGGCAAAAAAGATAAATATTTTTGGCTTTGCTGAGCATTTTGCCGTTGTGTGTTTAGATTGCGAATCTAAAGTTGATGGAATTGATATGATAAAACTGAAATAGCAAGAGTAGAGTCCTTCAATATCAAAAAAACCCTTAGTTTATTCGTGTGGTTTTTTGGATGATGTTAAGCACACCAGTTCATAAATAATGCCTACTAATCTATTAAGCCTGCAATTACCGAACCAACGATAAATATTGATTATTGATAATTTATTAAAATTTTATTAGAGGCTATATTTTTTGTAGCCATTAACTTGTTTGTAGGGAAGTATTATGGTTTAGTGTAGTTAAGCAGGAACTTATAGAAATAGCAAAAAACTTTCGGCATGGCAAGAAAAAAGCGGGAAGGCTGTGAAGTTGTGGAGAAAATTGTGGGGTTTGTGTGAAAAAGGAAAGATGAAAGCAAAAACAATAATCTTTATTTTAATGTTTGTTATTATGTTATTCTTACTTTGGGATTTTTGGTATAATTGCACCCATGAGAATTGTAATAGAGAAAGACCCACTTTTCCAACCTTACCTCAATTTGTTTATATAGAACATTTTCTTTATGCTCTGTCCATTCCGTTTTTTGTTTATCTTTTTCTCGCCATATTAGGATACTTAATTGGGAAAGCTAATTTTTGGAATTGGTTTTATTTTAAGGTAATATTTTCAGCAGGATTTGTGATTGCTGCTGCTTATGTTTATGAAATCAAAGAACAAAGGTTGAAAACTCTAGAACAACTACCTTTTGAGATACTAGGACTTATTATTTTTGGATTAATAATGTTTTGTTTAAAGAGTAAAGAAAAAGAAAGAAAAAATAAAAAAAGAGTTAATTCTATGTTTGGAACTTTAAAGGGAAAAATGAAGAGCTTCACAGAAAAAGAGAGAAAAGAAATGTGGAGATAGCAGAGAGTTTGGTGATTTCGGGTTTTGGCTTCTTTTTTGAGAAAGAAGATATTTTTTATTGGTTTCAATCAAAGCAAGAATCAAGAATTTCTTTTGTTAAGTTTATAGATTTATCGCAAGTTTGTTTTAAGTGCCAAGACATGCTTTGTTTAAAATAAGCGTTTTCTACTTCTTTTCCTTTTTCTTGAACAATATTTATAGCAGGCACAAAATCGCCGTCTCCTGAAACAAGAATAGCGACATCAAATGTATTTTCATAAGCTCCTTTAACCATATCTGCGGCAATATGAATGTCATCTCCTTTAATCACATAATAATATTGGTCAGTCCCTTTTATTTTTCTTTTTTGAAGTCTGCTTAAAATGAGATTTACTTTATCGGTTGTTTTAACTTTGTCAAAAAACTTCTGCTGTTTAGCATACTTTTCTGGGTTATTCTTATAGTCTAATGGAGCATTATAATAATATACCCTTATCAAATCTCTCTTATCTGCAAGCTTCTCTCCAAGTTTTAGGAAATTAAAAGTAGAAAGCTCTTTTTCCTTTCCATAAATAGATTTAAGCCCATAATAAAAATTACTGCCATCAATAAATAGAACAACGCTTTTCATATTATAAAAACCCGGTCTTGCCGAAACAATACCGGGGAGCATATACCTATAATACCTAATGATAGTTTAAATAACTTTCGGCATGGCAAGAAAGAAGCGATAATGCTGTGAGGTTGTGAAGAAAGATTATTTAGACAAGGGAAAGAATTTTTTGTAGTAGAAGAGTTTTTTGAGGATTTGATGGGAGGTTGAAAAAAATTTAAAAACCTATTACAGATACTCTTATAAAATATGAAAAATTTGAGGGGTTTGAAGAACGCTAACTAAGAAAATATATATTCTGCCACCGAAAAGTTTATAAAGGTTGCATTTTATATAATATTATGCAACAAAATATAGATAAATTAACAAAAAATGAGAAAAAGTTTCTGATATGCTTATTAGATGACGGCAGTTTGACAGATACAGAAATATCTAAAAGAATAAAAGTTAATAAATCAACTTGTTCAAGACTTAGGAAAAAATTAGAAAAAGAATTTATTTCTAGCTATATCCCGATTGTTGAATTAGATAAAGTTGGCATTGATATATTCATCGTTTTAACATTCCAATGGAGGGGTTTTTATAATAAAGAACTAAGCAGTAGGTTTTTTTCAGAATTAGAAAAAGACCCACATGTAATATTTTTAGCTAATGGAGAGGGCTCGACTTTGACAACAGTTATTTTCTTAGGATTTAAAAATATTGGAGAATATCATAATTATTTTAAAGAATTAAGAAAAGGTTATGATAAATATTTAAATGGTGTTAACTACCTAATTTTGCCTTCGAAAGAAGTAAGAAAAAACGATTTTACTGAAATAATAAAACATACTCTGGGAAAACTTTAAAATGAAAAACAAAAAAATCATTATTACTTTTCTTGCAATATTCTTATGCCTTTTTGCCATAAATGCTGTTTCAGCCCTTATTGCTTATGATTTAACTTATACGGGACAGAATAGCTATCAAATATCTTGGGGGTCTTCTGCAAATGCACAATATAATATACACTGTAAGAACAGTTTTTATGATTGCATCTGCCAAGTTGGCGTAAATAATATGGACACTGGCGAAAGCATGTATAGTCAAACAGTAACTGTTAGAAATGGTCAAACTAGTTCTTATCCACTTACATTTTCTGCAGGAAATAAACCTGAGAAAAAATCTGTTCGATGGGTTGTAAGCACCGAATGTCATGATAGTTGGGATTCTACACCAGCTTCAAATGCTATTGTTTATACTGTCTCATGGCCTCTGGATTCTGAATGGTCTCAATATAGCTCAGCATCATCTGGCAAAGACGGTGCAAGCAGTGCTATAAGTAATGCAAATACGGCAATAAACTCTGCTCAAAGCAGGATAAATGATGCATCAAAACTCGGAGCAGATGTAAGTTCTGCAACCCAATATGTTAATTCTGCACAATCAGATTATTCAAGTGCTACTTCTCTATTGTCTTCTGGAGACGCTGCTTTTAATTCGGGCGATTATTCAAGTGCTGCTTCTTATTATTCACAAGCCCAAACAAAGGCGAGTTCTGCACAAACTAGTGCGACTAGTGCTAAGAGCATGGTAGATAAGATAATAGAGGACTACAATAAAGCGAAAACTGATGCACAGAATAAAGTTTCTGATTCAAATTCTGCTATTGATACTGCAAATAAAAGAATTCAAGATGCGGATGGAATAATTTCAAACGCCACAATATTGGGGATGGATACTGCTCAGTCAAAAGCTGATGTAGCAACAGCGAGAAGCAAGATAGATACAGCTAATGCGTACTATAAAGAAGCATCTAATTTATTCTCTGCTAAAAACTATGAGGGGGCAAAGAGTAAAGCACAATCGGCAATAGACTTATCAAAAGAAGCCGAAATATTGGCTACTGCTGCCTATAACAGACTTAATGAAAGACTAACAGTTGCGGGCGAATCATCCAAAGCAATACTCAATGCTAATTCTGAAGTTAGTCAAATGAATGAAATCCTGACTAAAATGGATTATGTGATAAGAAGTACAGAAAAAATGGGTGTAGATTTAAATGAGACTAGTTCTATAGTTACTGAAGCAAATACTAATGTAAATACAGCAGAGGATTTATTATCTCAGGCTAAGAACAGACAAGCATCTGGCTCTTTTACTGATGCAACAAATTTCGCAAATCAAGCAAGGGATAAAGCAGCAAGTTCTAAAAATAGACTGGATACAATAATGCATACTTTCTCTATAAGTACACAAGATGCATTGGATAAATTATATATCTCTCTTCAAAGTAAAGTTTCTGAAGTTGAAGATGAAGTTAATTCTGCTCAGGGGACTTATGGCGCGACAGCAAGTTCAATAGTTGATGCACAGAATAATTTGGCAGAAGCTAAGAATGCTTTGTCTCAAGTCAATGATGGAATTGGACGAGTAAAAAGTGCTAATGATTTAAAATCTTTATTAACTGAAACTGAATCAACCTTTAAGTTATTAGATTTAGCTCAACAAAAAATGGATAGTGCTTTTTCTAGTGCAAAAAGTGCTAAGAATGGACTTTATGTAAAGGTTGGTGGTGGATTCGCAATAATTGCTGCATTAGTCGGTGGGGGATTTTTATATTATAGAATGAGAAAAAAGAAGAAAGGAAAAACGGAGAAAAAGGAAGAAAAGAAAGAAGATAAAAAAGAACACGAACATCATACTAAGGAAGCAGAAACAAGAATTGCTGAATTGAAGGCTCAAATAAAAGAGCATCAAAAGATAATTAAGGAACATAAAAAGCTCGTTAAGAAACATAAAGTAAAGAAGAAAGGTAAAAAATGAAAAAAGAAAATAGAAATTTGATTATTGGTCTTGCCGTTGGTGTGGCTGTTGTTATTTTAATAATTATTTTTTATAATTTAATTCAAAATACAAATCAACCCGTAGCAAATAACATAAATCTGGAAACTAACTCTATTAACATTCAGGGTTGGAAAATTACTCCAGGATATATTCAAATAGCAATTCAAAATACTGGACAGCAAGACTATGATCTAAGCAAAATAAGTATTGATGGATGTGGGATTAGTAGTGGGGGAATTTTGCCTAAAGGTTATCAAACAAAAACGTTTAATATTGTCTGTGATACCCGATTGACCGAAGGTTCTCCTTTTATTGAAAAAGCAACAATAAGCTATAACTTGTTGGGTGTTCCTACTAAAAATTCAACTTGGGAAACCACTATTTCTGGAAATGTTCTACAAAGTAAATGTTTCTATATGGTGACTGGAGAGAGCATACCTTATGCTTCTGGAACTTGTCAAACAAAAATGGATTGTATAAACCATGTTTCAGATTTTTTAAGAATGCGAAATGAAGAACAAAAGATTAATAATAAACCCCCGTTAACTACTAATGATATTAGTGTACTCGATTGCGAATATGCTTAAAAATAAAAATGTTATACCTAATATTGCTTGTATTTGGAGTATTCCTATTGTTTTGGTTAGGAGATCTTTATTTAACTGTTAAAACCATAAAACATTTAGGAAATAAAGTTGAATTAAATCCAATCATTAAATTTATCACTCGGGAAAGAGGTAGACTAATCTATTTATTTAAGCCAATTGAACTTATTGTTTTTTTATATTTAATCTGGTTTTTATCCACTTATGAGGGTATTGTTCCATTTTATATCTTACTTTTCTTTATTTTATTCTATTCCCTTTTAGTTGTAAACAATGCTCATGTTTACTTTAAAGCAACAGGCAAGGAGAGTGTAGCATTTAAAGTAATATTTGTGGGTCTAATGATTGCTGTGTTGCTTTTTATATATCTTAATTACCTTCTTTACATGGATTTGAATACTTCTTTTACAGCACTATCTAAATCAAACAATAACTATAATGAATTATACCGCCAATGTCAAAATACTCCTAATTTGACGGCACCAAGCCCAAAAAGTACTGATGAGATAGTACCCAATCTGAATTTACCAATACCTCAACCAAAATGAAAAAGCTAATTTGTTTATTTTTGTTAGTTTCTTGCGTTGCAGTTGTTTCTGCTACAACTAATTTGGATTTTAGATTAGATGTTAGTAAAAAAACCTATTATCCTAATGAAAAAATTCCACTTAATATTACAGTTATTAACAGAGACGAATTTAGCGCTAATGAAGCTACTCTTACGGTTAAAATAGCAGATAGATTCTATAATTTTGATTTGGGCAATATTGCGCCCGGAGATATTTTCAATAAAGAAATAACTTTGCCGGAGTTTCCACCAGGAACTCAAAATATTGAAGGAGAAGTAAATTATACGGACTTTATGGGCGAAAGATCTATAGAGGTAAGTTATGGTTCTTTTGAAGTTCTATTTCCGCCAATTGAACGATATCCTAGGAATATCTTTGTTTCAGATTACAGCCTTCCAGATAAAGTAATCGCAGGAAAAAGTTACGATGTTAGTGCAACAATAAAAAATGATGGAGATGTTGATGCTAATTTGCTAATAGAATTTGGGTATTTGGATGAATTTTTTTCTGAAAATGCTGCTTTAAATGCTGGACAGAGCAAAACAGTAACAAAAAATGTTAAATTCAATAATCCCGGGGTATCTTTAATTGAAGCCAGAGTATATGCAATAATTAATGGTGAGAAATATCTGCTTAATTATCGAGGGAAAGGAACATATGCTCAAGAGGAAAGAGTGGCTAAATTAAGTTTCGATAAACTTGAGCTTGTAGAAGAGTCTGATAACCAAATAAACCAAGATGACAAGGTTAATCTAAAAGTATTTATCAAAAATAATGGAGATGTGGCTACAAGTATAATGGGATACTTATCTTCCAACATTTCTGGCTTAACTATTCTAAATTCAAATGTTTCTTATGGTTTACTGGGAAGAGATGATAGCAGTTCATCTTCAGATTTATTTAAAATAGAAACTAAAAATAGTTTAATTGGAAACTACACTTTAAACTTAAAATTAGTTTATACCGATTCTGAAAATAGAGAAAAATTATTGAATGTTCCTATAATCATTAATGCGGGAGGAGATGCCTGTACAAAAGATGCTGATTGCCTAGATGCACAGACTTGTCAAGCAACTAAATGTGTGGAAGTATCTTGCAAATGTGGAGAAATAAAAAATCATCAGTGTAATAAATATGCTTGTTGTAGTGATGCTGATTGTGGTAAAGGATTCAATAAATGTAATTTAACAACTCATAACTGTCTAAAATGCTCCGATATCAATTGTTGTAGTGAAGGAACTATATGGTGTAGTCTTAAGGAATCATGTGTAAAACCAACCGAATGTTTTGGAGTTTTTGATAGTCCATGTAATAAGGGTTGGCCAGCACATGAAGGTTCAAAAATTTCAATAAATGAGCAAAATTATGCCTGTGATCTCTTTGAAGTTAAAGATAATTCTCTAATACACATTGCTGAAGAAGCTATATCGTGTTGTTCAGAAGGGTGTACATCAGGATGTCATAGTTATTGCAATAAGGCTATTAAAGACTCGGGCATTAAATCTAACATCAATGAAAACACATTAAAGAAATGTTCGGCTCTTTACATAACCTATGGTCTTGGTCCCGGAAGACAATGGATGCAAAATTATTTTGGATCAGAAATAGCTTGTAGTGGATATACTGAATATTGCAGCCCCTCGGATAAGTTTCAATGTTCTTGCGGTAATCAAAAATTTAGTGCAAATGCTATGAATTTACCTTGTGTTAATTTAAATAATAGATACCCGAAGGCATGGACATCTGACTCAGATATGCTAAAGAATAGTTGCAAGTTCTCTGACTTGCCTGCCCATGTTAATATAAATGTTATTTCTACAGGAACATGCGTAGATTATTCTGTTTCTCTAACAACTTTATTAAGAATGATTGGCTTTAAAAAAGATGAAGTATATAGTTCATCAGGGCCAGGTCATATGTATAATTTAATTAAATTACCGGGAGATCAGAAGTGGACATTCTTAGATACCGTAGGAAATAATCCTAGTCCTATAAGATTTGGGAATACTCCGGGTTCATGGTTTCCATATTGCGAGGTGGATGATACTTGTAAGAATGATGCTGGCGAAACTCCCTGCCCCTCAGCTTCGCAAATTTATGGATGTTAAAATGAAAAAAACAATCGTATTTGTCTTTGTCCTAGTATTCTTATTAAATTTAGTCGTGGCTCAAGAAGGAGTAACAATAACAAAAGATGGTCCATCAAAGATTAAATTAGGAGATATTGTAACAATTAATATACATATTGAAAATGAGCTAAATAATGAGGTTGAAGTGATATTAAGAGAAACAGTTGTTAATGCAGAAGCTATAGAACCTAAATTATTCACACCTGAGATTCCCAAAGACATCATTGCTGCTAGACCGCCTTATATAGAATGGAATTTAGTTATTCCGGCAAAGTCAAAAAAGGTAGTTGAATATAAGATTAAACCAACCTCTATAGGTGAATACAACACAGGTTCTACACTTGGAATATATGATGAAAAGGAGATATATTCTAATGATTTAACTATCAGTGTAATTTGTAACGAGAATAATAAATGTGAAGCTGAATTAGGAGAAAACTATCAAACCTGCAAAGAAGATTGTCCTTCGGGGTCTAAAGATAATTTTTGTGACTTAATAAAAGATGGAAAATGTGATCCTGATTGTTTTCAAGATGCAGATATAGATTGCAAGATAAAATTATCTTTCTGGGAAAAATTGCTAAATTGGTTTAAGGAATTATTAAGATAATAAGATTTTTGAATATTAATTGTTCCATATATCAGACAGAAAATCCTAAATAGTCCTGTTTTATTAGTTTATTATGGAAGAAATGGAACGAATATCTGTGTCAAAAGAATCACAAAAATTTGTAAAAGATTTATCAGACTTACCCCTTGAGAAATATCACAAAGTTATGAACCTTCTGGGGGCATTGGAAAAACAACAAGATGCTGAAGCAAATTTGGAAAACAAAAGGGGATGGAGATACATGTGGCAGAGAACTCCGAAACCTTATTTATTAATGTTAGCATATTTAGTTTTCCTAGCGCCAGTGGGCGGATTTGGTTATCAAGCTCTTTCTCATGTAAGTGATAATAATATAATTTTCTTTTCAATTATCTTAGCAATAATACTAATTTTGCCACTTTTAGTTGTATTCTATCTTAGCTATAATTATGTTAAACAACAAAGAATTGAAGTAAATTACGAGAAAAAAATGGTAGAATCCAACCTTATAAAATGAAAAAATTTATTTTACTAACCATTTTTGTTTTTATCTTTATGCCTTTTGTTTTAGCTGGAACAGAGATTACCTTAGAAAAATACCCGTTAGAAAACATTTTACTAGGAAATTTTGCAGAGCTTATTCAAATTAATGAAAATGATGTTTTAGTGGAATATGTTATCGAAGTAGACATTATTAATATGGAATCTTTAGTAAGGGATTTAGAATTATCATTTTATTTTACAAAAGGAGAAGATATGTATTTTATCCCAGAAGTTAAGGAAATTTATGTCTGTCAACCAATTAATGATAGTGATGTTCAATGGGGGCATAATTTTGATCACATTTTATTAGAAGGATGTAGCAAAACTATAAAACATGAATTCTTAAAATCGAATAATAGTTGGGAACATACATTGATTATATCAAAAGAGGATATAGTCTCTAATGAACCTTACTATACTCCCATTTATGCCAGATTAATCTTTAATTACAAGAATTTTATAATAAAAAGACCTGATCAGAAAATATTTTGGCAAGAATTAATAGTAAATCCACAACCAAGATGGAGTGAAAGATATTTAAAAACTGAGGAGGATACAGTGATAAACTCCTTGCTTAATTATAAAACAATTAGATATAGATTAGAAGAAAATAAATTTATTTTAAAAGCACAAGATTTTGGAGATTCTCAGGTCTTCTACAATAATGCTAATGAAGAAAGTCAAAAAAGATTTTATAGAGATATTTTTATTATTATTTTAAGCTTTGGAATATCTTTAGTTTTTGGATTTATATTCTCTGAAAAAGGAACAAGTGAAAGAACAAAAAATTTCTGGATTTTAGCAGGAATTTCAGTAATAATAACAGCATTTATTCTTCTTATCAGAGAAACAAATGTGCTGCCTTCTTCAATTGTGGGGTTAATTCAAGAAGACAAAACACTTATTCCCTTAGTTTTATTAATAACTTTTATACTATTCTTAGTTAGTGCGTATTTAGCAGGAAAATCTTATAAAAAAGACAAACCTGATAATAACGAAAAGGAAGATTTTAGAGATATGATTCAATTTGCAAAAAAGGAATTTATCTCTACATTAAGTTCTATAAGAAAATATCTGGATGTCTGATTTTTAATAATAATTACATTTGTCGTCGGGCAACGTTTAAAATCTAGCTTCTTTTTATTATATTATGAAAAATAATAAAAAACAGGTTATGAGAAAGAAAGAGGTTGACTGGTTGTTTAGTTCTTTTAAGAGAAATGATTTATTGGAAGATAGATCGGAATATGATGAAGAAGACTTAAAATTAGCTTATCCTCAATTGAATGAAAAGGGTGTGAAGTTACTATATCTTAAGATCCAGAAATGGAAATATTTTAAAATAAAAAAAGAGCCCTTGCGGGCTCTATCTAATCCCCATAGATATTTTTTCGATGCCCGACTTTAAGAATGTAGATTATTTCTCCTTCAATCTCAAAAATTACCCTATAATCCCCTACTCTTAACCTGAAACCTTCTATTCCTTTTAATCTTTTGATATCTTTAGAATAGGGGTTTTCTGAAAGTTCTTTCACTTTATTTAGTATTCTTCTAGAAACAATGGGCTCGAGCTTATTTAACGCATCGTAAGCTTTTTCATCCCAAATTACTTTATGCATCTTTCCTCTTTTTCATCCCAAATTACTTTGTGCATTTTCCCTCTTTTTCATCCCAAATTACTTTGTGCATCTTTCCTCTTTCTTGATTGCCAATTTATAAACCCAGTCTTTTTTCAACTTCTTTTTGTGTTAAGAATCTTCCAGATTTTATCCTTTTTCTTGCTTCTTCTACTTCTTTTTTAGTTTTTTCATTTAACTCTAAGTCATCTTCTATCATTCTCTCTATTATATCATTGTAGGTTTCTCTTTCAATTAGTTTCATTTTTTCAAGGGTGTTTCTTACGCTATCAGATATTTGTATTGTTGTAGGCATTTTATAACTCCTTATAATCTATTATAACAAGCTATAGTATTTAAGCCTTTCGTTTGCGTGAAACATCTTTTTGTTCTTGTATTTTTCATTATATAGGAAAAGATATAAATAATTTACCAAGAGTTTATGTCTTTTCCTATCTACCAAAGGCATAAATGGTAAAGTATTAATGTCCTTTGGTATAGCAATTATTATAAAGCATTTTTCTCTTTCATTCTTGCACTAAGATGCTAACCTACAATGATATTTACGAAGCATTAAGAAAAGAAAGATATAGCGAGCAGCTGCAGAATTTAGGAAAGAATTTTGTGCAGGAAGTGTCTGCTTATTTAAAAGAAAAGAAAGGAATTTCAGAGAAATCAGAAGATATTTTCTCTGATGCTATTTCAAAAACAAAAAAGCAGTTTGAGAATGCTGTTTCTATGTTTAAAGAGCTGATGTTGAGGCGAAAGAAAAAACTGCTTAGTTTAGCTTTTGTTGCAGCTGAAACCGGCATTTCGAAAAGAGATTATGAAAATATGCTGGCATTTGAAAAAGAGGTATTTGACAAGATAATGGAAAGCATGGAAAGTGGTGATAAGAAGCTAACCAAACTTCTCAATGGGCAAGAAGAAGAACAAAAAAAGAAAAACAAGCTAATTACTTTTTTGCAGGATACAGATGAATTTTTGGGCTTAGACGAAGAAAAGCTTGGCCCTTTTAAAAAAGGAGATATTGCTAATTTACCTGTTGAAATAGCAAATATTCTAATTGTAGATAATAAAGCTGAAATGATGGATGACGAGGAGTAAAATTAACGAGGTGGCAGTCTCTCATAAATTTCAATCATATTGCTTCCATCATATCTAGTGCCAAAACGTCTGCGAGATTTTATTTGTTCTAAAGCAAATGGAGACACTCTAATTTGTACCTTCTTTATATCTACCCAACCTTTTCTTCTCTTTGGAAAATATTTTAAATCAATACCATCATGATTATCTGTATTAGTACATTTTTTTAAAGTAACCTTTTTATTGAGTGTGCTATGAGTTTTGCTATCCACCAAAATTGATTCTAACTTTATTCCTTCTTTTAACAAATCAAACTCTCTAGTTTCTTTTTCAAGAATTATTATATAATCTTGACCACAGATTGTCGCTTTCATAAAAACCACATTATCTCTTACTTTAAAAATTTTGCACCTCTTATTTAACCAACCAAAATCCCTTCTCGTAAAAGCCTCCAGCCGGAATCGAACCGGCGACCTACAGTTTTTTTGATTCTATGTACAAAACTGCCGCTCTAACCTGCTGAGCTATGGAGGCTTAAAACTATCTATTAAGAATTATATTTAAAGTTATTGATTTGCAGTCTCGTCTTGTTTTTCTGCGTCTTCTTCTCTTTTCGGTTCTCCTTTAGTTTTCTCTTCTTTCCCCTCAACTTTTTCTGTCGTAACCTTTAATTTTTCCTGCTCTTTTAATTTTTCAATTTTCAGAATGCGAATTTCACAAAGGGCAAGGGGATATATTTTTTTCATCTTTAAGCTCAGAGACTTTTGCAATCTATTTCCTACAATATCTGAAAATACCTCTTTATAAAATTTATTTTTTATATAGTCTATTAACCAGTTTTTTGCTTCTTCTCTCAAAGCTTTTCTCACTCTCCTTGAAACTCTTTTTCTCGTAATGAAAAAAGGTTTAATTCTAAGTGAGGCATCTTCGCACTCAATAGAAAAAGAATCTTCTACATAGCTTATATTATTTCTTAACATTCTTCTAATAAAAAATGGCAAAAGCGTCAATCTTATTGGATCTGCAACAGCTTTTTCTTTTTCTGCATTTACTTTAAAAACAACTTCTATGCTTTTTCCTCTTAATTGTCTTGTTAAATCAAGCTTTATTGTTCTGTTATTAAGCTCATGCATATTATATGCTAATAATTCTACAGAAGAATTTGTCAAAGGAATTTCAACTTCAAAAAATTTCTTTTTAAGTGGCATTTTACTTATTGATTGTATATTTTCCTCCTTTTGATTCTCCTTTTGATTCTCCTTTCACTTCTATTTGTACCTTTCCTGTTCTTTTTCCTTTTTTCTGCCCGCGAGATTTCTTGCAAACTTGGCAGGTATAAAGTAGATTTGTTTTTTTAGTTGTTTTTGTTTTTCTTTTCCATTTTGTTATTGCTGGCTTGCTTCCCCATTTTCCAAGATTGCCAAAACCTCTCCCTCTTCCACGTTTTCTTGCTCTTTCTATACTTCCTCGTTTAAGTGCAGATCTCTTATGCCCGCTGGAGACCTGGCTAATCTTCTGTTCTGTATGTTTTTTGCAAAAAGGGCAGTATCTTTTAGTTGTTTTTGGAAATTTCATTTTATTAACATAAATTCATAAAAATCAGAGAAGAAGGGGGTTTTTAAAACTTACTTAACAAAATTTCGTGACCCTGCTCATTATGCTGTACCTCAATTTGTCTCGCAGAGTCGCTCTAGTCTCGCGAACCCAATCCTGTTCGTTTGGAATTCGCTCGATGGGCCTACCAAGAATTGAACTTGGGATTCATCCATTTTGATTGTATTATAACAACCTAAGGAAGGTTGATTGCTTCAAGAATCAAAGATTCTTGATAGTGCTCAGAAACTGAAAGTTTCTGACATCAAGGAAACGTAGTTTCCTTACATCGTCAAGGATGTGTTTTGCCACTGAACTATAAGCCCGTTTAAGAATAACAAAATAGGAGATTATAAATTTTATTGTTTTCTGAATTGCCTTTCTTTTCACGGTCTTGCCCTATAACGCCCCCTTATGCTTCTTACTAACTAACTTACTTACTAAGTTAATAAGAAAGATTTAAATATGTGAAATTATATAGATATTTAGAAAAAAGAGCGTTTGGAAAAAGGAAATATGAAGAAGTATCTGCTTTTAATAGAAGATGAGAAGTTGTGGGAGAAGTTTAAAGAATTAATAGAAGGAGATATCAATACAGAAATTCTTGAGCTAATTAAAAAGAAAATTGAAAAAGAGAAGAAAAATGAAAAATAATAAAATAAATAAAAAGGGGGAAAAAGCGCAGGTAACAATTTTTATAATTATAGCAATTGTAATTGTTGCTGCTATTATAGCCATTTTTCTTTTAAAAGACAGGATAAAAATAATTGGAATGCCTAAAGAGATGCAGCCTGTTTATAATTACTTTTTATCTTGTATCGACGACGAGACAAAACAAGCTGCTTCTTTAATGGAAAGTCAGGCCGGCTATATAGAAACTCCGGAATTTGAAGCAGGCTCTGCATATATGCCTTTCTCGTCTCATCTGGATTTTTTTGGGTTTGCAGTTCCTTATTGGTATTATGTTTCTGGAAATGGGATAGCTAAAGAGCAGATTCCAAGCAAGGAAAAAATGCAAGAGCAATTGAAAGATTATTTAGAAAAAAGAATAGAAGAATGCAATTTTGAAGATTTTGAAGCACAGGGGTTTATCATTGAAAAAGGAGAGCCAAAAGCAGATGTGGAAATTAAAGACAATAAAATTGACGTTGGAATAGAAATGCCTTTGACAATCTCTTTTGATGACATGACAACAAGACAAACAACTCATAAAGTTTCTGTGGATTCGAGATTGGGAAAATTTTACAACACTGCTATAAAAATTTACGATAAAGAGAAAACATCTATGTTCTTGGAAAATTATGGAGTTGATGTTTTAAGGTTGTATGCGCCAGTTGATGGAACTGAACTTACTTGTTCGCCTAAAGTCTGGATGCAGGAAAATATTAAAAATGAATTAAAAAATGCTTTAGAAGGAAATACTCAAGCCATAAAATTTAAAGGCGATTACTACTCGCTTGCAAGCAAAGAAAATAAATATTTTGTCCAAGATTTAGGAGAAAATACCGATGCCAGCGTTAATCTTCTCTATTCAAGAAACTGGCCGACAAAAATAGAAATTTATCCTGATGATAATCCTTTAATCGCAGAGCCTGTTGGATTGCAAGAAGGGCTTGGCATTTTAGGATTTTGCTATGTGCCTTATCATTTTGTTTATGATATTACTTATCCTGTTCTTGTTCAGATTTATGATAATGAAGAAATGTTTCAATTCCCAATAGCAGTTGTGATTGATAAAAACAAGCCAATTAAAGGGTTAGATACAGAGGCTCTTCCTGATGTTGTTCCTGAACTATGCGAGCATAAGCTTGCACAAATAAATGTATACACTTATAATACAAAACTTGAGCCAGTTGAAGCTGATATAAGCTTTAAGTGTTTTGGCACGAGCTGCGATATCGGGAAAACAACTCTGACAGAAAAAGAAACTTATTTGTCTGCTTTATTCCCACAATGTGTAAATGGCCTTATTATAGCAAAAGCAGATGGCTATTCAACTAAAAAATATATGCTGTCAAGTGTTCAAAGCACAACAGCTAATATTGTTTTAGACAAGCTTTATACTCTTGGCCTTGACATAACTCTTAACGGAAAATCTTTAAGCGATGAAAAAGCAATTGTTTATTTTAATGGAGAAGAAAATTTTGCTTTTGCCTATCCTGAGCAAAAACAAATAAGCTTAAGCGAGGGGCAGTATGAGGTTAAGGTTTATGTTTACAAAAACTCAACACTTTCATTCCAAGGAAGCACAACGAGAAAATGCATAAATGTCCCTAAATCCGGCTTGTCTGGAATTTTTGGGGCAACAAAAGAGCAGTGTTATGACATAGATATTCCAAGCCAGACAATTTCCTTTGCTATTGCAGGAGGAGGAAAAACAAGCTATTATTTCGCAGAATCTGAACTGCAGGAAAATAAAAAATTAGAAATTAAAGCTTCCCCGCTTCCTGCTCCAAATTCACTTGAGCAGCTTCAGGATAATTATGAGCTTTTAGAGGAAAAAACTTTATGGTTAGAACTAAGCTAAAAATGAAAAAAATAAGCGAAAAAGATACAATTAAAATTGAGAAAAATAAGCGAAAAAGATACAATTAAAATTGAGAAAAATAAGCGAAAAAGATACAATTAAAATTGAGAAAAATAAGCGAAAAAGATACAATTAAAATTGAGAAAAATAAGCGAAAAAGATACAATTAAAATGGGAAAAATAAGCGAAAAAGATACAATTAAAATTGAGAAAAATAAGCGAAAAAGATACAATTAAAATGGGAAAAATA
>Ga0315275_10000926_pt1 | contig 24990 bp, 40 predicted proteins | sample YL17G03_0_MG_FD_205557 | JGI IMG/M metagenome (GOLD analysis project Ga0315275, IMG submission 205557) | Sediment microbial communities from Yellowstone Lake, YNP, Wyoming, USA - YL17G03_0 | ecosystem: Environmental > Aquatic > Freshwater > Lake > Sediment | place: USA: Wyoming | collected...
GGCCGCTGTGTCTTCACTGATGGACATCGATCTTCTCCCAGCCGGGCCGGCGCCACGACATGTCGAACAGGTGAGCGAGGGCGAACGGCGGCGCGCTGTCTCCAGCGGCAGGCTCTCTGGACATCGCTAGGCGCGGCATCAGTCCCTCCTCGATTTCTTGATCCACCGCTTGGCCTTCTCGACGAGGATCACGTAGCGCGACTCGGCCGAGAGCGGCTCGGGCAAGAGCCTGGATACCTCGATGCCCACGGGCAGGCACTCGCTCGCCTCTTCCCACTCGGCGTTCCAGCCGCAGTGCTCACAGGTGAGCTGGGTCGAGAACACCGTGCCTGTGTTCACGAAGCTGTGCTGCTCGGGGCGGGGCTTGGTCCAGGGTGCGGTCATTTTCTTAGGTGCGCCGGATCCGCGTCGTCGTGTTGGGCCTTGTACCGACGCACGTCCGACGCACTTGGCACGATGCGACAGATCATGTCGTGCCACTTGAACGTGGTCTCGCCTCGTAGGTAGCTGGCGATCAGCTTGGACCCGTCACCCCGCCCCTGCCGGCGACGGTGCTGTGCCACCCAGTGGACGAGGGCTTTTCTGCGTCGCGCGCCATCCGGGATGTCGCGCAAGCGAAACACAGATTTTGCTCCCTCGGGGTCTGTCTCAAGTTGAGCTTCGGGAACGCCAGGTAGTGTGAAGCCAACGCGCCACTGAAGGTCGTGAGAAAACTGCAACGCAGGTATTAGGGCAACACGCTGCGCCTCGCGCTTGCTGCGCTCTCCCGATGGGATGCGGAGCAGGGGAGTACCGTCTTTCCTGATCAGGTCCCAGTTTTTGAAATCGTTGGTGCCGATCAGATCTCGCATAGCGATCATGCCATCGGGCACGAGAGATACGGTGCGAATCTCCACACCAAGTCGTCTGAAGACTCTGGCCGGAAGAACCGCAGGCGCGCGATATGCGAAGAGAGACGGTACATTTTTGCCGTCCTTGGGATCGATGTTCCAGATGCCTGTGTCGCAACGCATGCCAACATCCTGCCAGGTGCAGTCTCGGAAAAACCCACCCTCTACTTCTCTGGTGATGTCGTTGATGGTCTCGTCCAAGACTAGTCCGCCCGAGAGGTTGGCAAGAGGGAAGTCCATGCGCTTACGCCCGTTGATGGTGCCGGGTTTGACGGTGCGTAGGCGCTCCAAGATGTCGATCAAGGTTTCGGCCAGCATCTCTTGCGCCAGCGCCGGGTATCTATCGTTGAGGCTCATGAAATTGCGACCCGCAACTAGAACTCGGGCTTCTTCTCGACCCACTGCTCGGGCGCGTCGCCGCCATCTTCGAGCCACTCGTCGAGATCCTCGAACTTGGCGACGACCTCCTTGGCCATGGTGAGGAGCTTGGCACGATCGACGATGGTGTCGGCGGCCTTCTCCTCGAATCGCCGCAACTCCTTGACTTTCTTGCGCAATTCGACGAGGAACTGAGTCGGGTTTTCCGCCAGCGTGGGCATTCGGTCACTCCTTTGTCAAGGCGCGCTCTACGGACCACCCGCGCGCGAAGATTCTGCGGTGCGTGTTCTTGTAGCTAAGACCTAGTTCCTCTGCCCAATCGGCCAGCGGCTTGGTTTGTCCGTTGAACGTGATGAGACGGGTGGTCCTCTTGTTTCGGGCTTGCTCCTTGCGCGTGGCCCAACGGCAATTTGCGGGGGAGTACCCTTTGGTGTTGTCTTTGCGTTCGATGGACAAGCCGGTGGTAGGTTCACCCATGTCGGTCACGAAATTGGCGAAACCCCCCTTGCCGCGCCACCGCTTGCAAACCGCAATTCCGCGCCCGCCGTACCGTTCGTTGCTGGTGTCTCGGCAGCGTCCACACATCGTGTTCCACACCGCATAGAGCCTGCTTTTAGAGCGACCGTGTGTGGTGTTGACCTGCGACGCAATCTCACGGCTGAGACACTTACAAGAAAGTACAAGACCGCCGATCAAGTGGGAGGACCGGACAAGCTTTTTTTGTCCGCAGTCGCACAAACATAGCCACATGATCTTTCTGTTCACGCGCTTGTTCGTCTCTCGGAGAACAAGAAGTCGCCCGAATTTTTTTCCCAGTAAATCGACGGCCCTATTACTTTTACTTCTCAAAGTTTCGCCACATTCTGGACGCCTGGGGCAGCGGGTTTTCCGCGTCCTTGTACTTAGCTGACGGCTTGTTGGCGTAGTCGAAGTCGGGTTTGTCACTGACCTCGAACCACAGAAGTTGCCCTACCGGCATGCCTGCGTACACGCGCAGAGACCTTACCACCGTCATCTCCAGAGTCCAGTGTCCTTTATACAAAACATCACCAGTACCGGCCGTGATGTGGATGCTGAGACCAAGACGACCAAGACTTGATTTGCCGTTGAGCATGGGCAGGTGTTTGTTCGACTCCGTGTACTCGACAGTGGAGGCCAAGTACAACTCCCCCGGCTGGAGAATGAATCCGTCATCCGGGATTTCGATGTCGATAACATCCCGGGACTCTCGTACGTTGAGGGGTCGATCGGGCTCTGTGTAGGTACGCAAGACCGAACCGAGCGTCACGTCATAGCTGTTGGTGCCGAGACGCTCTCGATCGAACGGACGAATCACGATGTCCCCCGATGCTACGCACGCCAGGATGGTCTTGTCGACCAGGGCGCTCACGCTAGAGCGCGATGGGCCGGGCCACGGCCATCGTCCTTCTCATCGACAGGGTGGTTGAACTTCTCGACCAGTTTGTCGACCGAGCCGCCGTAAGCGCACGTCCGGCAGACCTTGGCCTCGCGGACGATCTGGGTGGCGAACTCGTTGCCACGATCGTGGATGAGTGCCTGCCGCTTGTTCTTGTACTCGCGCTGAGGGTGCTTGTGGGGGCGCGTCTCGACCACCTTGGTCACGAGCTTCTCCCCCGGCACGCTCGAATTTCCGCACTCGTCACACTTGAACATGATCTCCCCTTTGCGACTCGCAAGAGACAGCCTAAAACAAAAATTTGTTGCGGTCAACTACTCGTTGACGGCCAGCGGATGGCCGGCCCGGACGACGTGGTGCTTGACGACGATGCGCGGATCGCAGACGACGTGGCCGCCCACGGCTCGAACCACGGCGCAGTGGTTGTAGTCCTCGCTAAGCGACTTGAAGCCGCCCGAGCCGTCCTGCATGACCTTGGTCTGGAAGAACGGCACATGGAGGGAGTCCAGCTTCGGCCAGTGCTCCCGATACCAGGCGAGCCGGAAGGCGACGAGGCCGAAGCCTATCTGCTTGACCTTGCCGGCGAGCAGCGGCCGTTCGAGCGTGGTGTCGAACCCGCCCTCGAAGGTCACGTTCCAGCGGTCGTTGAGTCCGCAGCGCACGGGCGCCCCCACCAAGGCGACCTCGGGGATGTCGAACTGGCGCAACGTCACGCCCAGCTCGGGGATCTGGCCGATGAACGAGCAGTCGGCGTCGGCCGACAAGAACCAGTCGCAGCCCGAGCGCAGGGCCTTGACCATCAGCTCGTTGCGGGTGAGGTCGAGCATGCCGTCGCCGATCACGACCTCCTCGGGCACGAGCCCGAACCTGGGGCCGAGGGTGACGAACTGGAGCAGGGACAGGCACAGCCGCGTGTCCACCTTGCTCCCGTACCACGGGCCGCCGAACGCGACGCGCTGCACGGGCTTAGTCCTTGGGCGGCGGGACGACGATGCGCGGCCCCTCTGAAACCATCACGTCCATGTAGAGCAGGTTCTCAGGGCAGAACATGCGCCCGACCATGATGTCCTGGCCGGTGCGCTGGTCCTTGCCCGGCGTGAGGATCATGAACGTGCCCGGCACCGGGCCGGTGGTGACCGCACCCGCGACGGTGTTGCCGATGAAGTACATCTGCGCGGAGAAAGCCTTGACGGCCTTGCCGTCGATGCCCTTGGTCTCGGGCGCCTTGGCGAGCATGTGGTCGAGTAGTTCCTTCATCGGGTGGCTCATGGGGTCTCCTTGGCGGATCCGAGAATCTGGGTTGCGAGTTGCAAGGCGTCGGCGACGACGAGGTTGAGCGACGTGTACACGCGCTGCCCGAGCGCCGTCTCCATGGCTGCGACCGCACCCTCGATGTCGGTGACCACGGCGTCGTACTTGCCGATCATCGCCTTTTCCTCGTCGGTGAGCGGGCGTCCCTGCGGGCGCGTCACCAAGATGTTGGGCACGCCGGCCGTCCAGAACTTGCAGAGCGGTGGGCGCGTGGTCTCGGGTAGCCACGGCGCGGTGGCGTCGTCGCGCGTGGCGGCCACCCCCAGCATCTTGGGCTGGACGAAGTTCTGCTTGTCGCGGTCGTCGAAGACCACGTTCACGTACCGCTCGGCCAGGGTGCCGAAGAAGAGGTCGGAGAACTCGTCCCAGGGCGGAGACTGAAGCGGCGTCAAGTGGTGGGAGAGGAGCAGCGTGGGCACGTTGTGCGGCAGCGCCCGCACGTAGTCGGCGGCGACGCGGGACCAGAGGCTCCCGGGCAGGGCCGGCACGAAGGCCCTCACGACCGCAGGGGGCCTCAGACGCGGAGTCGGCTCGTATCCCATGAAGAAAGGCGCCGGATAAAGGGTAGACCAGGGGTTGTCACCAAAGAGGTAACCCTGGTCAAACGACCCGGCAAGGGAGAGGCTGCCACGGGGGGCGGCCGGCGGTCAAGAAATTTTTGTCACCGACGGAGAATCAGTACCCGAACACGTCGAGGAGGATCGACGCCACGGCACCGACGAGCGCGCCCTTCTGCTTGCTCACCAGATACCCGGCCCCGCCCATGATGGCGGCGCGGTCGAGCTGGATGCGGATGGTCTGCCCGCCTGGCGCGTCGTCCTTGCCCACCGACATGAGGGTGGTCACGCCGTGGTGGGCAGTGGGCGCGTAGGTGATGATGGGGCGAGGCATCAGCGGCATACCGCTTTGAGACGCGTCCGAATGGCGTCGAGCTTGGCATCCCACTTGTCCATGCGCGCCTTCTCCTTCTCACCGTGCGGCTGGTAGGCGCCGTTGATGGCGTCCCACATGGTGCGGCGGCCGTGGGAGGAGGCGAAGTCGAGGGCGCTGTCGATCAGCTCGACGCGCGTGGGGGCCTCGTCGAACCGCTTGGCGTACAGCCGCAGGTTGTCTTCGTAGGTCCGCACGCCCACGGCGTGCTCGGCCGGCGTGCCGTTCTTTCTCGGGTTCTCGGTGGCCAGCTCGTCGAGATCGAAGAACTCGACGGCCGCTCGGCTCTCTTCGTCCCGAGCAGATTCCCACACCGGCCAGCGGATCTCGCCGATTCCGTTGATCGAGTAGAGGCTCACCCTGCCTCCCCACGGTGATACCCAGCCACCGCCCGGGTCGCGGACCACCACGAAGCTGTTGTGCTCGGACGACCAGAACACACCAGGGGGATCGTGCTTGGAGATGAGCCGCACGTCGACGCCGTACCCGCCGTGCTGGTAGATGGGGTACTTCTTCGGCGCAGGCGGCTTACGCCAGTTGAGGTCGTCGTCTGGGTCAAGGCCCCTCTGCTTGCACGTACGCTTGGCCACGACCTCGAACGCCGCCGGGAAGCGGTTGTGCTTCGCATCCGCCATCACCTCGCCCAGGGCCTCGTAGGCGTCCTCTTCGTACTCCCAGGCCGAGAAGATGCGGCTGTCCCTGGGTAGGGGCTTCATCCACACCACGTACCACTTGTAGCCGGGCTGGTTGTATGACATCGGCGTCTCCTTCTAGAATCCCCTCAAGGCCACGGTCACGTCAAGCACCCCGCCGTTGGCCAAGGCGGCGCCGAGTGTCAACTGGAGCGACAGCCGGTCACCAGGACCGATGTCGACGGCCACGGGGACGCTGTTCTGGTTGTTGGAGGTCGCCGGCACGGCAACCGTGATTGCGCTGGCCACGCCATTGATCAGCAGCGTGTACGTCACAATCGAGGGTGACGAGTCCGGGGTGTTGTGGCGAACTTCCAGGGCATAGGCGGTCTTGGCGCCGCCCGGTCCCACCTGTTTGTTGTCGATGAGGCTGGCCACACCCGTGTCGAACCCAGGGGTGAGGTAGCGTGTGGCGGCCAGGGCTCCGATGTTGGTGTTGCCCCAGAAGCACACGGTCTGCTGCGGGTAGAACGGCCCCTTGGCGCCACCGCCGACCACGATCACGCTGTTGTTGATGAGGTGGAAGTTGGTCAGCGGATCGATGGAGATGAAGCCGCCACCGGAGATGGTTAGGTTCTGCGTGATGAGGCAGTTGATCAGCTTGTCCTGATCCGGGTTGATCGACCCCTGCTCGAAGTTGGTGAGCACACCGAGGAAGCGGCTGTTGATCACGTCGCCGCAGCCGGCAAAGTGCGCCGAACCCATGATGGTGACGTTCTCACCATACCCGAGCGGGCCGCTGAAGCAGATGGCGTCGCCGACCACCGTCACGTCGCGTAGAACGAAGCGCAGCGTTGCGGTGTCGGTCGTGGCGGTCATGTTGCCGTCGACCTGGAAGTCGTTGGCCCAGAACGTGTGGGGCCCGGCCGGGCCGCCGGGGATCGGCGGATCGCCACCAGTTGCAGAGGCCAGGATCACCATGTCGCCGCTGACGCGCCAGCCAGTGGGCCGAATAGGCTGGGAGAAGACATCGATGAAGGGGTTGTTGCCAGGCTCCATCGTGGTGAAGGCCACGTAGGATTGCGAGCCGAACTCACCGACGTTCGAGGTGGGCCAGGAGACACTTCTTGGCGTGGTCGAAGACCCGTCCGGGTTCACCCCGTCGCCCAGGGTCACGTTGCCGAGCGCGAACATGGTGAGCTTGATCCCCTGGGCGGGGACGGTGATGTCTTCGTCGTAGCAACCCGGGGCGACGAACACGGACCAGCTCTTCTGTGCCGCGATGGCGCCGGTCGCTTGAGGAGGGATGCAGTCAAGCGCACCCTGGATGGTGAGCTTGGGCGTGGCCGCGTTGGCGTCGTCCGCCGCCGTCGGATCGGCGGGGTTGACGAAGATGCCCACCCCTGAACGAGTCGTGGGGGCGCCAGCGAGGAACGGGCCGGCCTGGGGGGTGAAGCCGCCTCCGCCGCCACCTCCGCCGCCAGTGGACGGCTTGGCCGCGCACAGCGAGATGTTGCCGACGCCGATGGAGAAGCCGCCCACGGCGACGCGCATGAACTTCACCGCGCCGCAGACCGGGGCGGAGGCAGGCGTACGGCCGGTGAAGCTGGCCGCCTGGGAGAAGGTCACGCCGTCCTGGCTGATCTCGACGTTGAGCGACGCCTCCATGCCGCCGTCGTAGATGAGGGTCTTCTGAAGACCGAAGGCTGACACATCGACTGGAGCGCCCGTGCCGTTGCCGGCGGGGACCGGCAGGATGGTCACGTCGGTGCCCGGGTTGTCCGAGCCGACCGACAGGACCACGCCGCCGGCCGCACCAGTCACCGTCGCACGAACGAACACGGCGGCGAACAGCCGCTTCACGTCGTTGGCGGTGGTCATCGAGGCGATGGCCACCCAGGTCACGCCGTCGTTGGAGATCTCGATGTTGATGGTCGCCGCGAACACGCCCACCAGCGAGAAGAGCTTGGAGTAGCCCAGCGCCGAGATGTTGACCGGGGCGCCCGAGCCGTTCGAGGCGGGAACAGGGATGTTGAGGTACAAGTTTGCCATGAGCTATCTCCTTGTGGGTCCTAGGGAACGGTCGGTTCCCAGAGCTGATAGTAGACCTGGACACCAGCGTCGGCTGCGCCCACCGTCGAGCGGATGGTGAAGCTGGTGCCAACCACACGGGCGCTCTGCTGGAGTGAGCCCGTAAGCAAGGCGCCGCCGTCCTGGGCGGTGAGCGTGAACTTGGTGGTCGCGGTGACTCGGGTGTTGGGCACGACGACGGTGCCGCCGGCCCCGAGGACCGCGAGCCCGGCCATGGTGTTGGCCGACTCCTTGATGTGGAGGACGCCCTCGGAGTCGACGCGGAGGGCTTGCTGGCGGAAGTTGATGGGGCCGCCCAACGGTGCCAGGTCGATGATGAATTCGCACGGCACGTAGTTCCCGCCTAGCGGGGAGGCGGCTACTAGAGAAACGAATCCGGCAAGCGGAATGGAGGCGTTGTCGGCCGCGACGCCGATGGCGGTCGCCCGCCACAACACATCGCCGGCCACCACAGAGGCTAGGCCCCCAATCACGCCAGAGCGGCTCTTGAAGCCGACCACACCAGGCACCCCGGCGTTCGCGCCGTACTGGTTGGCACGGAACGCGGCCCGGTTAGCGGTCAACGAACTGAGCTGACGACCGGCGTTCGAGTTGTTGACGGCCGGACCAGAGTGCAGGAATAGGTCTTGGGTGGCGCTCGGGTCGCCGAAAAGCGTGTTCCCTGTCACCGGATCGATCGACGCGAATAGCACGTTGCCGGTAAGCACGCCGCCTGCGTCGTAGAACGCGAAGGCGTCGGCCGGCCCGGTGATGACGATGGGGCCGGTGCCTTCCTTGGCCGCGCACAGGGTCACGGTGCCCACGCCGCTCACGAAGCCGCCCACCGACACGCGCATGGCCTGCACGGCGCCGCAGATGTTGATGGCGGCCGGTGTGCGACCCGAGAAGCTGACGGCTTGAGAGAAGGTCACGCCGTCTTCGCTGATCTCGACGGTGACCGACGCCTCCATACCACCGTTGTAGATGAGGGTCTTCTGGATGCCGAAGGCTGAGACCACCACAGGGGCGCCCGTGCCGTTGCCGGCGGGTACGGGAAGGGCCACCTCGTCGGTGCCAGGGTTGTCCGAGCCGACAGACAGGATGACACCAGGCGCGGTGCCGACCACCGAGGCTCGCACGAACACGGAGGCGAAGCCGCGCTTGGCGTCGTTGGGGGCGGTGAGCGACGCCATGGCCACCCAGGCCACGCCATCGTTCGACGCCTCGATGTTGATGGTCGCGTCGAAGGCGCCTGCGAGCGAGAAGAGCTTGGGGAAGCCCAGCGCCGACACGTTGACGGGTGCGCCCGAGCCCGTCGAGGCGGGCACCGGGATGTTGAGGAACACGTTGGCCATGCGCTATCTCCTTGTGGGTCGCAACTACGCCGGGGCGCCCGTGGCGTCGACCCACTGCGTGCCGTCCCACCAGATGGGCATGCCGGTGACGCCGAGCGACTGGTCGAAGACCATGGTGCCGATCAGGATCGGTCCTCCGAACGGGTTGAACGGCCGGTTGGCGACGTTCAGGCAGGAGACCCCGAAGAGGATGTTCTGAACGGTCGTACCGAGGAAGCCAGCGTTGGTCGGCAGCGGGGAGGGGAAGCCTCCAAGGTTTTGGTAGAACAGAGACGAGCCCGCCGGGCCGGTGAGGAAGTCGTTGGTGAGCGACGATATGCCGAACGACCCGATGATGAAGACAGCGGCGGCGCCGAGGTTGACGAGGGGTTGGCCGCCGCCCGACAGGTAGGTGCCGTTAGAGACGAACGAAACGACGAAGAAGGCACCTGCGGGGACCTCGATCATCGGGCCGGTGCCGTCGTTCTGGAGGACGCCGTTGAACTCCAGGATGAGGATGTTGGGGCTGCCGCCCGAGGCGGCGTCAAAGGTTAGGCACGGGCCGCCGGTCTGGGTGCCCCGCAGCACCAGTTGACCGTAGATCTTGCCGAGGTTGTTGAGCACGGCGCCGTCGGCGAGGGTGATGGTCTTGCTTGCGATGATGGGATCGGCAACGAACGTTGCCCCGTTAATCTCGTAGGTGCCGACCGGAATGGTCGCGTCGTTGTTGACGTAGATGGTGATGGGCGCCAAGGACGCGGCCACAAAGGCCATGACCTCGGCCCAGGTGGTCGCGTCGCCGCCGCCGAGTGAATCCCAGAGGATCGACTGCGTGGCGCCGGCCCCGCCGCCAGCCTGCGTGGCCGCCACCGACACGGTGCCGACGCCGATGGCGAAGCCGCCGACGACCACGCGCATGCGCTTGACCGCGCCGCAGATGTTGACGCTCGCCGGGGTCGGGCCGGCAAAACTCGCCGCCCCGGCGTAGGTCACGCCGTCCTGGCTGATCTCGACGGTGAGTGATGCCTCCATGCCGCCGTTGTAGATGAGGGTCTTTTGCTCCCCAAGCGCCGACACGTCGACCGACGCGCCCGTGCCGTTGCCGGCCGGCACCGGCAGAAGCATCAGGCTGGCGCCGCCCTCGGCCTCCGAGCCGACCGCCAGCGTCGGCGCACCCGCGACGTAGCCGGCGACGTTCGAGCGCACGAACATGGCGGCGAACAGCTTTTTCGCGTCGTTGGGCGCCGTGAGCGACGTGATCGTCGCCCAGGCCACGCCGTCGTTGGAGATCTCGATGTTGATCGTTGCCTCGAACACGCCGGTTAGCGAGAAGAGCTTGAGGAAGCCCATGCCCGACACGTCGACGGGCGCACCCGGGCCGTTGCCGGCGAGGACGGGGATGTTGAGGAACTCGTTGGCCATGGGCTTCTCCTTGCGGCTCGCAACTAGGGGGTGACGACGACCGTGCCTGGGGGCAGGATGCCGGCCGCCTGGAGGGCGGTGACGAGCGTGGTAGCCAGCGACGTGAGGTCAACCACGCTGAGGGGCAACTGGAACGGGATCGCCGGCCCGTTGACCGCGCCCGAGGCGTCCTGCTGCACGCACAGGCCGCTCACGGTGCCGGCGGTGAAGTCGGTGGTCGCGCTCACCAGGGTGCACTTGGTCACGGGCGGCAGCGGCGTGGGCGCGGTGTAGTCGACGTTGACATCGGGCATGGCGACTCCTTACTTGGTCGGGTTACGTGTCGCGATGCCCTGGTTGACATCGACGGTGTACTGGGTGAAGTCGACGCCGTATTTCTGCGACAGGAGCACGCGCTGGAGCGTGCCCTCGGCCCTCAGCGTCGCCAGCTCGGCGTTCACGCGCTGCTCGCGCTCGTTCAGCATGAGGATGCCCAGCACGTCCTCGCGCGAGATCTGGAACGCCTGGGGCGGAACCAGCGGCGCCTGGGTGGCAGCGCCGTTCGGGGGGACGACGGGGGCTTCGGACTTGGACTCGGCGACGTTTTCGGCCATGGTTTTTCTCCTTGGGAGGAGTCTACTTGATGATGACCTTGCCCGGGGCGATTTGCGGTGGCTTGGTGTTCTGCGCCGCCGCGACCAAGATGTCGATGATGGTGCCCATGTCGCCCATGTCGATGGGAGCGTCGAGCACGATGAAGTTGGACTGCACGCCCGCGCCGTGTACGCCGCTCATCAGCCAGCGAACGAGACGCTGGCGAATTGCGAGTGACAAATTACGCATGCGGGCAGCTCGCGTGCTGCGGCACCGAGTAGCTCACGCGACGACCGGCCTCGTCACGGGCGATCCGGTGGACCTTGAGCACGATCTCGTCCTCCACCTGGAACTCCTTCTTGCACCGAGGACAGACCTCATCCTCGAATGCCAGGTCACCGGACGTAATCGTGACCGCCCTGACCAGCGCGAACCTTCTAGCAGCCGAACCGACCGAACCGGCATTGTCTGCCGGTGGGATGAACTCGCCCGTTCCCGTACTTGTGAACTGGAAACGCTCCGTACCCGCAACCGATACTCCGATGATGTCCGCCGCACTGCGAAAGAATCCCGTCGCAGTCGAAAGCGTGAAAGACATCGACGGTGCAGCGGCCGAACCCGCGACGTGTTGCAACAGACCGCCCGTGGTCATCACGCTCAACACCAACGCAGCCGGCCCGATGATGCGCCAGACCTCGCCCGCTCCCGTGTGCGTCAGGCTGAGGTAGCGGCCCGCGCCAGTCATGGAGATGGATTCGTAATCACCCGAACCATCATGAGTCACTGCCCAGATGTTACCGCTCGCGTTCCCTCCAACAATGATCGACGCGAAGTCACCCGCCGTGGCAGCAGCCGGCCTTTTGAGCATCTCCAGCAGCAGACCCGTTGAGCCAGTTATGTCGTGTTGCAGGCGAAGCAGGATTCCGGTGTGAGCGTTGGCGGCCTGGTCGTGCAGGACGCAACCGATGCCGCTACCGCGCATGACAACATTAATGCCGGTGTCACTGCCAGCCGCCGCGCCGCTGATGATCTCCAGACCGATGCCGGTGAAGTTGACGTTGGAGCTAAGCCGGAGAATTGACCCGCCAATCGGAGCAGCGGGGAGCCGATTGAATGCGTTGGCGATCACGGCGGTAGCTGCCGTGTTCGACGTATTGAACGTCGGCGAATTCGACGCCGAGAAAATCATCGCGGCGCTCGCGCTTACCCCGGTAGCGCCGACATTCAACGTAGTGCCCACTCCGGTACTCTGGAGATTGAATGCGATACCCGATCCGGCTTGCGACAGGTTGACCATGGTGCCGGTCGTATTGGCACCATAGATGATCTGGAGGCCGACGCCGGCAGTCACCACTCCTGGGGATCGATTCAGATTGAACGAAGTTCCCGCCCCTGCCGAGTGTACAAACTGTATCCCGGTACCAGTTCCCGTGTGAAGCAACTCGAAAAGAAACCCGGTGAAATTGCCGTTATCCGAGAGGCGAAGGTTTGTTCCGCCCGTTGCGACGGTGGGAACGCGAAAGAACGTGGTTGAGATCGTCGCCGTGTCGCTAACATTGGTGAAACTGGCTTGTTGCCCGGTACCCGAGGTTGTCACGTTCAACGCCAGACCCGAGCCGGATGCGGTAGCCTGGAGTGCCGCGCCGCTTCCGACGTGTGAGACGTTGATGCCGACACCCGTACTCGCAGCACTCATCGACACGTCGATGCCGATGCCAGCACCCGCAAACGTGCGGGTGACCATGATGCTGTCTTGTGCGCTGGCGCTCGATGACACCTCGAACGACGGCGTGGTCTGCGCCGCCACGTCAAGGATGCGGATGCCGCCTCTTACCGCAGCAAGCTGGATGTCGACGGGCACGCCGGTCGAGTTGTCGTACGCCTCCTGGAGCGTCGTCATCCCGTCCAGGTTGACGTAGGCGCCGCCGTTCTCGGACACCTGCCACCTGTTGGTGGTCTCGTCGTAGCGGATGCGCCCGGTCGAGGCCGCCGACACGGGCGCGGTCGAGCCCGCGTCGCCCTCGAAGAAGGCCGCCGTGCCGCCGTCGTTCATGGCGATGTTGCGAACCACAACCGCCGTGGCCGGGTCGCTCTGGACGGTGAGCGCCGGGTTGCCGAGATTGTCGATGACGGCGAAGAGCGGATCGGGTACGCCAGGCACGCCGACGATCACGATGCCGCCCAGGGCCGGCGACAGCGTGATGGTCACCGGGATGCCGGTCGACGCGTTGTAGGCGTCCTGGAGTGAGACCGCCGAGGATGAGTCCTGCACGGCGGTGACGCTCACGGTCACCACGCCGGCCACGAAGCCGACCACGGTGGTGCGAATGGCCTCGATCGAGCACTCGAACGACTTCGACGCCGGCACCGGCCCCGAGAAGGTGATCAGCTCAGAGAAGGCCACGCCGTCTTCGCTGATCTCGACGATGACGGTGAGGTCGGTGTACATCGGGCCGCCGCTGTAGAGCACGGTCTTCTTCTGCCCAAACGCGGCGATGTTGACCGGGGCTCCTGTTCCGTTGCCGGGAAGCACGGGCACAGGGGTGGTGAGCGTGCCCGAGTCGTCGCCACCGACGGCGAGCACGGCGGCGCCCTGCACGAAGCCTCCCACGTTGGCCCGCACCCACACGGCGGCGAAGCTGGTGCAGATGTCGCCGGGCACCGACAGCGTGGCGATGGGTGCCCAGGTCACCGCGTCGTTGGACATCTCCAGCGTGACGTTGCCGACCAAGGTCCCCTCGATGGAGAAGGACTTGATCCAGCCGAACGCGGCGATGTTGACGGCGGCGCCAGGACCGTTGGCGGAGGGGACGGGGATCGGCAGAAACAGATTGGCCATTGGCCCAAGCTCCTTGCCCGTCCCCTAGAGGAAGGCGCGGTTACGCGTCGTAGGCGCGGTTGTTCTCGATTGCGACTCGCCACTTGCAGAGGCCCATGCCGAACTGGAGCGCCCCCGGCGTCGAGCCGGCGGCGGGCAGCTCCCAGGTGCAGCCGAAGGTCTCGACCGACACGCCACGCGTGTTGTCGTACTCCATCTTCTTCATCGAACTGGTGACGCGCAGCGCGTGCGGCGTCTCGGGCGTCGAGCACACCGGGCAGATGATGTGCAGCATCAACTCGGACTTGCCGGCGGCGAGCGGCATCTGGTAGAGGTCGCCCTCCAGCACGTACTCGCCGAACTTGCCCGAGTAACGGATCATCGGGTGCGCGAACGCGTTCTTGGTGAGACGCGTGTCGGACGAGATGCCTTTTTCTTCGGAGCCGTGAACGTGGGTGAGGCCGTCCCCGGCGATGAAATTGAGTTCTTCACGGGCAGGGTCATACGCGGTCTTGGGCATGGTTTTCCTCCAGTAGGGGATGCTACTACGCCTTCTTGGCCTTCTTGCGACGCAAAAGAAGGAAGGCGAGGAGGCCCGCCGCGCCGTAGAAGACGTACGTGGTGGGAAAGCCCATGACGGTGCCGGGCACGCCGCCACCGTTGCCCGCGTCAGGTGCCCCAGGATCGGCCGCAGGCGGCTTGGGGGGCTTGTAGCCGGGACGGAACTTGGCGGCCTCAGCGGCAGCCGCAGCCGGGTCCTGGGCGGCCCTGGCCTGGGCCTGGGTGAGCGTCTCCCCCGCCTTGGCGACGAAGCTCTGCACGGTGGCGCCGGCCCGGTGATCGGCCACCACGGTGTCACGGGCGTAGGTCCGCTCCGCTCCCAGGCTTCCGTATCGTCCGATGTAGCCCATCTACTTCTTCTTCCTCATGCCGAGGTACGCTAGGAGGCCCACGAAGCCGACCAGGAGGCCGCCGCTCGTGCGCAGAAAGCTCGTGCTCGGCGGCGTGTCGGGCACGAACGGGGCCGGCGCGAGCGACTGGATGCCCGGCGTGACGTTGGGCTGGAGCTTGTTGGTGCCGAAGCCCGCGCCGAGCGCGAACTGGCCGCGAGTCGTTCTGTGGTAGCTCATCGCTTCCTCTTCTTTCCGCCGAGCATCAGAAGCGCGACGATGCCTCCGCCGATGAGGAGCTTGGTCGTGGTCGACATGCCGGGCTTGGCGATGGCCATGGGCGTGAGGTTGACCGGCCCCTGGGGGGTCATGGCCACGTTCTCGGTCTCTTCCTCCACGGGACCGCCGCCACCGCCGCCGCCACCGCCGCCTCCGCCACCGCCACCCGAGCTGGGGGTGCTGCTGGCGGTGCTCGGGGAGAGGAACGGTGTCGTCGAGACCGGCGGAGTCGGGTTCAACTGCGTCGGGTTCGGCATGAGGTCGAGGTTCGAGGCTGGACGCGGGATCACGTTGAACGGGTTCCGGTTGAAACGTGCCGGCCCACGCGGGCCACGCGGCAGCGCGACGATCGGCGGCGGGATCATCGTGGTGCGGACAGGCGCGGTGAACGGACGCTGGCGCACGGGCATGATCTGCACCGGCCGGCGCACGGGCGTCCGCACGAACAGCGGGTTGTCGTTGACGGGACGCACTCTCACAGGCAGCGGCGGTCCCACATCGTCAGCACCCAGGCTCGCCATGCCGCGCGTTCTGTAGTAGCTCATCGCGACTTCCTTCCGAACAATAGGTAGGCAGCGAGAAGCCCGCCGCCGATGAGGAGCATGGTCGAGGTCGGCATGCCGCCGGCCGGCGCGGTTGCGACCGGACGGCCCGACGACGTGGCCGGCACCGGACCCTCGTCGGTCACGGCCACGTTCTCGGTCTCGACTTCCTGGGGAGCCGCCGACGACGGCGCCGAGGGCGGCGTACCACCACCACCGCCGCCACCGCCAGAGGAGCTGTCGTCTCGGTCATCGCCTCGGCTGATGGATGCCGTGGCCCCGGAACCGCCGCCGCGCGTGACGCCCCGAGGGCCGAGCTGGAGGAGCTTGGAGTTGTCGACCTCGGGCGTGCCGACACGGGCACCGGAGGTGACCACCTTGACGGTACGTGGATGCGTACCTTGCTCCAGCTTGACGGTGAAATACTGGGATCCTTGTGTCCTCTTGATTTCGTTCTTCTTCAACATCAGGGCGCGATCAGCCTGCGCCTGTGCCGTGTATGGGCCGGTGTACCAGTACGTTGGCTTTGGGTCTCTGTGCTTGAAACGCACGACCACCCATAGCCCGCTTGCCATTTCCCCCACGGCGCCGGCATCGCCCAAGCTCGCCATGCCCCGCGTTCGGTAGCCGCTGACGTAGCTCATGCCTTCTTCCTTTTCTTGCCGAACAGGTAGCCCATGTAGAACGGGGCACCCAGGATGGCGATGAGGCCCACGGGCACGACCCACGGGTTCTCGCGGTAGTAGAGAAAGCCCCGGAGCGGCGTCACCGCCGAGGAGAGGCCGATGCCACGGGCGGGGAGCTTGCCGCCTGCGCCGCCCTTGGTGGTGGCGTTCAGGCGCAAGACGATGCGGGTCACCTCGGGCAGGGCTGGGTCCTCGATCACCTTGCCGGCGGCCTTGAGCGCCTGCCCGGCGGTGTCGAGGCTGCTGCCGGTTGCCCGGTATCCGCGTCGGTAGTCCGCCAGGTAGCTCATTTGCGCTCCGCAATTCCTCTCGTTTGGTGTCCCCTTCGTTCGTCGCTCGGCCCCTCGAATCGTCTGCGCCTAATTTCGGCCAGCTCTCCGGTTGTTTCTGGTCGTCCTCATCGCAGACGATCCGAGGGGCCGAACGGTTAGAACGCCGGGCCGTGCTTGGGGCCGAGACGCGTCTTGGCGTGGTGATACTGCCCCTTCGCCGTGCCCCACAGCTCCTTGCGTGCGGCCGGGCTCTTGTAGAGCAGGTACGCGAGCGTGCCCGAGATGAGGAGCGCGCCGGGGCGGCTGGTGATGATGTCGATCACGGTGCCGATGACGCCGCCCGCCGACGTGCCGCCCGTGGCGTAGAGACGCGCGCCCGGATCGATCATGTAGTCGGAGTCGTCACCATGGGCGGCCTGCGGGCAGAGGGGCAGGTTCGAGCGGGGGTAGGCCGCCGAACGGTTGTTGGTACACCGTGGCTTGCTGCCGCTCCTGCCAGAACTTGCGCCTCCGAGTGTGTAGCTCATCTTAGCTTTGCCTTTCTCTTGCCAAAGTACACGGCGACGCCGACGAGCGCGGCCAGGCCCAGGTAGATACCGATGCCCTTTCGAGGCACTGGCAGTCCGTCTTTAGCCATCTGCTCGTCCACCGCACCGAGCAGCTCGGTAGTGCGCGCTATGGCAAGTGGGATGCTGGACAGGTTCCTTGCGAACTGCAACTTGGTCATCCCGACGTAAGCAGTGAGCATGGCCCAGGCCGCCTCGTACTGGGCCAGTTGCCCGGCGGGCCACGAGATCACGTTCGAGCCGGCCCACACGGTGGGCTTGTTGACCATGCTCATGGCGATGTCGGAGCCGGTGAACGTCGAGTCGTTCGACGGCAGGATCTTCATTACCTTCGTGCCGGCCTGAAACTTCGGCTGAGACCGGAGCTGGTCCAAGAAGTCGCCGATCTTAGCGCGTGCGTCGACGATTACCTCCCGCTTGTTAGACAGCATGGAGAAGGGAACCAGACCACCTGCGGCTAGGTAGCTCATGCGGCTTGCCTTGTTACCAACGGGGAATGACCCACTACGTCACCAAGGGCACAGATGATGTGGTGCGAGAGATCAGGCGCCAGTACGATCGGGGAGCGCTCGGCAAGCATCTGGCGCAGGCGTTCGGCATTAGCCGCGCTCTCGTCAGTCTCATCGTAAATCGTAAGCGCTGGTCCCATGTAAGTGCCTGATATTGTTCTACAAATTGACTATTCTATAGCCGGGGAGCCCGATGACCAGCGTGCCGCCCGTCGGCGGGATCGTCGAGTCGAACAGGATGTTCTCGTAGGTCGGCGTGAGCTGGATCGGGGTGTTGGGCGTGTACAGCGTCGGCACCGGCAGCGGGATCAGGTTGTCCGGTCGCGACAGGAGGCCCGCCGACACGGGGAGGTTCTGGAAGTTGCGCTGCGAGCCGCCGTCCGACACCTCGTACGACAGGTCGATGATGTCCGCGCCCACCACCTGGGTGGGCAGCGGCCAGGACGAGACCGGGCGCCAGCGACCGAAGTTGGTGGTCGCGGCGGGCGCGTTGGGCCGCCACATGGCGAGCGGGTAGTGGGTCTGGATGAACGGGCCGTCCTGGGAGACCAAAAAGCTCATCTGCGTGCCGCGCTGGTGGTTCTGCGCGATGGTGAAGTCCTGCACCTGCGACAGGGTGAAGTAGATGCGCCGGCCGGGGATCGCGTCGATCTCCTCGGTGACGGTGCGCGGACGGGCAGCCGCCATCGCACGCACCTTCTCCAACTCCTGCTTGGTGCGGATCAGCTCGTTCTTGAAGGGGGTGAGGATCTGGCGGATGAGCTGCGCGGTCTCGTTGTCCATCGGTATCGCCCTTTCCCGGGGTGTGGGTTCCGGCCAGGTGGCCAGCTCGGCTTACGCCGGTACAGGATTGCGGGAAAGGAATTGCGAACCAAAAGACGGGTGTTACTTTTTCTTGCGTAGCGGTTTCAACACCGCTTTTTCGTCGCTCCAGCCGAGTCGTTTGCGCTGAAGGATCGTTTCAGGGTGGTAGCCCATTCGTTCCGCCCACTCTGCGACACAGAGTGTTTCTCCGCGTACTTTATCCCCAGGCTCCATGGTAGCCCTCCCTTTTCAGAGAAGGCCACCATGGCATCCCGAGTTTGTCTACGTTACTGCACGTCTCTCGTCTGGAGGCCATCGATCACGAACATGATCACCTTCTGATCGTCGGCGGCGCCGGCATTCAGGTTGGTGAGCACGTTCGTGGTGCCGACGGTGAAGAACTGCGCCTCGACGGCGAAGTTCTGGCGCACCGGCACCATGATCGGGCGGGCCAGCTTCAGGATCGACTCCTGGGTGGGGTCACCCAGGTTGAAGATCGACGTGGTGGAGTCGAAACCCCACACGCCACCGCCGCTGGGGTAGTACCAGCAGGGCGCCTGGAACAGCGGCTTGTTGCCGATGGTCAGGGTGAAGTAGAGCTGGCTCGCCACCTGGAGGTAGTTCGTGCGGCGGTTGGTGCCGTCGAAGTACAGCCAGGCGCGGAGCGCGAGGATGACGTACGTCTGGTCGCTGGCGAGCTGGCCGGCGACCTGGAGGTTCGTCAGGGACAGGTTGCCCACGTTGGCGTTGCCGAACAGACGTGAGGTCTGCTGGATCGGCGTGGCGAGGGGGCCCGTGGTGCGGACGAGCGTGTCCCAGAACGGCTGGTGCAGACGCTCCTTGACTCCGTGAAGACGCGGCATGTGTGACCTCCTGTTTTAACTTCGGTCCCCTTGCGGGTGACTCGGGTCGGGTGTCTTCCCGACCATGAGAAGTTGTGCTTCGCAAGTTCTCAAACAGGAGTGCGGTACAAAAACTGTGCTGCCAAAAAGTGCTTACTGCAAACTAGACCGGGCGCTTATTCCACCCAACGGGTCATCGCGCCGGTCTAGTGGAACTCGACGTAGATCTCCATGTCGCCCGAGGGAGCGGCGCCACCGTTGGTGAGCGTGGCGAGGAAGTCGGCGACCGTGGTGCCGGTCTTGACCACCTGGATGGCCGGTGCCACCGCCGCCACACCGGCCAGGCCGATGGTGACGCGGATCGCATCCTGGAGGGTCACCAGGGACGCTGCCGCGTAGGCGGCCCACCCGGCGACCAGATCCACGTCGCCGGTCCCGCCGTCGAGGCCGATGGTGCCGGCCGCGCCGTTGGCCAGCGACAGCCCGGTGATGCGGAACTCGCGATCAGATACCTTCGTGACTACTGCGACGCCAGTGAACGCCATGGTCTTTTCTCCTCAGTTCCTTGTTCTACCGGACGCCCCAGCCGCCCGCGAAGATGCCCTGGTACAGCGAGCCCCGGCGGTCGCTCTTGGGCGACCACTGCGGCACCTGCTCGACGAACGAACGCTGGGGCACGGCCGCCAGCATGCGCTGCGACGGGACAGGCGCGTTCATCACCTGCGAGTCGCCGAGTTCCTGCTGGAGCGCGCCGAGTTCCTCCTCGGCGGACTGGCTCATGTCACCGAGTTCCTCGGTGAGGCCGGTCTCGATGTAGTCGCCCATCTCCTGCTCCAGCCCGGTCTCGATGTAGTCCCCGGTCTCGATGTAGTCGCCCATCATCGAGTTCGAGTACACGTCGTTCGGGTCGCCGAGGTACGCCTGCACCTGGGCGGGCGCGTACGCCTTGATGAGCTGGTCGACGAGGTTCACGCCGAGGCCCACCATGATGTTCGCGTTGTGGCGGGCCAGGAAGCCCACCTTCTTGGAGGCGAAGCCCTGGGCGACGATGAGCGCCGCACCGAGCACGGGACCACGGTGGCTGCCCAGGCGACCGACCATCGGGATCTTCTCCGAGATCTTGCCCGAGATGAACCGCGCGCCGTAGAACGACAGCGCGATGGGGATCGCGTTCTTGACGACGCTGATCACCGTGCCGACGATGCCGCTCATGTTCGAGCGCATGCGGTAGTGACGCAGGAACGCCTTGGCCGCGCCGCGACCGCGCTTCCTCTGGAAGCGGATCGTCTTCCGCGCGCGACGCAGCGCCCGGGTGCCGGTGTGCCGGCGCGGGCGGCGGCGACGCCCCGGGTTCGAGTGCATCTTGTAGCGGCGCATGTACGCACGCGCCCGCTTGCCGCGCTTGCGCGACTTCTGGTAGCGGATGGTGCGGCGCGAGCGGCGCAGCGCCTTCACGCCGTAGCCACGCTTGGCCCGGCTGCGACGACGCTTGGTGGGCGACGCGCCCCGGCGGTTCTTCGCCCGGGTGCGGGCCGCCTGCTTGCCGGCGGCCACGCGCTTGGGCGACTTGCGACGGCGCGACGCCGCCGGATGCGCCTTCAGGTAGGCCCGACGCCGGGCCTTGCGCGCCTTGCCACGGCTCTTGTCCGCGCCGCGCTTGTGCGCGGAGCGAGCCTGCCGATCGGCACTGTACTGCGCGTGGATGGCCGTGATCTGCTCGGCGCGGGCCTTGGGAATCTTCCAGGCCGCGTTGCGCCGGGGGTTGCGACGGGGGGTGGGACGACGGGCGCGACGACGCTTCATGCTCGTACCTCTCTTTTTGGGGTTTCGGACGGTCACCGTCGTCACTCTTCCTCGGCGACGTACGGACACCTTGCCTTTGCGAGGCTTGGCAGCCAGCTTCTTCTTCTTGGCCTTGATGTGTGCCTTGGCGGCGGCGCCGTAGAGGTACACGGTGCGGCTCGGGTTCGAGCGACGCACGGTGACCCGGCCAGAGTTTGCCCAGCCGGTCGACGAGCGACCCACAGCGCGCACCCGGCCGCGACCGCCGCGAAGCCCGCTCGGGCTGGTCACGCGGCCGGTCTGGCCTGCCGCCCACGAACGAGGCACCTGATGCGAGGCAGCGTTTCTCGCTCGGGGCCTTGGGTTCACGTACCAGATGGGCATCTTCTCTCCGTGGGCGATGTAAGAAGGACGCAGGTATTGCGACCAGCAACATCGACACCGACCGGAGAGTGCGGTGACGCTTGCGAGTCTAAAGTTGAACTCAGACAGGTAGTGCTGTCAACAGAAATTGCATCGCAAAAGACAGTTACTTACCGAGCAGAATTTTCAAGAGCCCCGCCATCGAGGCCACCAAAGCCAGGAGCGCCGCCGCACCCACCCACACCCCGGTGAGCCGGCTTCGTGATGCCCCGTGCTCGCCGAGCACCTTACCATGTTCGCCTTGCTTGGTCTCGATGAGGTGGATCCGCCCGGTGTGATCTTCCTGGCGGGTGGCGATGGCGGCTTGCTTCTCGCGCACGTCGGACACGACGGTGCGCAACTCACGGACCTCAGAGTGGATGGCGAGGAGCAGCCCGTCTCTGGTGTCCTGGTCCATCACCCGACGATCCCCACGTCCTTGACGCAGAGCTTCCCGCCCCAGAGGATGGCCTGGACCTCGGCGGCGTCCCCCGAGACTTCGATGACGAGCAGCACCTTGCGAGACGCCGTGGCGTACAGCTCGGGCAACGGCCGCGAGACGTGGGCTTCGATCTCCTCACCGTCGAGATCGCGGTAGAAGAAGCCCAGGCAGTCGCCGAGCTTGTAGAGGCCGAGGTCCCTCGGGTCGTCCGACGACCAGCCGGCGATCTCGGCCGGCACCGCGACCATCTGGCCGTGCTCGTCGGTGCGCCCGACCTTCACGCCCGGATCGTGGTCGTGGTAGTAGTCGTTCTTCTTGTTCTCCCACTTGTCCGAGCGGTAAAGGGTTTGCACCGCCTCACCGGCCAGGCAGATGGTGCGCGGGATGATGAGTCCCCGAAGCTGACCAACCTCACGCGGCGAGAATGCGTGGAAGTCCTCGTAGCCGGCGGTTGCCTCGGCTACGGCTGGGTTGTGCGGGTCGCCGGGGTTGAGTCGCTGCGCACACGCGTCCTCGTAGCCGTCGATGGCCTCGGCCAGCTCGGGCGGCGGGTTGCCGGGATTGGCGCGTCTTACCAATGGGCCTCCGTCCGCCATGTAGTGCTTGAAAGCCTCGGGCACACGCTTCTCCGCGTCTGTCATGACCGCCTGCTTCGCCTCTTTCAAAGACGCGAACTTCCCTAGGTTGTAATAGTCCGGTCGCGTGTCGTGGTGACGAACTCTCAATTCAACAGAGAAGGAGGGGGACACCGTATACACGTACGATGTCATAAAGTGAAACCGCCACGTTCTGCCCGTGCGTTCCCACAGGAAGCTCATCGCTTCTTCCTCCCACTGAGGAACCACCACAGGCCACCCAGGATAGCGGCCACGCCGAACCCGCCGCCGGGAACCTCGAAGCCACCTAGGCCGACGCCGTTGCGGGTCGCAATCATGCCCTTGGCCAGCTTACCCTCGCCGACCTTGCGGGCGTTTCCTGGGAGCTGCCAGCCAGCGTCGGTGGATGCGAGGCCGAGTGCGGGCATGGCGCCGCGACCCGTGAGGAATTGAGGGTCCGGGTTCTTGGCGGTCTGAACGGGTGTCTCGAAGTAGTCGTAGACGGCCGCCTCGGGCCTGTAGACCGAGTACAGCACGGGCTACCTCTTGACCGTCCGCACGCGCCCCGAGCCGAAGAAGTGCCGGTAAGCGACGTAGGCGGCAACGGCGGCGAGCCCGAGCGGAACGTACTTGTCAGGGTGCGTGATGCCGTCGAAGAGACCGCCCAGCTCGGACCTCACCTGCGAGCCGTTCTGGCTAGCGGCGTAGGCCCGCCCACGCCAGTCGTAGACGTAGGGCGCCATGCCGTGGCTGTAGTATTTCGACGCGCCGGTCATCGCTTGCTCCTCTTGCCCTTCTTGCCCCTCACCTGGGTGAAGTAGTAGATGGCGCCGGCTGCGGCGATGAACACCAGCGGCACGCCGCCCACGCTGGCCGCCATCAGGCCGTCGGTGAGACCGCCACCGGCCGGCAGGCCCGTGTTTGGATCGACCGGGCCGACCGACACCGGAAGATCGGGCTGCGCAGGCGGCTTCTTCTTGGGCGGCTTCGGAGCTAGCAGGCCACGGGCGGTGGCGGCCTTGTCGAAGATCGAGATGTAGTCGCTGACGTGCTTGGCGATGTAGGGGGCATCCGCCGAAGCACCGCTCTGCACAAAGCTGCTGGTGTTGACCGCTCCATGCGCGATGAGGAATGACGCCACCTGCTTGACCGCCGTCACCGTGCCCGAGCCAATGATGCCGTCCTCACCGATCGCCGAGGGGACGGCGACCCCGACGAAGCGGTTCACCTGCTTCTGGAGCATCTTGGGCAGCGCCAGCGGGTCGTTGGGCGTGAAGAAGTCGCCCGTGGGGCGCCAGCCGTTGATGTTCCGCTGCGCCTTGAAGTCGGTGAGGTAGCTCATCTACTTGCCTTTCTTCTTGCGCATGACGAGGTAGGCGATGAGCCCGACACCGGCCACGACCGGCAGCACCGGGAAGGACGACCCACCGCGCTTGGGCGGCCCGTTCTTCGGCCCCGAGAACAGCGCGCCGACGATGGGCACCTGTTCCAGAGCCTTGCCGGCCTGCTGAAGGAGGCTGGCCTTCTGCCCCGACTGCTGCTCCAGCATGACCTGTGCCTGCGACGACGAGATGTCTCCGACGCCTTTGAGTACGTAGCTCATCGTCTGCCCTTTCGTCCGAACATGAAGTAGCCGAGGAATCCCAGGCCGAGGAGTGCACCGACACCCACGCCGCCGAAGTCGCCCATGGGCAGGAGGTCCGGCTCCTCGTCCAGGATGAAGTCGCTGTTGCGCTTCGCAAGCCGGTTGCGCAGCTCGGAGAAGACCCCGGCCCAGGTCATCTGGCCAAAGCCCGGCCCGAGCTGGCGCAGCATCGCCGCCTGGGTGGGCCGGCTCATCAGACCGTCGACGAGCACGTTCTCGCCCAGGTGGTTGAGCGCCCGCTGGACCGCACGAACGATCACCTGGGTGACCGGGGCATGGACGTTCGAGCCGCCCACCGTCCAGAACATGCCCGACGCGGCCATGGTCGCCTGGGTGTCGTTGATGCCGAAGGCCCTCAGCATGCCGACGGTCGAGCCGGCAAAGCTCACGGTCTCGCCGAGTCCTCTGTGGTAGCCGTTCATTGAGCGCCTCTCTTGCTTTTCAGGTACGCCGAGTAGCCGAAGTACGCAAGACCGCCGAAGACGGCGAGCTTGAGGAGCTTGGCGACTCCACTGCTCGTGGCCAAGTCTCGAACCGATTCGATCACCGACTCCTTGACGAGTTCCCAGTCGGTAGGGGCTTCCTGCACACCCTTCATCGGCAGGACAACGCCGTCGAGGATGTCCCACACCCTCTTGGCGCTCTCTTGAGCAATGAGCCCGTCGCCGACGGTCAAGGCGCTGGTGCGAATGACGCCCACGAGGAAGCTGTTGAGCGCGTCGACGCTACGCTTCCACTGGTTGTATACGGCCAGTCCGCCGAACACGTCAGCACCGTAGCGGTAGCTGTTGTCGTAGACCTTCTTCGAGTCCTTACGCCAGTAGTCGATGACCTTTCGAGCGTACGTACCCGACAGGTTGGGGTAGTTGATGTCGGTGCGTCCAGGGAGGTGGAACGAGGTCTCGCCGAACAGGCGTCGGGCTTCGTTCCTCTGCGCCGAGTACACCGCGCCGAAGTC
>Ga0315275_10000928_pt1 | contig 24959 bp, 23 predicted proteins | sample YL17G03_0_MG_FD_205557 | JGI IMG/M metagenome (GOLD analysis project Ga0315275, IMG submission 205557) | Sediment microbial communities from Yellowstone Lake, YNP, Wyoming, USA - YL17G03_0 | ecosystem: Environmental > Aquatic > Freshwater > Lake > Sediment | place: USA: Wyoming | collected...
ATTCAATGTGCGCGACAGGCTGCGGCCCGCGGTGTTCATACCCGAATCAAAACGGCTGAACGTGCTGCTCAAGGATTTCCGCAGCAACCATAACCACATCGCGATCGTCGTAGACGAATATGGCGGCGTGGCCGGCCTGGTCACGATCGAGGACGTGCTCGAACAGATTGTCGGCGAGATCGAGGACGAGTTCGACTTCGACGAGACCGAGGCCAACATCATTCTCGACCGCAACGGCCAGTTCCGCGTCAAGGCGCAGACTGGAATCGATGACTTCAACCGGACTTTCGGCACCGACTTCAGCGACCAGGATTTCGACACCGTCGGCGGACTGGTGCTTGCCCACCTCGGCAGACTGCCCAAACGCGGCGAGCAGTTCCGCGTCGGCGACCTGAATATCAAAGTCGTGCGCGCCGACAGCCGCAGGCTGTACGCGCTGCTGGTCGAGAAAGTCAGGACGGAGAGTGCGGTCTGAGTTTTTCGCAGCCATCCGAGCCGGCCGCCTGCTGAATTTCCTTCGCTTTTTCCTCGCACCCTTTGCGCTCGGCGCCAGCGCCGTGCTCGGCTTCGCGCCATTTGAGTTCTACTTCCTTCCCCCCGTCACGCTGACGGCGCTGCTGTTGATCTGGCTGCAATGCCACGCGCCCAGAGCGGCTGCAGCGGTCGGCTTCGCTTTCGGCGCGGGAATGTTTCTCGCCGGCGTGAGCTGGGTGTATGTGAGTCTGCATGATTATGGCGGCATGGCGATGCCGGTCGCGGCGCTTTTTACCCTGCTGTTCTGTCTTATTCTCGCTTGCTATCCGGCTCTGGCGTGCGCGATCGGGTCGCGTCTGCAGGCCAGTACGCCTGTCCGGCTGATGCTGCTGTTTCCTGCGCTGTGGGCGGTTTCGGAATGGGTGCGCAGCTGGTTGTTTTCCGGCTTTCCGTGGCTCGCCATCGGCTACTCGCAAGTCCCCTCCAGCCCGCTGGCGGGCTATGCGCCTTTGCTGGGCGTCTTCGGGGTATCCCTGATCACCGCTGCGATGGCCGGCGCCGCAGCCAGCGCCATTGACGGCTTCTTGCGCAGTCGCTCACCGGCAAATCCAGGCAGGCAATATTCCCGTGTCATTGCCGGCGTCTGCGTTGCCGGGATACTCGTGATTGCGGGCGCCGTTCTGAAGACGCATCAATGGACGCGGCCGGTTTCGGGGGAGCCGACCAGCGTGACCCTGTTGCAGGGAAATATTGCGCAGGAATTGAAATGGCGGCCGGAGCGCGCACTGGCGACGCTGGAAACCTATCTGGGCCTTGCGCGCTCCGTCGACAGCAAATTGATCCTGTTGCCGGAAACCGCGCTGCCGATGCTCAATGTCGACCTTCCATCCGACTATTTGAAAGCGCTGGCGGACCGGGCAATCCAGAACGGCGGAGACATCTTGTTCGGCATTCCGGAATTCGACCCATCCGGAAACTATTACAACAGCGTCATGAGCGTCGGCACGGGACCGTCGCAAATCTACCGCAAGCAACATCTGGTTCCGTTCGGCGACTACTTTCCGCTGCAGCCGATCCTGGGCTGGATCATGAACCTGCTGCACATACCGATGTCGGATTTTTCGCACGGCGCGAAACTGCAACAGCCGATGCAGGTGGCCGGACAGAAAATCGCGGTGAACATCTGCTACGAAGACGCATTCGGCGAGGAAATCATCCGTCAGTTGCCGCAAGCCACGATGCTGGCGAATTTCACCAACGACGCGTGGTGGGGCGATACGGTGGCGTCGCGGCAGCACCTGCAGATCTCGCAGATGCGGGCGCTGGAAACGGGGCGGCCGATGCTGCGCGCCACCAACACCGGCGTAACCGCCATTATCGATGTGAGCGGCCGAATTGTCGCCTCCGCCCCCGAGTTCACAACGGCGAAGGTCAGCGGCGAAGTTCGCGGCTATCAGGGCAGCACGCCTTACGTCGTAGTCGGCAATATCGGATTCCTTGCGCTGGCGCTGGCAATGCTCCTGATTCCGCTCGTTGTTGCCCGCGCCGTTCGCATCCGCTGATGCGTCCACCGCCACCGCCGGATCGATCTAAAAACGGCACTGCAACCACACAAGCAAGAAAACGCACCGCCAAGGACGCGAAGGACGCGAGGGAAAACCGGAGAAAACAAATCTCGACAGGAGACAATGTCTGTTCGCCCCGGATCACCGGGATTGTCCTTTGTGCTCCTCCTTGCCCTTGACGTTCCTTTGCGTCCTTGGCGCACCCCTCAAGGGGGTATTGAAAAGAATCCTTGGCGGTGAGTGCTTTTTGAACCTTGCGCCCTAACTGCCTCTACTCACAGGAAAGTCTGATTCACCTGATCTGTAGGATCACTGCATGTAGGCGAAGCCCTGCTGCTGCAGATCGATGATCTCGGCATCGGCCATCGGCACCATCGTGACGAAACCGTGAATGTCCTGCGGCTCGAAACCGCGGCGGCGCGCAGCCACCTTGCACATGCGCAGGTCGATGATGCCGCCGACCGTAAGACTCTGCGCACGGGCCATCAGCTCCCTGTGCTTCGGGAAATTGCGGATCGCGAAGAAACCGATTTCATCCCCGTGCAGCACGATGACGATCTTGCTGTCGAACGGATCGGCATCATTGAGCGCGGAAAGATAACTTGCCCGATCCAGCACGTTTTCGAGTTGCGCGACGGTCTTGACCGACACGTCGTACACCACTTTCTGCTTGCTGTAGGTTTTCTCCGCGGTCTTCGCCTGCCCCCAGGGCGCCGTCGAATCCCTGGACGCGGAATCCCTGGACGCGGAATCGCCGGACGCGGCGACGGCGGGCAACCACAGGGCGAAAACCAGCGCGAGCAGCCGCAGCATCATGGCTTCATCCTCGTTAAGGCAGACGGTATTGAGTACAATTCAGGCTTTCCTTCGGGACGCTCAAGTCCTGACTTTTTGTCAGAATTCATCGATGTCGAACTTCCAGGACGTGATTCTATCGCTGCAGCGCTACTGGGGCGATCGCGGCTGCGCGATCCTGCAACCCTACGACATGGAAGTCGGCGCCGGGACCTCGCACACCGCGACGTTTCTGCGAGCCATCGGGCCGGAGCCCTGGTGCGCGGCTTACGTGCAGCCATCGCGCCGTCCGAAGGATGGCCGCTATGGCGAGAATCCGAATCGCATGCAGCACTATTACCAGTTCCAGGTCGTGCTGAAACCCTCGCCGCCCGACATCATCGACCTTTACCTGGACTCGTTGCGCGCGCTTGGCATCGACCCCCAGGCCCACGACATCCGTTTCGTCGAAGATGACTGGGAGAATCCGACGCTCGGTGCATGGGGCCTCGGCTGGGAAGTCTGGCTCGATGGCATGGAAGTCACGCAGTTCACTTATTTTCAGCAGGTCGGCGGACTCGACTGCAAACCGATCACCGGCGAAATCACCTACGGCCTCGAGCGCCTGGCGATGTATCTGCAAGAAGTGGACAACGTGTTCGATCTGGTGTGGGCGCCGGGACTGACGTACCGCGACGTCTATCACCAGAATGAAGTCGAACAGTCGACCTACAACTTCGAGCAGTCCAACACCGCGGTGCTGTTCCGGCACTTCGATGACTACGAGGACGAAGCAAAGCGCCTGATGACGCTGCAACTTGCGCTGCCCGCCTACGAAATGGTGCTGAAGGCCGCGCATACGTTCAATCTGCTGGATGCGCGCGGTGCGATCTCGGTCACCGAGCGCGTGGCGTACATCGGCCGCATTCGCCATCTCGCACGCGGCGTCTCCCAGGCCTATTTCGATTCGCGGCTGCGCCACGGCTTCCCGATGAGCAAGCCCGGGCAATTGCAGCAGCTCGATATCGACGTCGCGGCCATGCAGGCCGCACTGGTTGAAAAAGAAGAAGCGGCGCCGGCATGAGCGCCAACCTGCTGGTCGAGCTGCTCACCGAAGAACTGCCGCCGAAATCGCTCGAGCGCCTGGGGGAAGCGTTTGCCGCGGGCGTCTTCGAGGGCTTGAAAAGCCGCGGGCTTGTGGACGCAACCTGCAAACGCAAAGCGTTCGCCACGCCGCGGCGGCTGGCGGTTTACATTTGCGCGGTGCTGCCGCAAGGATCCGACCGCGCTATCGAACAAAAGCTCATGCCCGTCGCAGTGGCGCGCAAACAGGATGGGAGCTGGAGCGACGCGCTGCGCAAGAAGCTGACGGGGATGGGGCGCGAAGCGCTTGCCGATGCGCCCCTCGATACCAGGATCGGGCCCGATTCTCTGGCGATCAAGGCGGATGGCAAAGCTGAAAGCGTCTTTCTGCGCAGTATCGCTTGCGGCCAGCCCATCGCGAGCGCGCTACACGCTGCGCTCGAGGACGCGATCACCAAGCTGCCCATCCCCAAAGTGATGAGTTATCAGCTTGCCGACGGCGCGACGACGGTCAGGTTCGTGCGCCCGGCCCATGGGCTGGTCGCCATGCACGGCGACAAAGTGCTTGGCGTCTCGGCGCTCGGCCTGAGCGCCGGCCGCATGACCCGCGGCCATCGCTTCCAGGGCACGCAAGACATTTCACTGGACTGCGCCGACGAATACGAAGCCAGGCTCGAGAACGAGGGTCGGGTTATCGCCGAGTTCGCCAAGCGCAGGAGCGAGGTTGCGAAGCAGCTCCGCGAGAAAGCGCAAGCACTCCGGTGTTCACTCGGGCCTGAGGCCGACTACACGCCGCTGCTCGATGAGGTCACCGCCCTGGTCGAATATCCCACCGTTTACATCGGCGAGTTCGAGCAGGGATTTCTCGGCGTGCCGCAGGAATGCCTGATCCTGACGATGCGCCGGAACCAGAAGTACTTCCCGCTGTTCGACACGACGGGCAAGCTGACCAACCACTTCCTCATTGTCTCCAACATGCGGCTCGCCAACTCGAAGAACATCGTCGAGGGCAATCAGCGCGTAATCAGGCCGCGACTCGCGGATGCGCGCTTTTTCTTCGAGACCGACAAGAAGACAAGGCTCGCGCAGCGGGTGGCGCAACTGGGTAACATCGTCTATCACAATAAGCTGGGCAGCCAGCTCGACCGGGTCGAGCGTGTCGTCGCACTGGCGATAGTCGTTGCTCAGAAAATCGGCGCCGATCCCGCCCTGGCGGATCGTGCAGCCCTGTTGGCGAAGGCGGATCTGGTCACGAACATGGTCGGCGAGTTCCCGGAATTGCAAGGCATCATGGGTCGCTACTATGCGCTGGCCGATGGTGAGGACCCGAAAGTAGCCGACGCGATCGAGCAACACTATCGGCCGCGCTTCGCCGGGGATAAGTTGCCCGCCAGCGATATAGGCGTGGCACTCGCGCTGGCGGACAAATTGGAAACCCTTGCCGGCCTGTTCGGTCTCGGCCAACAGCCGACCGGCGACAAAGATCCTTTTGCGTTGCGGCGACACGCCTTGGGAATCATTCGTCTGCTCATTGAACGCGGGCTGTCAGTATCGCTACATGATCTTGTAAACGCGGCCTACTCGGTGTTTCCGGACGGACTGCTCGCCGGCACGGAGTCGGACTTGCGGTTGTTCATCTGGGAGCGTTTGCGCAGTTACCTGCGCGAATCGGGGTATTCAGCGAACGAGGTCGATGCGGTTCTCAGCAAGTATCCGGCTCGAATCGATCAAACCCCGCTCTGGCTGGCGGCGGTGCGCGCATTCGCCAGCCTTCCGGAAGCAGAGAGCCTTGCCGCAGCGAACAAGCGCGTGGCCAACATCCTCAAGCAGGCCGAGGCGAAAGGCGAGTCCTTCAAAGGCGCCCAAGCAGAAGCATTGACCGAGACGGCCGAGCGTAATCTGTTCGATGCGCTTGCGATGGCAACCAGGAACGCAGTTCCTCTGCTGCAAAGGGGCGACTACACCGGTTACCTGAAAGCCTTTGCCGTACTGAAAGCGCCAGTGGACGCCTTTTTTGAATCGGTTATGGTCATGGTCGACGATAAGGAGTTACGCCAAAACCGGCTCGCATTGCTGCAAGATCTCCGAGACGAAATGAATCGTATCGCCGATATTTCGAAGCTAGCCGCATGATCGTGAGCAATTTCCCTCGCCCCTCGCCCCTCGCCCCTCGTCCCTGAGTTTCATGAAACTCATCATCCTCGATCGCGACGGCGTCATCAACCAGGACAGCGATCAGTTCATCAAGAATACAACCGAGTGGAAGCCGATCCCGGGCAGCCTGGAGGCGATCGCGAAGCTCAACCATGCCGGCTACCGCGTGGTGGTCGCGTCCAACCAGTCCGGCATCGGGCGCGGGCTGCTCGACATGGGCGCGCTGAATGCAATCAACGACAAGATGTATCGCGTGCTCGCGCAAGTGGGCGGGCGCATCGACGCCTTGTTCTACTGCCCGCACGCGGCGGAAGCAAATTGCGATTGCCGCAAACCGAAACCGGGCATGTTCATCGACATCGCCCAGCGCTTCAACGCCGATCTCGCCGGCGTGCCCAGTGTGGGCGATTCGCTGCGCGATCTGCAGGCCGCCGCCACTGCGGGAGCGCAGCCGATCCTGGTTCTGACCGGCAAGGGAGCCAGGACCAAAGCCGCCGGCGGGCTGCCCGACGCTACGCCGGTTTTCGCGGATCTGGCCCAGGCGGTGCGCCACATCGTTGCATGAACGTCGTTGCGGCGTTTCTGCGCTCGCTCGCCTACGAAGTCGTCCGCTTCGTGGTCACGGTGATTTTCGCCGTCATCTCGCTGCTCACGTTCCCGTTCAGGCCAATCACGCGTTATCGCATCATCACTGCGTGGTCGCACCTCTTTGTCAGCCTGGCGGGGATGATTTGCGGGGTGCGCTATCGCGTGATCGGCCTCGATAACCTTCCGACGGTTGCCTGCATCGTCCTGTCCAAGCACCAGTCGGCCTGGGAAACGCTGGCATATCAGGTTATTCTTCCGCCGCAAGTCTGGGTTCTCAAGCGCGAGTTGCTGCGCGTGCCCTTCTTCGGCTGGGGACTGGCGATGATGAGCCCGATTGCGATCGACCGCGGTTCCGCCACGCGCGCGCTCAAGCAAACGCTGGAGCAGGGCAAGAGCCGGTTGTCCGACGGCTGGTGGATCGTCATGTTTCCGGAAGGAACGCGCATCGCCCCCGGAAAGCGCGGCCGTTACCACGTTGGCGGCGCCTGGTTGGCCTGCAAGACCGGGGCGCCGGTTCTGCCGATCGCGCATAATGCGGGAACCGTCTGGGGCAGAAATGCCTTCATGAAGTATCCCGGAACCATCACCGTGAGCATCGGCCCGGTGATTCTTCCGGCAACGATGACCCCCGATGCTCTCAACCGGAAAGTCGAAGACTGGATAGAATCCGAAGTCGCCCGCCTCGGCAGCGCTCGCTCGTGAGCGACCTGTTTCCGGTCACCGCGGTCTGCGAGCCGAAAAGTATCCGGCTGCGCGACCGCGATGTCGCCTACCTCCTCAAGCGCAGCCAGCAGCGTCGCAGCATCATGCTGAGCGTCGACGAACACGGCCTGACGGTCAGCGCGCCCTGGCGAAGTTCAGAACAGCGCATCGTCGGCGTTATCCGCGATGCCGAGGCATGGGTGCTGAAGAAACTCGACGTCTGGAGCGCGTTCCCGGCCCGCAATCAGTCGTGGATACACGGTGACAAGGTTCGCTATCTTGGCCGCGACCTGAGTCTGCATCTGACGGCAGACAGCATCGCGACGCTGGCGATGTTGCAGGAAGGAGATGGCCTGCATATCTCGCTGGCGGATCCGGCCCACAAGGAATCGGTCAAGGCCGCCGTGGTCAAGTGGTACCGCCGCCATGCGCAGTCGAATTTTGCCGCCCGTATCGGCGAGTTCGCACCTGGGCTCGACCTGCCTACGCCCCGCCTCTTTCTTTCCAGTGCCCGCACCCGCTGGGGCAGTTGCAATGCAAAGCGCGAAGTCCGGCTGAACTGGCGGCTGATCCAGGCCACGCAGTCGACGATCGACTACGTCGTCGTGCACGAGCTGGCCCATCTGATCGAGATGAATCACTCGCGGCGCTTCTGGAAACTGGTCGCGTCGGTATGTCCGCACTATCGCCAGGCCTGCGCCGAACTCAACCGCATGGGCCTTTACTACATGGATATCTGACCTGATCACTCTCCAGCGAAAAACGATTCTCACCGCAGAGGCGCAGAGAACGCAGAGGAAGGGCAAAAGCAGAAAGATATTCGACTGTAAAATCTGGTATCGGTAGTTTATTTGGCGCCGCACGTGCTCTTTACACCTGGATGTTCTTTTCAGTTTTAGGTTTTCCTCCGCGTCCTCTGCGCCTCTGCGGTGAGAACTTGGGTTGTGCGCTGAGAGTTTAGGTTAGTCCGGCTGCGACAATTTGCTGTGCTAGACTCGATTTCCGTCCGGAAAGTCCTTACATGCGCCGCCTCTGTATTCTTATCGTCCTCGCGTTCTTCGTATCCGCCTGCGGCCAGCGAGGCCCGCTCTACCTGCCGAAAGACAGCGACAAAGCGAAGAAGCACGAGCCGCGGAAAACCGAAGAAGGAACCATCGAGAAGTGAACGCCTTTTCCCTGCGCAATGGCGAGCTTTTCGCCGAGGACGTCGCCCTGTCGCAGATCGGCAGGCGCTTCGGCACGCCTTGCTTCGTCTATTCCCGCGCCTCGCTCGAGCAGGCGTTCCGCGACTATGACCAGGCTTTCGGGCAGCGGCGGCACCTGATCTGTTATGCGATGAAAGCCAATTCGAATCTCGCCATCCTGAATCTGTTCGCCCGCATGGGCAGCGGATTCGACATCGTCTCGGGCGGCGAACTGGCGCGGGTGATCGCAGCCGGAGGCGATCCGGCGAAGACCGTTTTCTCCGGCGTGGGCAAAAGCCGCGACGACATGCGCCAGGCACTTTCCGCAGGTGTCATGTGCTTCAACGTCGAATCGGAAAGCGAATTGCAAAGACTGAACGACACGGCCGGGGAGATGAACAAGAGGGCGCCGGTTAGCGTGCGCGTCAACCCGGACGTCGACGCCAAAACGCATCCTTATATCGCCACAGGATCGAAGGAGAACAAATTCGGCGTTGCCTTCGGCGAGGCGTTGCGAATCTATCGCAAGGCTCACGCGTTGCCACATTTGAAGATCGTCGGCATCGATTGCCACATCGGATCGCAACTGATCGAACTGGCGCCTTTTGTCGATGCCGTCAGGAAGGTTCTCGAACTGGTCGACGCGCTGGCGGCCGAGGGCATCGAGTTGAAACACCTGGATCTCGGCGGCGGCCTGGGCATTCGCTACCGCGATGAGACGCCTCCGCCGCCCGCTGCGTACGTACGGGCGCTGCTCGATTGTGTCGGCGAACGCCACCAGGAAATCCTGATCGAGCCCGGTCGCTCGCTGGTTGGCAATGCCGGCTTGCTGCTCACGCGTGTCGAATATCTCAAGCACGGCGAGGCGCGCAACTTCGCCGTGGTCGATGCCGCGATGAACGACCTGATCCGCCCGGCCTTGTACGACGGCTACCACGAGGTTCGTCAGGTCGTGCCGTCGGCCGCCGGCTCCAGACGCTACGAGATTGTCGGGCCGATATGCGAAACCGGGGATTTTCTGGCGCGCGACCGCGAGCTCGCGATACGTGAAGGCGATCTGCTCGCAGTCATGTCGGCGGGCGCCTACGGCATGAGCATGAGTTCGAACTACAACAGCCGACCGCGAGCCGCCGAGGTTATGGTCGACGGCGCTAACGTGCACCTGATCCGTGAACGCGAACGCATCGAGCAGTTGTTCTCTGGAGAACACCTCCTGTCCTGATGTTAAACTTCGTGCGGCCGCCTGCTTGCGGCCGGGTGCAACATGATCGTTTTCAATCTGGCATGCAACAATCACCACGGCTTCGAGGGGTGGTTCGGTACGGCGGACGACTTCGCGCAGCAGGCGAAAGCCGGCGATATCGCCTGTCCGGTCTGCGGCTCGGTGGAAGTCGCGCGTCAGCTTTCAGCGCCCTATGTCAATACGCGTTCCGGCGGCAAGGGCGCTGACGAATCGGATGTGGTCACCGTCGCCAATGCTGCACACGATCTGCGCAAGAAATTCATTGAGCATGTGCTGAGCAACACCGAAGACGTCGGCCGGCGTTTTCCCGAGGAAGCGCGCCGGATTTTCTACAAGGAAGTGCCGGAGCGTGCGATCCGCGGCACGGCGTCGAGTCAGGAAGTCGGCGAGCTGACGCAAGAAGGCATCGACGTGATGGCCATCCCCGGCACGCCGGCTTTGCCAGGAAAGTTGCATTGATCGAAATTCCGGCAGTTCATTCACCGCCAAGGATTCACTTCAATACCCCCTTGAGGGGTACGCAAGGGACGCAAAGGACGGCGATATTCATGTCTGGCCGTATTCACCCGAATGGTGAAGGTACTGATGAGTTCATGCACTTGTTATCCTTCGCGTCCTTGGCGGTGCAAATGCGTTTTCAAGGTTGATTCATTAAGCCGCGGACGGGCGTGATATAACGCGCCATGCCTGCCCGCGTACTGCCTTTCGTCGTTCTCGGCTTCGGGGTCGTCGTCGTCTCGTTCGCCGCCATTCTGATTCGTTTCGCCCTCGCAGAGGGCGCCTCCTCTCTTGCGATCGCCGCCATCCGGCTCACGGTGGCGGCGGCTGTGCTCGCACCCTTCGTGTGGTTGCGCGCCGGCGCGGAAATACTCCGGTTACGCCGGCGTGAACTGGGCCTGTGCGCGCTGTCCGGCGCGCTGCTGGCCATGCACTTCTGGGCATGGATCACTTCCCTCGAACACACTTCGGTCGCCAGCAGCACCGCGCTGGTTACCACCAATGCGCTGTGGGTGGCGCTGGCCTCGGCGATCTTCTTGCGTGAACGCCCGGGCGGCGCAGCGGTTGCCGGCATCGTGCTCACGCTTGTCGGGAGCGGGCTTATTTTTGCCGCGGACGCTGGCCGCGCCACCGGTCCGGGGGCGGCGCCGATGCTCGGCAATGTGCTGGCCCTCGCCGGCGCGGTTTCAGCATCCGGCTATCTGCTGGTGGGCAGGGCCTTGCGAGCCCGCGTATCGCTGATGGCTTACATCTGGCTCGCGTATTCGACCGCTGCGGTGCTCCTGCTGTGCGCGGCAATCGCGACCGGCGTGTCGTTCATCTCCCTGCCTTCGGCCGCGTGGGTGTTCATGGTTGCGCTTGCGCTTGGCCCCCAGTTGATCGGGCACACCACGTTCAACTGGGCGTTGCGACGGCTGAGCGCAACGTTCGTCGCGGTCGCGATACTGGGCGAGCCGGTAGGCGCCGCGATCCTCGCGTGGCTGTTCTTCGACGAAGGCTTCGCCCCGCTGCAGTCGATCGGCTTCGTGCTGTTGTTGGCCGGAATCTTCGCGGCCGCCCGCGATGAGAGATCGCGTGCGCTCCAGCACTGAAAGCCTGGCTTGAGATCAGTTTGAATTCTCGCCGCAAAGACGCGCGGCCGGCAATAACCGCCCTGTTTCTCTTTCAAGGCGTGTCGCGCACGGGTAGGATTTGTTCACCACCAGACGAGGAGACATGATGAATACCCTTTCCACGCGTGTTTTCGCCACCGCCATCGCGGTGGCGTGTTTTTGCGCCGCATCAGCCGGCAAGGCGCTCGCCGACGAGACCTGCAATTCGCCCTACACCAGCCGGTTGATCAAAGGCCAGGAGCACTACCTGCATGTCTGGACACTGGGCGTCAAAGGCATCGGCGACGGCTCCGACAAGCTGGTGACGATCGACGCGGACCCGGCCAGCAAGACCTATGGCAAGGTGATCCACACGCTGTCGGTGGGCGGCCGCGGCGAGGCCCATCACATGGGTTTCACCGACGATCGCAAGTACCTGTGGGCGGGCCGCCTCGACGACAGCCGGATCTTCGTGTTCGACGTCGGCAGCAATCCGGCCAAGCCCAGGCTGGTCAACACGATCAAGGACTTCCAGGCGAAGACCCGGTACGTCGGCCCGCACACGTTCTACGCGCTGCCGGGCCGCATGATGGTCCAGGCCCTGTCCAACGGCAAGGATCATGGCGGCGCCACCGGCATCGCCGTCTACGGCAACCAGGGCAAGCTGGTCTCGACCTACGACATGCCCAAAAGCATGAAAGAGATCGGCGGCGGCGACGGCTACGGCTACGACATCGGCATCAACCCGCAGAAGAACGCGATGCTCACATCGAGCTTCACCGGCTGGACCAACTACATGATGGACCTGGGCGTCCTGATCAAGGATGCCAACGCCATGAAGAACTTCGGCGCCACCATGGCGCTGTGGGATCTGAAGGCGATGAGGCCGAGCAAAGTGTTCGACGTGCCCGGCGCGCCGCTGGAGATCCGCTGGTCGCTCAACGGCGGCGACAACTGGGCGATCACGGCCACCGCGTTGACCTCGAAGCTCTGGCTCGTCAATCAGGACGCTGCCGGCCAGTGGCAGGCCAGGGATGTGGCCACGATCGGGGATCCAGCCAAGATTCCGCTGCCGGTCGACATCTCCATCACCGCCGATGGCAAGGGCCTGTGGGTGAACACCTTCATGGACGGCAAGACGCGTTACTTCGATCTGAGCAACCCCGAGGCGCCGAAGCAGACCTACGAAAAGGTTACGGGCAAGCAGGTCAACATGGTCTCGCAGAGCTGGGACGGCAAGCGCGTCTACATCACCTCGTCGTTGCTGGCGAACTGGGACAAGAAGAGCACCGACGACGAGCAGTTCCTGCGCGCCTTCGACTGGGACGGCAAGGAGCTCAAACAGGTCTTCGAGGTGGACTTCTACAAGCTCAAGCTGGGGCGCGCACACCATATGAAGTTCAGCGCCAAGGCGGCCGCGACTGCTGCGCTGGACGCCGCGCCGGCGCGGGTCGCGACTGCGGCGCGATGAAGCAACTGTGGCGCGAGGTCGGCTGCATGCTTGCCCTCGTGGCCGGCATGCCGCTCGCGCAGGCGCAACTCCAGTCCAAGGCGCCGGCGCAGGACTTCGTGGCCCCGGCGCCGGGCAGCTATGCATTGCCCCCGATCCAGCCGGCCGCCGATGGCTGGGTGCTGGAGGGAAACGGGCTGCCACGCCGGCTCTCGCGCTACACCCATGGTGCGCTGACGCTGCTGTCCTTCGTTTATACCTACTGCACCGACCCGATCGGCTGCCCGCTGGCTTACGCCACCTTCGACACGATCAAGCGCCGCGTGCTCGCCGATCCCGTGCTGCGCGGCCGGGTTCGCCTGGTGAGCCTGTCATTCGATCCGGTCAACGACACACCCGACGCGATGCGTATCTACGGCGGGGAGCACGCCCTTGGCGCGGACCTGCCCTGGCATTTTCTGACCACCTACTCGACCAGGTTCCTCAAACCGATCCTCGACGACTTCGGCCAGGACGTCGATATCGAGTTGGACGCTAAAGGCGCACCCACCAGAGCACGCGCCCACCTGCTCAAGGTTTTCCTGCTGGATCGCAACGGCCAAGTGCGCGAGATCTACAGCAGCGCATTCCTGCACCCCGACGTGATCCTCAATGACATGAGGACGCTGGCGCTGGAGTCCACCGGGCAGGCGCTGGCCAAGTTGCCGCCGCAGAAATGAACGATTGCCGGCGCTGGCTGCTGGCCATCGGCGCGATCACTGCAATTGCGGCGCTCGGTGTGTGGCAGTGGCGCGCCGCGGACGAGGGGGTGCTCGATACCGCGGCAGCGTTCGGCTTGCCGCCCCTGCAACTGCCTGCGCACGTCGTGGCGGATCGAAGTCGCGTCGAATTGGGCCGCAAGCTCTTCTTCGACCGCCGGCTGTCGTTCAACGGCACGATGTCCTGTGCAATGTGTCACGTGCCCGAGGAGGGCTTCACCTCCAACGCGTCGCGCACCGCGGTGGGCATCGAAGGCAAGAGCCTGAAGCGCAATGCGCCATCGCTGTTGAACGTCGCTTGGCAATCGGCCCTGTTCCACGACGGGCGGGAGTTTTCATTGTCGACCCAGGCCTGGATGCCATTGCTGCACCCGGACGAGATGGCCAACCCGTCGATCGGCCATCTACTGCATCGTATCCGTGGCATGGCCGACTATGACGGGCAATTCGAGCGCGCCTTTCGCGGCGCCGGGCCTTCGATGGAAACGCTCGGTGCGGCCATCGCTGCCTTCGAGGCCACTCTGGTGTCGGCGGATTCACGCTTCGACCACTGGCGCTATGGTGGCCAGGGCTCGGCGCTCAGCGATGTGGAGCAATTGGGGTTGCGCATCTTCTCGGGCAAAGGGCGGTGCAACGTCTGCCACCTCGTCGATGAGCGGCACGCGCTGCTGGCGGACGGCAAGTTTCATGTCACCGGGGCAGGCTTCGCGCCGCCGGCCGGCAAGTCATTCATTGTGCCCCTGGCCCGTGGCGTTCAGACGGTGCTGACGGATGCCGACCTCGCCGTTTTTGCCGCCAACGTGCCGCCCGATCTGGGCCGCTACGAGATCACGCTCGACCCGGCCGACCGTTATGCGTTCAAGACGCCGAGTTTGCGCAACGTGGCCCGCTCGGCGCCGTACATGCACGATGGATCGCTCGCCACGCTGGAAGAAGTCGTCGACTTCTACGACCAAGGCGGTGGCAGCGCGCCCGGCAAAAGCGAAGTCCTGTCCGCGCTCGGGCTCGATGCGGACGAGAAACGCGCCCTGGTCGCGTTCCTGCGTGCGCTGGATGGGGCAAGTCTGCCTGCGCTTTTGTCGAACAGCCGCCCACAGACCTTGCCCTGATCTGCCGGTCGTGCGATATTCCTCAAATTCGCCGCATGCCGGCGGCAATCTCCGCATAAGCGCGGTACGGCCGCTTTACATCTTCAGCCAGGCCGCGGTGGGTAACCTGCCCGGCGTACACCTGCAAGCCGTTCGCCAGTCCCTCATTTTCAGATAGCGCGTCGAGTCCGTGGTCGGCAAGCCTGAGCACATAGGGGAAGGTTGCCTGGGTCAGCGCCAGCGTCGCGGTGCGCGCGCAGGCCGAAGGCATGTTGGGCACGCAGTAGTGCACCACGCCTTCATCCACGAACAGCGGTTGCGAGTGCGAAGTCGGGCGCGAGGTCTCGGCGATGCCGCCCTGGTCGATGGCAATGTCCACCAGCACCGAACCCGGCCGCATGCGTTGCAGGAGCTTGCGTGAGATCAACCTGGTGGCGAGCTTGCCGGGCACGAGCAGCGCGCCGATCACCAGGTCGGCCTGTGCGACCTGCTCTGCAATCGCCAGCGCTTCCGAGAAACAGGTTTTCACGCGGCCGCGGTAAACCTCGTCGAGATGCGCGAGGCGCTCCAGGTCGACATCGAGCACCGTGACGTCGGCGCCCATGCCGGCCGCGATCTGCACTGCGTTCGCGCCGGAGACGCCGGCGCCTAAGACGACCACCCGTCCCGGCGCAACGCCGGGCACGCCGCCGAGCAGCACGCCGCTGCCGCCATTGGCCATCTGCAGCGCCCAGGCCCCCACCTGTATCGAAAGCCTGCCCGCGATCCGCGACATCGGCGCCAGCAGCGGCAAGCGGCCCTGCGCGTCGGTCACCGTCTCATAAGCGATAGCGCTGGCGCCGCTAGTCAGCAATGCGTCGAGCAACTCAGGGTCCGGCGCCAGGTGCAGATAGGCAAACAGAACCTGCCCCCGGCGCGGGAGGGCGAACTCCAACGGCTGCAGCTCCTTGACTTTCACCACCATGTCGGCGGCAAAGACTTCCTTGGACGAGGCAACGATGCGTGCGCCCGCCGATTGGTAATCCACATCGGGCAACCCGATGCGCGCACCGGCGCCGGTCTCGACGCAGACCTGGTGGCCGCGTTCGCATAGCGCATGGACACCCGCCGGCGTAAGCCCTACGCGGTACTCGTGGTCCTTGATCTCTCTCGGTACGCCGATCAGCATAAGAATTCCCTCCTAGCCGGCAACTCTAACCCGAAGCCGGCCAATGCAGAACCGAATTTGCGTGACAAGAGACCAGGGCAAGAACCTTACCGCAGAGACGGTGAAGATCTTTTTTCAGGCTAACTGCAAGCAGGAGTGCCTGCAATCAGGCCACCTGGGAGCGTGCCGCGGCAGGAGGCGACGCCGAGCGCTGCTGCTTCAGCAAGAACAGCAACCGGATGATGAACAAGGCGGCGAGCAGCAGCGCGAAGATGAAGGGCTCGGTGATATCTTTTTTTACCAGCCACCAGAAATGCGTCACGCCCAGTGCCGATAGGACATAGATCAATCGATGCAGCCATTGCCAGCGCTTCGCGCCAAGGCGTTTCACCATCGCGTTGGTGGAAGTGATCGCCAATGGGATGAGCAGCACGAACGCGGCAAATCCCAACATGATGAACGGCCGCTTGCCGATGTCCTTGACGATGTCCTTCCAGTCGAAGAACTGGTCCAGCCAGATGTAAGTAGTGAAGTGCAGGCTGGCGTAGAAGAAGGCGAACAACCCGAGCATGCGCCGCAGACGCAGAAGCCACGGCAGCCCCGCGAGTCTTCTCAGCGGCGTCACGCACAGAGTGATCAGGATGAAAGCCAAGGTCCACCAGCCGGTGGAGTGGGTGATGTATTCGACCGGATTGACGCCCAGCCGATTGCGCAATCCCTGCCAGACCAGATGCCCAAGCGGAATAAGGCTGGCTACGAATACAGCCGCCTTGATCCATTTGATCTGTTCCGGTTTGGGTTGCATCAGTGCAAAGGCAATTTCACCGCAAAGACGCAAAGGGACGCGAAGGAAATGCAGGTGCACAAGGAATCCGATAGTTGCCACTTGGTATCGATGGTCACTTCGACAGGACCAACTTTCCCTTTACTCACATGTTTCCTTGTTCTTGTTTTCCTTCGCGTCCCTTTGCGTCTTTGCGGTGAGTGTCTGTCTTTCAGAAGTATTTCTTGAGATCCATGCCGGCGTAGAGTTGCGCGACCTGGTCGGCGTAACCGTTGAACATCAGCGTCTCGCGTTTCTTGTCGAACAGCGAATCGACCACGGACAGCTTTTCTATCCTGCGCTCCTTCGCCTGACTCCAGCGCGGATGGTCGACAGTCGGGTTGACGTTGGAATAGAAGCCGTACTCGTTCGGCCCGGCCAGTTCCCAGGACGTCTTCGGTTGCTGCTCGGTGAAACGGATGCGCACGATCGACTTGGCACTCTTGAATCCGTACTTCCATGGCACCACCACTCGCACCGGCGCGCCGTTCTGATTTGGCAATGCTTCGCCGTAAAGGCCCAGCGCAAGCAAAGTCAAGGGGTGCATGGCTTCGTCCATGCGCAGGCCCTCCACGTAAGGCCACTGGAGCACGCGCACGTTCTGTCCCGGCATTTGAGCGGGGTCGAGCAAGGTCACGAATTCGACGAACTTCGCATTGCCGGTCGGCTCGGCGCGCTTGATCAATTCCGCCAGCGGAAAACCGGCCCAGGGAATCACCATTGACCAGCCTTCCACGCAACGCATGCGATAAACGCGTTCTTCCAGGGGCGCGAGCTTGAGCAACTCGTCGATGTCGTAGGTCTTCGGTTTCCTGATCTCGCCTTCGACTTTGACCTGCCATGGCCGGGTCTTGAACTTGCCGGCGTTTGCGGCGGGATCGTCCTTGTCGGTGCCGAACTCGTAGAAATTGTTGTAGCTGGTGACAGCCTCGCGCGGCGTCAGCGTTTCGTTCACGCTGTAGGCGCTCTTCTTCACGCCCGGAAGCCTGGTTCCCGCGTGTGCTTTGCCGGGCATGAACATGCCCGCGCCGTAGAGCCCGCCGGCTGCGACCAGACCGGTGGCGGCACGCATGAACTCGCGCCGCTTGAGAAACAGGTCGGGGTCGGTTATTTCTGAAGACTTGATGTCGGATGAACGTCGAATGAGCATGCTTGAATCCTCCGGTAACGGCGCCTGAGTCGTGCCTGCCACTGCAAACTTACATCGAGACCGCGGCGTTCCAGGTCGATTTCGCGGCGCCGGACCACTATACGCACGCTTGCCGTGGGTGGATGCGTCAGACGAGGAAAGCGGTGGCGAGTCCAAGGAAGATGAAGAATCCCATGCTGTCCGTGGTGAAGGTCAGCAATACGCTGGAACCGATCGCCGGATCCCGGCCCATTTTCTGCATTACGAGCGGCACGATCATGCCCACCATCGCGCCCACCAGCAGGTTGAGGAGCATCGCGCTCGTCATCACCGCGGCGAGCGCCAGGCTGTGATAGAGAAGGTAGGCGAACACGCCCGCCACGCCGCCCCACACGACGCCGTTGAGCAGGCTGATCGCCAGCTCCTTGCCGATCAAACGACGCGCGTTATCCGGCGTGACCTGCCCAAGCGCGAGCGAACGGATGATCAGCGTCGTGGTCTGGTTGCCGGAGTTTCCGGCAATGCCGGCCACGATGGGCATCAAGGTCGCCAGCGCCACCAGTTTCTCGATCGTTCCCTCGAACGCGCCGATGACCCGCGACGCGAAAAACGCCGTGCCGAGATTGACCGCCAGCCACAACCAGCGGTTCTTCGCGCTCTTCCACACCGAAGCAAAAATATCTTCTTCCTCGCGCAGGCCGGCATGGCTGAGTTGTTCCGCTTCGTTGCGCCGGCGAATGAAGTCGACGACCACGTCCACCGTCACGCGTCCGACGAGCCGATTGGCCTGGTCTACCACCGGCGCGGATACCAGATCGTAACGCTCGAACGATTGCGCCGCCTGCTGCGCTTTGTCGTCCGGCGACAGCGTGATGAACTCGGTATTCATCACCGCGCCGACCAGCACTTCCGTGTCCGTCACGATCAGTCTGTTGATCGGCAGGACACCCTTGATGAGGTCGTCGCGATCCACCACAAATACCTGGTCGGTGTGATCGGGCAGTTCATCCATGCGCCGCAGGTAGCGCAAGACGACCTCCATGGTGACGTCGTCCCGCACCGATACCATGTCGAAATCCATCAATGCGCCGACTGAATCCTCCGCGTAGGACATGGCGGCGCGCAACTGCTCGCGCTCCTCGACCGAGAGGGAATGCAGGACGTCGTCGACCACACCCTGCGGCAGGTCGGGAACCAGGTCGGCTATTTCATCGGTGTCAAGCTGCTCCGCGGCGGCGACCAGCTCGTGCGCATCCATGTTCTCGATGAGCGTCTCGCGCACCGAATCCGAGACCTCGAGCAGGATTTCGCCGTCGCGCTCGGCCTTGACCAGATCCCAGACGACCAGGCGCTCGTCGAGCGGCAGCGCCTCGAGGATGTAAGCAACGTCGGCTGGATGGAGCTTGTCGAGTTTCTTCTGCAGCTCGGCAAGGTTTTGTTTGTGGACGAGTGACTCCACCAGTTCGTGGCGCGGCATGTCCTGCTTGTGAACCATGCCTTCCACGATCCGGTGCTTTTGCAGCAAGGTCCTCACCTGCTCGAGGGCCGCCTGCACGCCTTGCGCTCGCTTCTTGGTCTTCGCGGCCGTGGCCATTGCTCCGTACCGATCAGGGACCGTCAAAGGATACTGCATCTTGCCATCGCGCGATGACGCGATGGCGGAAATGAAAACGGGGCTTGGATGCCAAGCCCCGCTTAATGCGCGCCGAGCGCCGCGCGCTGTCTGACACCGACCTTTACTGCTTGACCGGCGTGCGGGTCGCCTCCCAGGAAACAAACTGCAGGCCGTTGTCGCGCTTGGCCCAGATGCTGTGGAAACGGATTTCAACGGCCAAATCCTGACCCTTGACGGTCACATCGAAGTTACCCAGCCCGGAGATAATCGCGATGCACCCGAAGGTACGCACCGTCACGTCACTGCGCCGCATGACGCGATATTTGACGGCGCCGGACTTCATCGAATCGATGTAGCTGGCCTTGCTGTCCACGACCGCCGACGAATGGATGTACACGAGATCGTCGCCGATGAGCTTTTGCATCGCAGCGAAGTCATCGCCCGTCTGCGCCGCATAGCGCGCGTCTTCCGACGCCAGCGCCTCGTCGGCCGTGACCGGACCGCCGCAGTCCCCCGCGCTTGCCGAATTCACTGCCGCCAACCCCAGAATTGCAAAACCAAGAAGCAGACCTGACAGGCGTTTCATGATTCCTCCCTCATTATGTTTTCGTTCTTCAAGAAAATAGCGGCGCCGGTGCGCGCCGCCGGGCCATATCCGGGCAAATCCGATGGCTCCTTACTGTGGCGTGAGCACGGCGAGCGGCTTGGCGTCGCACATTACTCTCTTGCCCGCCAGCCGGGCCGGATAGACCGATAGTTTGCCGGCCTTCCAAGCGTAACCGTAGCGCTTTCTGTCGTCGACGCCCTTCTTGTCATCGATGCCCTTCTTGTCATCGATGCCCTTCTTTTCATCAATGCCCTTGGCCGCGCCTTCGCTCTGCAAATAGTCGCAATTGGCGCCCGGGTCGTTCAACGACAACTCGTAGTTGAACTTTTGCTCGGGCCAGGTCGCCTCGCCGGATTCGTTGAAGATCCAGGCCCTGCCCTTCTCGTCACGATAGTTTCCGGCAACCACGAGCCGGTTGAGCTGCGGACTCAGTTCGCCCCCGACCGGAACATATTCCGCCCATTTGCCTTTCATGAAATCCGGCTCCGCAACGCGCAGCCGGTCGATTTTTCCCTGTGCGCCTCTGCCTGCCTCGAATCGAATGTATTTCACGTCCTCGCTCGAAACGGGCTTGTCGTCGGCGCCGACCACCAGGCGGTAGGCGCCGGGCTTGCCGTCGGGCTCGACATCGAGCACGGCTCGCAGCGAAGCCTTGTTGAAATCGGTCACCACGATCGGATAGGCACGGCCTTCGCGCCGGATCGCGATGACCACCGGCGGCGCCTGCTTTGCCGCCGCATGCGGGCTTTTCAGCGTCGTGAGCACGCTCAAGTACGCCTCGTTGATCCAGATGCCTTCGACATCCTTCAGAAATATCCGATCCTTGCGCACGGCGGGCGTCTGCGCGGGTGGTGTCTGTGCAACTGCGCAAAGCGCCAGGGTCGCGAGAAAGACCGTGGCAAGTCCGCGTACCCGCAATAGGGATGTGGAGCGCATGGCTGAATTCCGGGAAATCATGACTTGTTCTGTGCGATGGCCGGCCGCCGTTTCCAGAAGCCGGTGGCCTGCTCGAAAGCGTGGGCGATCTGAAGCACGCCGAAATCATCCTGATGGCGCCCGACGATCTGCAAGCCGACCGGAAGTCCGCCGCGGCTGAATCCGCAGGGGACGCTAAGCGCCGGCGCGCCGGTTACGGTGATGTAGAAGCAGGAGCGCATCCAGTCGAAATACGTGTCGAGTTCGACGTCGTTAATCCGGGTCACGTAGGGCACATCGACATCGAAGGGCAGCACTTGCACCGCCGGCGCGACCAGGAAATCGTATTTTTCCATGAACTCGCGCATGCGGTGGAACAATTGCGTGCGCCTGACTTCCGCCGCCCCGACTTGCGCGCCGGTCAGGCGCGCGCCCTCCTCGATGTTCCAGGTCACGGTGTCTTTCATCAGATGGCGTTGCGTTTTCAGCAGATGCCCGAAAGACAGTTCGAAATTCCACGCGCGCATGACGCGGAAGATTTCATCGGCGTCGCGCAGATCCGGCGTCGCGTCCTCGACAATGCAACCCAGGCTGCTGAAGGTCTCGCGCTGGGCGTGCATGACTTGGGTGACTTCCCTTTCCACCGGCAGCCCGCCGAGATCGGCGCTCCACGCGATGCGCGCTGCCTTGAAATCGCGCTCCAGCGGGCGCGAAAACATCGACCCGGGATCCTGTAACGAGATCGGCGCTCGCGCGTCAGGCCCGGCGATGGCGGACAGCATCAGGGCAACGTCCTGCACCGTGCGCGCCATCGGCCCCACCACCGCCAGGGGGAACCAACCGGAAACGCTCGGCCAGTTCGGCACGCGGCCGGCGGAAGGCCGCAAGCCGACCACGTTGCAGAAGCTGGCCGGATTGCGCAGGCTGCCGCCCAGGTCCGAGCCGTCGGCGATCGGCAGCAGGCCGCAGGCCAGCGCCGCTGCGGCGCCGCCGCTGCTGCCGCCGCAGGTCTTGGACAAGTCGTAAGGATTGCGCGTCGCGCCGAACACCGGATTGAAAGTCTGCGATCCGGCGCCGAACTCCGGCGTATTGGTTTTTCCGATCGTGATCGCCCCGGCTTTTCTCAGCCGCTCGACGATGATGGCATCGGCATCGGGCAAAAAGTCCTTGAAAATCGGCGAGCCGAACGTGGTGCGTATGCCCTTGGTGGCAATCAGATCCTTGTGCGCCACCGGCAATCCCGCCAGCGCACCGGGGTTGTCGCCGCGCGCCAGCGCCGCATCCACTGCACGCGCGCCTTCGCGCCCCAACTCAGGCAGAAAGGTGACAATCGCATTGACGGCCGGATTGACGCGCTCGATCTGCGCGATGTGCGCGTCCATCACTTCGACGGCGGACAGTTGACGGGCGCGGATGTGGCCTACCAGCTCGCGGGCCGGCAGAAAGCAGATCTCTTCGGATTTCATCGGGATCGATCGGGAAAGGCGCCCATGGTAACGGAATCCTGCAGACCACACCGACGGCAATGAGCTCTCTCTGAGCAGAAATAAAGCACTCACCGCCAGGGACGCCAGGGACGCGAAGGAGGGGCAAAAGCGAGGCAGGGAACAAAACCATTCCCGCGAGCTCAAACCGCCAGCCATTCCACATTCCCGTCAAGGCTTGTCTCCCGCCGGTTTTCCTTCGCGTCCCTGGCGTCCTTGGCGGTGAAAAGAATCCTTCGTGCCATTCGTGGTAATGGCCAAAACTTCTATCAGGTGTGATGCACTCAGCGCGGCGCGATGGCTGACGGGCGCATCAGCGCATCGCGTTCGGCCGCCCAGGGCGCCGAAGCATCGAATTGCACTTGCGTGCCCTCGACCTGCACGCCGGCACGCGCCAGGACCGCTTCGTAGTCGGGAAAGCCCTCGGCCTCGAACTGGGCGCGCACCAGATCGCCGAGCACCGTCATGCCGGTCACTGCGTCGAGCCGGGCGATGATTTCCTGCGCGTTCCAGCGCCGCTCCGCGGACGCGCAACAACGCGACAGTTGCTCCAGCGCCGTGTCGAGCGAGTGCCGCCCGTCGCTGCGGCTGCGCAACTGCAAGTCGGCGGCGAGCATCAGCGCAGCCCCTGCCCAGTACACGCGCTGATAGATGCCTTCGTAGCCAATGCGCTCGTTTGCCCGCGCAAGACTCAAGTTCGGCGCCGTGCGCGCACCGCGCTGAAACCCCGACTGCATTCGCCGCCAGGCCTCCTCCACGCTGGTCGCCCGGCCCCGCGCCATCAACACATTCTGCAAATAAGTCGGCAGGCCCTCGAACAGCCAGGCGTCGCGCGACACGACATAGGGCAGGAAAAGATGCGACATTTCGTGGGTCAGGCTCCAGTCGCGATCGAAGTCCCCGGACGGACGCGCGGAATTGATGAAAAGGTGCACTGCGGGGCCGCCGCCCCGGGAAACATAGGACCAGGGAACCGGACCGCTGCCGCGCGCAGTCGGCGCCACCACGACCTGCAGCGATGCGACCGGAAATCGGCCGTACAGCAGAGCGACGTTGTGCGCGGTAAGTTCGATCCACTTTTCCAATTGCGCCTGTTGCGCCGGCGCGGGGCCATCGAGCAGGGCCAGATGCAGGACCGCGCCCGGCACCTGAACATCGCGCCGCGCAAAATGTCCGAAGGCCACGACGCCCGGCCAGTCGCGGGGCGTCGCCCCGACCAGGAACAGCGGTCGCCCGTCGGTTTCCGTATGGCGTCGCCAGGGGGCGGAAACTTCCACGCCGGGCGGCAACTGAAAGCGCAGTTCCAGGTCGGTTTCTTGATCCTGCGGACGCCACAACCAGTCGCCGATCGAAGTCAGCATATCGCGACCGACCCGGCGGGTTTCCGGGCCGCCGGTTTGTGCCCGGCTTTGCGCCGGTTGCAGTTTCACTTGATACTCCACGCAGGCGTCTTCGCGCACCGCGCCAAGGTTCACTCTGTCGCCGGCCGGTTCGAGCAGCCGTCCCCCGAGCCGCATCGACTCGAGATAGAACCTTGCGCCATCGGACTCTGCGACCAGTGCATCCGGCGCTTTGCCGCCGAAACAGGCGCGCACAGCGATGCGCTCGAGCGACTCGTCGACGCTGACTTCGTAGCGATGCGGCGAGGCCGCCTGTGCCGCCGTGCCTATCAGCATCCAGGACGCAGCCGTGAGCATGCCGGCGCGCATGCCCGAGGAGAAAATAGGCACAAGGCGGGTCATTGGGCGGCAGGGTGCATGCCGATGCCGCGGGCCATCAGCGTCGCCATCAGTGGAATGAGGGCGAATAAAGTCAGTTCGATGCGGATAAGACGACGAACCCGGAGCACCTCATAATCCGCAACCACGTTCGCGGCGCCGGAATTCAGCCTGCGCATCCAGCGCATAACCTGCAGCGTCGGCGGAATGGAGATCAGACCGACGGCGAGGAACAGCGCGACTTTGATGTAGAAGACCGGATTGTGCAGATAGAACGCCGCACCCCTGCCGAACCAGACGACGCGCGCCGTTCCGCTTGCAAGAGCCAGCATCGCCAGCCCCAGATACAGCAGATCGAGACGCGCGAGCAGGCGGATGCGACTGCCGGGCATGCCGGGCATGCAGACCCCATGCTCGACGACCAGAACCACCGCGATCGAGATCATCGCCACGTAATGCAGGTACGCGATCAACGCGTCGGCCATCACCGTTCAGTCCCCCCGGGGATCTCGCTGCCGACCCGCGCACCGGCTTCCATGATCGCATCGCGCAAACGCCTTTCCCCGTCGTCGGTCGAGAGTTCGATGCCGTTTGCGCCGACGCCGACGCCCAGCGCGCGGTAAGTCTGCGCAAGGTCGGGGAAGTTCTTCGACGCAACATGCTGATCGTAGATCTCGCTGAAAATGCGGGTGCCGGTCTCCTCGTCGAGCTTGTCGAACAGCTCGCGCGCACTCCAGGCTCGATCCGTCGCCCGGCAGCAGTCATTCAATGCCGCCAGCGCCGTATCCAGGGACTGATTGCCGGCCGTCATCTGCCGCAAACGTACGTCGGCCATCAGCAGCATTGCGGCGCCTTCCCAGTACACGCGC
>Ga0315275_10000929_pt1 | contig 24951 bp, 21 predicted proteins | sample YL17G03_0_MG_FD_205557 | JGI IMG/M metagenome (GOLD analysis project Ga0315275, IMG submission 205557) | Sediment microbial communities from Yellowstone Lake, YNP, Wyoming, USA - YL17G03_0 | ecosystem: Environmental > Aquatic > Freshwater > Lake > Sediment | place: USA: Wyoming | collected...
CCGGTCCACCGCCGACCGGCCCCGGTTCACACGGACCTTGTTCCTGCACCCGGCGTCCGGCAAAAAATCCCCCGGCCGCTGGTCCTCGTCCAGCCCAGGCGGGGGGTTGCCGCGCCGACTGAGAAAGTCATGATAACCACCCCCCACCCGCCCTGTCAAGTCGTAGAACTACAGCGCCCTACCGAAGCAAACCACCGTAACCGACCGGGCACCGCCCCCGAGAAGCGCGGCCCCGCAGGCGGCCGCCGTGGCCCCGGTCGTGACCAGGTCATCCACGAGGATTGCGGCCTTCCCGGCGAGTTGGGGGGTCGATGGGGCGGGACACCAGAACGCGCTCCGGACGTTTCGCGCCCGGTGCTCGTGTTTGGTTTTGGACTGCCTCTGTGTTCCCGTCTTCTTGTGAAGGACGCCCGCCGCGACGGGAAGACCGAGGTCGATCGCAAGCTCGCGGGCGATCCGCTCGGCGTGGTTGAAACCGCGCCGTTTCTCCGATCGCCGGTCCATCGGGGTTGGGACAAGAATCGCGGCGCCGTCGTGCTCCACGCCGGACCACCGGATCGCCCACCCCATAGACCGGGCGATCGGAAGCGCCAGGTCGAGGTACCCGCCGAATTTCAGCAGGTGTATGATTTTCAAAGCGGCGTCGGTGGTCATGAAGGGCGCGACAATGTTTATCGTCTCCCCGTCCGGCGAGGGCAAGAACAGCTCCTCGCGGGACGACGCTTCCCCGCTCCCCGTGTGCGGCGACCACAACAACGGCCCCCCGGGCAACGACGCTTCCCCGCTCCCCCCGCCGCGGCGCGTCGCGCACGCGGCGAGCGCCGCATCCCACGACCCCCCGAATTTCTCCCCGAGGGTCGTCTCGATCCCGTCCGCGCCGATGATTTTCCCCAGCACCCCGATAGAATGGGCCACCACGAGCCCGTCGGCACACCCGGCACACACAGGATGATTGACAGCCTTCAATACACCGAAGAGACACCCGACGGAAACGGGTTCGAGAAGATATCGGACCGGCTCGGCGACCGCGGGTCCCCACGCCCGGCGGGCGTCGTGCGGCCGCCGGCAGAGCGCGCACCCGTCCTCGACGAGAAAATCGAGGACCGATCCGAGCCCAAAACGAATGACACCGGCGAGCCGGTCCGGACGACGTCGTCCGGCAAATCTTACGAGGAACCGTCTGAGGAAATCGAACGTCCGGAGGAGACCCCGCGCGCATGACTTCAAATGGTCGCCCACTCCCCACACTTCCCACACCGCAACCCTGACAGGTGCCGGCTACTCCCGCGGGTTGGAGCGAGCAGGCGTTTTCTCCTGCGCTCGCCGAAACAGGAGATAGACCCCGGCGATGACGAGCCCCGCGCTGATGACCTGGTTGAGGTTGATACTCCCCGTGAGCATCATGTTTGTCTCGTAGTACCGCGTGAAATCGACGACGAAACGGGAAACCCCGTAGCAAAAGAGCATCAACCCGAACGCCGCCCCCCGTTTCGCGAGTCTCTTTTGCAGCGCGATCAGGAGAACGAACGTGACGAGACCGAGAAGAGAATCGTAGAGCTGGGAAGGATGCAAAGCGACCGCCCCCGCGCTCCCCACCGCCGCGAGACCCCTCTCATAAGCCCCCGCCGGCGAGTCCGGCGGAAACGTCACGCCCCATGCGTGGGTGGTCTGCTTGCCGAAACAGCACCCGCTCAGGAAGCACCCCACGCGGGTGAGCGCGATCCCCAGGGCGAGAGCCGGGCTGATGATGTCGCCCAGAAGGAGGAAACCGACGTTTCGCTTTCTCGAAAAGATGTAGCCGGCGAGAATGGCGAGAAGGAACCCGCCGTAGAGCGTGGCTCCCCCTTGCCAGAGGGCGAAGACGTCGACGAAGTTTCTGTACTCGTCGATGTGGAACGCAACGTAGAGGAGACGCGAACCGACGACGCCGGATATGATCACGTAGACGCTGAGGTCCAGGATGTGTTCCGGAGCGACACCGAACCGTTTCGCGCGATAGCCCGATATGTAGATCCCCAGGAGAAAGCTCACGGCGAGCATGAAACCAAACGAGTGGCCGCTGAACCACCCGAATCTGAAAAGAACAGGATGCATGCGCTCTTTCCCTCAGGGCGCGGTCGTTGATTCCGGCCGATGTACTCCCCTTACGCGAACTCCGCGAAACCCGCTCAGTACTCGAACCAGCGGACACTGCAATTCAACAGAAGCCCGACGCAGAAACAGCTCACCACGAGAGAGCTCCCTCCGTAGCTCAAGAACGGAAGCGGAATGCCCGTGACTGGAGCCATCCCGGTCGTCATCGCCACGTTGATCAACGCCTGGAAGAAGAAATACGCGGCGATCCCGATGCACACGGTACTCGTGAACTCGCTCTTCGCCTTGTTGGCCAGGAACAGCGCCCGAACGATCAGAACGCCGAACAGGAACAGCACGAAAAACGCGCCTACGAACCCTTGCTCCTCGCCCATTACCGAAAAGATGAAGTCCGTGTGCTTGGCCGGCAGGAACTCGAGCGCCTTCTGCGACCCCAGGAGGAACCCCTTTCCCGACAAGCCGCCGGACCCGATCGCGATCTTCGACTGGAAGACCTGCCACCCCTCGTCGAGCCTGCGCGACCCCGGGTCGAGAAAACTGATGATCCTCTCCTGCTGGTACCCTTTGAGGTGCTGCCAAGCAAAAGGAAGAAACACTCCGATTCCGAGATTCGACGCGATGAGAGCAAAGCTCGCTCTGAGATCGGATCTCTTGAGATACGCGACGACGAAGATGAGCACGATGTAGATGCCGAACGGCCACGGATTGCCCGTTATCTTCTCTCCGGAGACGATGAGCAGCGTCGCGACGACGGGCAATATGCAAAACAGAATCCGATAGGCTCTGACCCCGCGCCAGTAAAACACAGGGAGAATGACCAGCAGCATGATGGTCGCGGTGCCGAGATCGGGCTGCTTCAGAACGAGCAGGAACGGCAAGACGGAGAGACAGAGCGCGATCAGCACCTTCTTCGCACGATCGGCACCGCCGCGCTGGCCCGAGAGGACCCGCGCCCACACGAACACTATTCCGATTTTCATGAATTCCGACGGCTGCAGTCTCACCGGCCCCAGCGAGATCCACCGCTGCGCCTGGTCACCGCTGCCGATGAACAGGACGAGGACGAGAAGGCCTGTGCACACCGCGTAGACGACGTAGGCAAGAGACTCGTAATACCGAAACGGAACGGCGAACCCCACAAACATCGCCACGATCCCCACCGAGACCCAAATGAGCTGCCGGAGAAAATACACGTTCTTCACTCTCTCGGCATCGCTGGTCAGCTGCACGTGAAACACCGAGTATATGAGCCCGAGCCCGACGATGATGAGAATCGTCGAGCTAATCAGTATGAGCCAATCAAAATCCTGTTTTGTTCTCATCGTCAGTCCGTTTGCACGGCCTCCTCGGCCGGCGCTCGTTTCTGCGTAACGAGCGATTCGGGGGGCGCCTTCTGGAAATAATCGAGATAAAAATCCCGGCACACGGGGGCCGCCACCGCTCCGCCGTGGCCGGCGTTCTCGATGACTATCGCGATGCTGATTTGAGGATCATCGGCGGGAGCGTACCCGATGAACCACGCATGGTCGTTGCCGTGCGGATTCTGAGCGGTCCCCGTTTTGCCCGCCGCGAGGAGATCCGCGATCCTGCTGGCCCTTCCGGTCCCGTGCTGGTCCTGCACCACGCCGCGCATCGCCCTCCGGAGAAAATCGAGAATACCGGGAGTCATACGCTCGATCTTCACCTTGGCGTACGTCCCCGGCGGGGTGCCTTCGATCTCTTTGATCACGTGCGGCTGAACGAGATAACCGCCGTTGGCGACGGCCGCAGCCACCCGGCACATCTGGAGCGCGGTGACGAGATATTCGCCCTGCCCGATGATGTTGTTGAGCATCAGCCCCTGCGTCCAGCCTCTTTTTCCGAACCGCCGGTTGTAGTAGTCGCCGTCGGGTACGAGTCCCCTCGTCTCGTTAGCCAGTTCGACGCCCGTGGGCGAGCCGAGACCGAATTCGCGGCTCGCCTCGGCCAGATCGTTCACGTTGAGTATCGCGCCCACCTCGAAAAAATACGAGTCGCACGACTGGACGAACCCATTGTAGAGATTCATGTACCCGTGTCCCTCGGGTTTCCAGCACTTGAACACCCGGTTGCCGAACCGGTGCAATCCGTTACAGTACACGAGCGCCGCATCGGGGTCGACGACCCTGTTGAGGAGGATCGCGTACGTGCTGACGACTTTCAACGTGGACCCCGGAGGATACGTGGCGGTGAGGAACCTGTTGAAGAGCGGCTTTCCCTCCGCGGCGGACAGCCCATCCCACTCTTCCTTTTCGATACCCTGCGCGAAACTGTTGGGATCGAACTGAGGGAGGCTCACCGCAGCGATGATCGACCCGTCGCGCACATCCATGACGACGGCGGCGCCGGCCCCCCCCCGCGGGGCGATGAGCTCCTCGAGCGATGCCTGCGCCTTGGCATCGATCGTGAGGGAGACGGTCTTCCCGGGGACGGGCGGTCGTGACAGATGCGGGAGGTCACCGAGGACGGTCCCCGACGCATTTACAGCGACCACGTTCTGTCCATCCTTCCCTCTCAGGTATTCCTCGCATACCTGCTCGACCCCAGTTTTGCCGACCATGTCGCCCGGGAAATACCCTCTCGGTTTGTTCTCGGCGAGGAACTCGTCGTCCACTTCTCCCACATACCCCAGCAGATGCGACGCGAAAACCCCCATCCGATACCTGCGGCTCGAGCGGGTCTCGACCCTGAGCTGGGGGAAAAGATCGAAGTTCTCCCTGACGAACGATATCTCGATCTTGTTCGCGCCCTGTATGATCGGGAGCGGAGCGCCGCCGTGCTTCTTCTCCCACGTCTCGGATCGCCCAAAAATCTGCGCGGAATCCAGAGGAAGATAAACGCTGAGATCCCTCACGATGGCGTGCAGCTTCTTCTTGTGTTGCCAGGGGAGGACGATGTCGAAGTTCGGAACGTTGTTCACGAGCGCAACGCCGTTGCGATCCAGGATCAACCCGCGGGGCGCAACGATTCTCTCGCGCTGGAACTGGTTTTCCTCGGCGTACTCCGCGTAGTACCCGTACTTGATCCGCTGGAGATAGAAGAGCCGCCCGACGAGAATCAGCAGCAGCGCGGCGACGATGATCACGAGCCACTGGATCCGCTCCCTCCCGCGGTGTTCGTCCCTAGGATCGCGTTTTGCCAAGGGATCTCACCACCTCGGTCAGGGAGAACATGACGATCGTGTGGACGAGGGCGCCGACCAGAGCCGTATACACGGCTGAGGGAATCGACACCGTCACCCACGTGAGAAAAAACTTCGCCAAGTGGAGCTGCGTGAAAACAAGCAGATAGACGAAGTCGTGCGCCAGGGCGGTGACGCCAAAGAGTCCGAGCAGAAAAAGCGGGTTTTCCCGCTCGGTCTGGGCGCCGGCGCGGCCGAGCGCGTACCCCACGAGGGACTTCGTCAGGGCGTTCAGCCCGAGGAAAGACGGGTTGAAGAGATCCTGGAAAAAGCCGACCACGAAGCCGACGATCGAACCCCGGACCGCCCCATTTGAAAGGGCGAAGTATGACACGATGAGCAGGGGGAAATCCGGGCCGATGCTTCGGAACGTGATCTTGTCGGACACGAGGACCTGCAGTAGAAAAAACAAGACGAGCACGATGCCGGCGCCCACCCCCCTCATGGCCCGCCCCCCAACACGCTCTTCACGAGAGCGGAGTCCTGCGGGTCGTGGAAGATCGCGCGATCCCAGGGGATCTCGTCCTTGACGACAAAGACTTCTTCGAGCGACCTGAAATTGATATCGCTCACCGCCTCGACCTTGAGACTCACTCCGTCCATCTGCTCTCTCACCTTTGTGACAACGCCCAGGGGAAAGCCCTTGGGCGCCACGCCTCCGAACCCGCTGGTGATCAACGTATCGCCGACCTGGACGTCATCGACGACGCTCACCTGTTTGAGTTCGAACCGGGAGAATTGACTCCACTCGAGGATTCCGACGACGCGGCTCCGTTTGTCGAGACAGCTCACCGGGTTGTTCCGGCTGCAGATGAGTTGCACCCAGGACGAGTTCTTGAAAACATTCGTCACACGACCCACATAGCCTTCGTAGGAGAGGACGGGCATCCTGGTCCTTATCGAATCGTCGGCCCCTTTGTCGATCACGATCGCGGTTTGGAACCTGTCGAGATTCCTGCCGATCACCTCGCAGGGCACGAGATCGAGAAACTGCTCCTCCTTGAATTCCGCCAGCCTCCGGAGCCTCTCGCGTTCGTCGCGAAACTGCGTAAGCCTCTCGCGCTCGTGCAGCAGGCTCGCGACCATCCGCTTGAGTTCGCTGTTCTCCTTTTTCACCGACCCAAGGTCGTCCAGATAGTTCCTGACGCTGTAGAACGGGTAAAGGATCCCGTTCAACGCGGTCTGCGCCAGCGTGAGCCGCGATGGCTGGGGGATGAGCATCAGAGACACGGAGGCGAGCGTGAGAATAGCGAGAGTCGTTTTCTCCCGGTGCCTGCGAAGAAGAATCTCGAAGATCGGCATACTAGTCGTGCATACTCTTCATCAGAATCCGGTCGTACAGGTGGACATTGTCGAGCACTTTGCCCGCCCCCAAGACGACGCACAACAGGGGATCATCGACGACGTTGATGGGAAGATTCGTCTGTTCCTTCAGAAGGGTGTCGAGCCCCTTGAGGAGAGAACCTCCCCCCGTCATCACGATGCCCCGGTCCACGATATCCGCGGCGAGTTCCGGCGGCGTTTGTTCGAGCGCCTGTTTGAGGGCCTCGACGATCTGAGAAACCGGTTCGCTCAGCGCCTCTCGGATTTCAGCGCTGCTCAGCTTGAGCGTCTTCGGTATCCCAGCTACGAGGTCGCGCCCTTTGACCTCCATCTCCACTTCTTTTTCCGGCTTCCACGCGGAGCCGATCCTTATCTTGATCATCTCCGCCGTTTGCTCACCGATCAACATGTTGTAGTTCTTTTTCACGTGCTGGATGATCGCCTCGTCCATCTCGTCGCCGGCTACGCGAATCGAACAGTTCGCAACGATTCCGTCGAGGGCGATGACCGCGATTTCCGTCGTGCCGCCGCCGATGTCGATGACCATATTGCCGGCGGGTTTGCTAACGGGGAGCCCGACCCCGATCGCCGCGGCGATCGGTTCGGCGATCAAGAACACCTCTCTGGCGCCCGCGTGTTCGGCGCTGTCCCGTACCGCGCGTCTCTCGACCTCGGTGATGCCGGAGGGCACCGCGACTACGATCCTCGGCCTTATGAAGAGCTTTTTTTTCTGGGACCTTCGGATGAACACCCTCAACATCTTCTCCGTGAGCTCGAAGTCGGCGATCACACCGTCCTTGAGCGGCCGGATTGCAGCGATATGATCGGGCGTCTTGCCCAGCATCGTTTTCGCTTCCGCCCCAACCGCGAACACCTTCCCGGTGGATTGATCCACGGCCACTACGGACGGCTCGTTGAGCACGATGCCCTCTCCCTTGACGAAAACGAGGGTGTTCGCCGTTCCGAGATCGATGGCTACGTCATTGGAGAGGTAGTTCGAGAACCAGGAAACCACTTATGATCACTGTCCTTTCTCGAACGCTGGCACGCATTCGAATCAAAACACACCGGCTTCTTTGAGGCTCCGGTATCCGCTCGAGCCTATGATGACATGGTCGAGCAGCTGTATGCCGATCAGCTCGCCGCACTTTGCGAAACGCCTCGTGAACTCAACGTCCTCCTTGCTCGGCGTCGGGTCGCCCGTCGGGTGGTTGTGCACGAGGATGATTGAAGCGGCGCTCGCCGATATCGCCGGCTTGAGTATTTCCCTTGGATGGACGACCGACGCGTTGAGCGATCCGATCGATACCGTCACTATCCTGAGTATCTGGTTCTTCGTGTTGAGAAGCGCCGCCTTGAAATGCTCCTTGTCGTAGTGCTTCATCTCGTCCATGAAGAGCGTGGCCACTTCCGACGGCCCGCTGACCGACACGCCCCGCGTAGCCGAGGCGCGGCTGAACCTCTTCCCCAACTCGACGGCAGCGGCGATCTGGCACGCGCGCACAAAACCGATTCCGGGCACTTTCGTCAGCTCATCGGGACCCGCGCGGCCCAATGTGACGATGTCCCCGAAATTCTCCAGAAGCCGGTACCCGAGGAACAACGCGCTTCCTTCTTTCGATCCCCGTCCAAGAACGATCGCGAGCAATTCCTGGAGCGCGAGGTCGGCCGGCCCGATGTGGTAGAGCCTTTCCCTCGGACGGTCTTCGGGAGGGAGCGCCTTTATGGATATACCGCTCGTCATCTTTCACCACCTCCCACATCCCACTCGCGGGTCGTCGCGGCCCGCCGATGATCCCATCCTCAACGAGACGGCAATTGTTCCCGGTGTCCACGCCGTCCACGACCGTCGACAACTCGAGCAACACCCGTCGGGATCGGCTCAGATGGCCCCGCAACCGCTTCGGAGGCTAGCACCCGACCGTTTCCCCAGCAAGGATTTTATGGGTGCGAGAATCTCGCCGGCAAGGAATCTTTGCTGCAATCCGCGTGCCGGTGCTATAGTCGGTGCGACTCCGGGGGACAATCATGTCGGACGGCCTCATCGTTCAGAAGTACGGCGGCACTTCGCTCGGCTCTCCGCTGCGCATCCGGAAGGTGGCGGAAAAGATCGCAGCGCGGACCCGTGACGACACCCGGATCATCGTCACCGTCTCCGCCATGGGATCGACGACGGACAGGCTCGTCAGGCTCGCCCACGAGATCACGCCTCATCCTTCGCGTCGGGAGCTGGACATGCTGCTCACCGTCGGCGAGAGGGTATCGATGGCTCTTCTGTCCATGGCGCTCAACTCGATGGGGTGCCGGGCGATCTCGTTTACCGGTTCCCAGAGCGGCATCGTGACGAACACCGGTCACACGCGAGCCTTGATCGAAGAAATCCACGCGGGGCGTATCGAAGAGGCGCTCTCCGTCGGGCACGTCGTGATCGTCGCCGGGTTCCAGGGTGTGAGCCGTGCCAAGGAGATCACCACCCTCGGCCGCGGCGGGTCCGACACGACGGCCGTCGCCCTCGCGGCACGACTGGGGGCCGCGCGCTGCGAGATCTACTCGGATGTGCCCGGCGTGTTCACCGCGGACCCTCGGATCGTCAAGACCGCCCGTCTTTTGCCGCGAATCGGCTACGACGCCATGCTCGAGCTTGCCGTCCTCGGCGCGAAGGTGCTACACTATCGCGCGGCGGAGCTGGCGCGCCGGTACCGCGTACCGCTCCATCTTCTCTCCAGTTTCGACGATCCCCGCGGCACCGTCGTGGGGAACGGAGACGACGTGGAACACGAGTCCATCACGAGCGTCACATCTCACGGAAACGTCGCGCTCGTGCGCATCGTTTCCCAGGGCGACGGAACGGCGCTTTCCGGCTTCCTCAATCTTGTCGTCGAGCGTGAGATCCGCTTCGTGTTCTACCAGCGATCCTCCGAGGGCACCCGCGACAGCCTTGTTTTCGTCGTAGAGGCGGATGATCTGCCGGCTGTGAGGGCTGCCGTCGAAAAGATCCGCCCGCACGGGATCGCGATCGACGTGAGCGAGCCGCTCGCCTCGGTCTCCGTCGTCGGCACCGGATTGAGCTCCAGCGCCCGGGCGATCGCCCGTATAGAGCAGCTGCTTGGCGAGGCGGGGATTCCCGTCCGCTACGTGGGCACATCGTCTCTCTCAGTGACCTGTCTTGTACCCGCAACCGCGCGGGAGAAAACCGTCGACACCCTCCATACCGCGCTCATCGACGCCGGGAGAGCCCGATCCGGTTCGGCGTGACCTCCCCGTCACGCTCCCTGCCCGGCGAGTCTCCGCCGCTGTTCCCTCGTGAAATCCGCCCACACGTCGTGCGGATAGTTTTCCAGGAGCCGTTCATACAGCCTGTCCGCAGCCCCCGGATCCGAAAACGTGTTGAGTTGGATGCCGGCGGCCCGGAGGAGGGCAAACGCCGACTCGGCGTGATCCGGGTATTTCGCGGCAAACATCTCGTACGCGTGGACGGCGAGGTTGGGTTTAAGATCCCTTTCGAGGCCAAACGCCAGCCCGAGCTGGTACTCGGCGTCCAGCGTGAAGTCCTCGATCCCCCGGACCACTTCCTGATAGACCGCTTCGCATTCGCCCCGTCTTTTCTCGTCGATGAGGAGCTCGCACGCTTTTCTGTAATTTTCTCGGGCCCCTGCGACGTCACGTGTGAGGACCATCGCGCGCGCCAGACCCGCGTGGGCGTCCGCATCGCCAGGCCGGTACTCGAGATACCGGATATAGTCGCCCTGGGCCGCGTAGGGCTCTCCTTTGCGCACATACTCGGCGGCGCGCTGCAACAGAGCCTCCACACGTCCCTCTGTAAACTGCCCCGATGCAAGAGCCGCCGCCGCACCCAGCAAGAATCCGGAGACGTGCGCCACGTAGGCCACTTGTGTTCCGAACCCGTTGGCCTGGAGAAGTCCCCGAGTGAATTCCATGAGGAACCAGAATGCCACAGCGAAGATGACCGGGATCTCGGCTTTCCCGCCCCGCGTAAACGCCTGGAGGGGCATGAACACCCAGTACGCGATCTGAAGCTTGTTCATAAGGAATCTGACCGTGAATGCCCCGAGAAGCCCCGAAATGGCCCCCGACGCCCCGACGATCCCCACGTATGGAGCGTGGAGAACGTATGTGTTGAAGAGCCCCTGAAGCACATTTCCGATCCCCGCGCAACCGACGAAGATCGTCGAGAACAGCACTCCCCCCATACGGTCCTCGACAAACCGGCCGAACAAAACGAGGAAAACAAGATTTCCGATCAGATGAAAGTAGCCCGTGTGGAGAAACGCCGCCGTCACCGCTGTGACCAGGGTACCCATGTCCGGGAAATAGGCGAGCCTTTCGAACTGAAAGGGCACGCGGCTCGAAAAATACCGGTAGAGGACGAAGACCAGCACGCACAAACCGGCGTATGCCCACGTTGACACCGGGAACTTGCGGAGTCTGGCGTTGATCCCTACTGGGAGATAGTAGAAAAAGTACACCATCGGGGTCCGATCGAGACGTTTCGAGTCTCCGAACTGGTTTGACCGCGTTGTAGATGAGCAATAATCGGGCCTTGGGGGGGGAAGGATTGACTGGCCAGCGGGCGGGGGGAGACGGGGTCGGGGGCACAAATTCAGAGGCCCAAATGACGAGGGCCCCCGTCTCGACGGGGGCCCTCGAAGGTCATACGTCAGACCGTACCGGGACTAGAACCGGTAGGTTGCACTCACACGGCCGATCGGGGGCGTGCTCGAGCTGTAGCCCGTGAGCCAGTAGCCAAGCCGGAAGGGAATCGCGGGGTCGAACACCGCATCGATGTCCCACTCGCCCACGTGGAAGCCGCCGCCCAGGAACCACGCGAAGTCATCAAACAGGTCGAACAGTTCCGGGTTGGTGACCACGGTTTCGTCGCCCGCGAAATCCTTGGCGGTGACCTTCGCCATCGTCTTGGTCGCGCCGACGCGAGCCGTGAACCAGGAGGTGATGTCGGACTCGAGGGCCACGTAGAACCTCGGAAGGACGTTCACCGTAAGCTCTTCCTGGTCGCCCGATGCTTTCTTCGAAGGCTCCCAGTTGTAGAATTCCACCTCGGTCGCAAACACGAGCATGTTGTTCGTGTTGACGTCGAAATCGAAGCTGGCGCCCAGCATGACGTCGCTCCATTTGTCGCCGCTCGTCGCCGGAACATCGGCGAGAGCGAAGTCCGCCGCCCTCCACGCGACGAACGGCACGAGCGTCGCGTTGTCCATGAACTCCCAGAAAATCCGTGCCTCGAGGTTGTAGGACGTGCTGCTGTCAAACCCGCCGAGGGTGTCACCGCCGGCGGTCCCCAGGGTAACCGCGGCGTCCAGGTACGTCTTGTCGCTCATGTCCCAACGGACGCCGCCGCCGAGGGTCATGAAGTTGAGGTCTTCTTCAGATCCGCCGGCGAGCTTCGTCATAACATCGGACCGCGTGAACATCAAACCGAGGGAGACCTGTCCGAGGTCCTTACCCCAGGTGATCGCAAACTTGGTCGAGGGATGAGCCGGCCCCAGACCCAGCGTTGGGAGAGGATTGAACAGGTAGTAGCTCTGATCTTCGATGCTGTTTCTCATCAAGAAGATCCCCCAGGTGCCGAGCCAGTGATCCTCGCCCCAGTTGTGGGTGAATCCGAGGGCCTGGTAGAGGGTACTGGTCTCGTAACTAGACGAGACATTGATATCGCCGACCTCCGCCATGACCATCTTCGAGTACGAGGGCAGTGTGCCGTACCAACGGAAGATGTCGGAGTCGTCGTTGATATAACTGGACGCCCCAGCAAGTGCCTGCACACGGCTCGTCGTGGCCAACGCCAGCGGCGCACACAGCCCAACGACGAGCAGTGAGAGAACGAGAACCTTGCTAACCTTTAACATCTTGAACCTCCTAAGGATGAATTGAAGCCCCGCCGGACTTCCCCCGGCTATCTTCAACCCAAAACGTCGTCTTGACCAATAGAATTTCCGAATCAACTGTTGTCGGGGCGATCAGGTTTTCGCACCGATCCCCCTTCGGATCGGTCATTCCCGCGCTCACATCACCTCCTTCTGATGGCCTTTATCCGCGACAATCAGCTGCTTGCTACGATGAATCTTCAAAGTCATTGCCCAGTATGCAGCCGCTCGGACGGCCCATGGACCTCCGTGATCCTCCTGGTTCCCCTTTCAACCGGCCAATTTATGAACCTCTCAAGCTCTTGTCAATGAGTTTTTTATTGGATCGAAAATTCTTTCACAAAATCGAGCGCTTCCGACGGACCCCGCCAATCAATTGGCAGGATTGTTGCTTCGACGCGCAACTCGTTTATTTCGAATCCGTTATTTGATCAAGGGATCGCGGGTGAGCTGCCAGTCGCTGACGAGTCTCTCCTCAAAAAGTGGATGGGCGGGAAAGAGTGCGTTTACCCGTACCTGTCCGTGCGCGTGGAGAAAGAGACCGTTCGAGAGATACATGCCGACATGGGTGATCTGGGCAGGACTCTTTCCAAAGAACAGAAGATCCCCCGTGCACAAACCGTCGATCGTTCCCGCGATCTTCGCGCGCCCGAAGCCGGCCTGGAGGTCGGAGTCGCGCGGGATCAACATCCCGTGCAGCCTGAAGATCCTCTGAGTCAACCCCGAGCAGTCGAACCCCTTGGGCGTCGTCCCTCCCCAGACGTAGGGTATCCCGATAAACCGTAAACCCGTCACCGCGAGGTTCTCGCGGGAAATGCGTGAGGAAGACAGCCGTTCCTCAAAACCGCGCGCCCTGGCGGATCCTTGTCTTCCGTCGGGAAGTGTGACGCGGCGCCAACCCCGCCGCGGACATGACTCGACCACAACCCGCGTCCCCACAACGGCGTCGGAGACGGGTAGAGCCGAATCCTCCGGCGTTTCGAGTATCTGGATCATGTTGTCCCGCACCCTATGGCGGGCCTTGGCGTCGAACTCGTCGTATTCCCGGCGGGAGAGCCCCTTGAGATGCCAGCTCCTCACCCACCCGATGTAGGAGTCATCGAGCCGCACGAGAACCCAGTCTCCCTCCTGTTTGAGCGGGGCGACCGCGTCGCCGCATACGACCTGGGTTACGAGTTCGACCGCGTGCGACGGCGAGCGTCTGATATCGGCCACACTCGTCGCCGCGATGACCACCTCGGCAAAGGCCCCGTTTCCGACCGGAAGTTCCACGAAGTCGAGCGTGACCCCCTCCATCCACTCGTGACCGGACAGCCGACGCCGGATCTCGCCGAGGACGCCACGGTCGCTGCATTCGATGACGACACGCCGCCCCTCGGGAGGCTCGGCACGAACATGCGTGAAACACGTCCGCCAGTCGAGAAACCGCGCTTTCAAAACGTGCGCGATCGTGTCGTGGATCTCCTGGAGCACTGCGCTATTCACGCCTCCCCAGATGCCGCAGCCTGGGATCCAAAACATCCCGGCAGGCATCCCCGAGCAGGTTGAATCCGAGCACGGCCGCCGTGATACCCAACCCGGGGGCCAGACTCATCCACGGGGCCACCCGAAGGTAATCCAGGCCCGAACTGATCATCGATCCCCAGCTGGGGAGTGGCGGCTGCGCGCCCAACCCCAAAAAGCTCATCGAGGCTTCCGCCATGATCCCCATCCCCAACCCCATCGAGAAAACGACGACGAGCTGTGACACGCAGTTTGGCAATAGATGTCTGGCGATGATTCGTCCCGGGCTTCCCCCCAGCGACCGGACGGCCGTCAAAAACTCGCGTTCCTTGATGGAGAGTACCTGCGCCCGGACGATCCGCGCCACCGCCGCCCACCCCACGATCCCGAGCGTGACGATGAGCGACGCGAGGCTCGGCCCCACGGCCGCCATGACGGCGACGAGGAGGAGCAGCCCGGGGTACGCCAGCGTCACGTCCGCGGACCGCATGATGACACTGTCGAGCCGTCCGCCGAGATACCCGGCCGCAAGACCCAAGAGCGTTCCAATGACGAGAGAAATGAGTCTCGAAAGGACGCTCACCTCGAGGGATATCCTCGCGCCAAGCATCAGTCTGCTCAACATGTCCCGGCCGAAGACATCGGTGCCCAAGGGGTGGGACACCGAAGGAGGGCGAAGAGATTGCCCCATATCGATCTCGTAGGGGTCGTACGGGGTGACGAGCGGGGCCAGAATCGCCGCGGCAAAAACGATGGCCGCAATGCCCAAGCCCACAGCTCCGTTTTTCTGTCGAACTACTTCCCGAAACATCTCTTTACCCGCTCGACAATGTTCCCTCTCCACCCATCTTGATCCGGGGGTCCGCCCACGCGTACGCGAGATCGACGATGAGATTGATCGTCATGAACACGACCGCCATGAAGAACACAGCCCCCTGTATAGTCGGGATGTCCCTCTTGAGGATCGCATCCAGCGTAAACCGCCCCAGACCCGGCCAGGCAAAAATGGACTCGGTGAGCACCGCCCCGGTGAGAAAGCTCCCGAAATCCGCGCCGACCACCGTGATCACCGGCAGAAGCGCGTTCCTGAGGGCGTGCCCGAAGAGCACGCGCCACTCGGGGATCCCCTTGGCCCTTGCCGTCCGTATGTACGTCTCTCCTATGACGTCAAGCATGCTCGATCGCGTCATCCGCGCCACATAGGCCGTGGAGGCCTGCGCGAGCGTCACGGCGGGGAGGATCATGTACCTGACGCCTCCACCGCCGTAACCGGATGGGGGCAGGAGCCCGAGTTTCATCGAGAAGACGTAAATGAGCAGCACACCCAGCCAGAACACGGGCATCGATATGCCGACGATGGTTGTCCCCATCGCGAAATAGTCCACCGGGGTGCGCCATTTCCACGCGGCCACGACCCCGGCGCTCACTCCTACGATGACGGAGATCATCATAGCAAGCACTGCCAGACGAAGCGTGTACGGAAACCGTTTGAGGAGAGAGGAACCGACGGGCTCGCCGGTCACGTACGACCGGCCGAAGTCGAGCCGCACGAGACCGGCGAGAAAATGCACGTACTGGACGTGTATGGGTCTGTCGAGACGCATCTCGTGGCGAAGCCCGGCGATGGTCGCTTCGTCGTACCGCTCGCCCACCATGCTGAGAACGGGGTCACCGGGAAGGACATAGACGAGGAAGAACGTCACGGTCGCCACACCGAGAAGGACGGGGACGAAGAGCAGGACACGTCTGGCGGCATACGTCAGCACCGGCTTCAGGAGTCCCCTTTCTCGACCTTTGACACGGTGGAGAGATCCTCACCCAAATACATGACCGGGAAAGTATACCCGTGGACTCGCCGCGAGACGACAACAAACGATGTGGGAAAATAGAGGTAAAGCCATGGCGCCTGATCGTATATCAAGCTGTCCGTCACGGCGTAAAGCCTGTAGCACTCCGCGGCATCCAGGGTCCGCTGGGACTCCTCGATCAGACTGTCGATCTGCGAACTGACGAAAAACGACCGGTTGCCGCCCCCACCCAGGTTGGCCGAATGAAAAAGGGGGTAGAGGAAGTTCTCCGCATCCGGGTAGTCGCCGTACCAGTCGAGGAAAAACGCATCTACGCGCCCCTGGCTCACCGCCTCCTTGAATGCGCTCCACTCGCGTTTGACGATCCGGACCCGGACCCCCAGCTCGAGGAGGTATCCCTGGACCGCTTCGACCACGCGGTTGCCTTCGGGGCTGTCGCGCTGCCAGATTTCGAGCTCGAATCCACTCGGATACCCTGCCTCGCCAAGAAGGCGTCTCGCCCGAGCCGGATCGTACGGGTACGCGGCTCTTGCCAGGTGACCGGGGAGTCCGGGCGGGACCGAACCGGTGGCGCGAACCGCGTGACCGCCAACGAGGACGGAGATGATCCGATCGACGTCCACAGCCATGTTGAGGGCGCGCCTGACGCGCGGGTCGCGGAGCGGCCCCATCCGGTTGTTGAGACCGATATACGTCACGCGGAGCTCCGGCTGCGATTGGATGAGCCGCTGGCTCGATTCGTCATTCAGAAACCGGTCGAGCTCCGCCTGCGGGATGCGGAGAACATCGAGCGTGCCCGACTCGAACTCGGCGATACGTGTGAACGCTTCGGGGATGACGCGGAAAATCACGCGGTGAACCAGCGGCTCGCCGGCCGGGTAGAAACGATTGGGCACGAGTTCGAGGAAATCGCCTCTCTCCCACCTCGACAACACCCAGCGCCCCGACCCAACGGGCTGGCCCGCCGCCGACCCTGCGGGCGCCGCTGCGGGGTCCGGGGTCGAGCGGGGTGCGCGCCCCGCGGAACCCTCTTCGTTCTCCACAATGTACGCCGCGGGCATTGCGAGAAGCTCGAGAAAAGGTCTGAAAGGCGTCTCGAGCTCGATCACAACGGTGGAGTCATCCGGCGCGGACAACCCCTCGACCGACGACGCCGAACCCGTGGAAAAATTCGCTGCGCCCCGTATTCGATCGAGCACCCACTTTCGCGGAGACCGGCTCGCCGGGGCAAGGACCCGTTCGAAGCTCGACACCACGTCGCGGGCCCCAAGCTTTACGCCATCCGAGAAACGGGCGCGGGAGTCGAGGCGGAAAAAATAACGTGTACCGCCGTTTTGGATCTCCCAACTCCTCGCGGCGTCCGGTATGACGTTGCCCTGCGGCGAGAAACGAACCAGACCCTGGTACACGAGAGAACAGATCTGACCCTCGGCGACATCGACCACAAACGGGGGGTCGAGCCGGTTTGGAGAGGTTTCCAGCGCGAGATAGAGGGTCTCGCCCTCGGGGAGGCTTTTCGAACAGCCCACGATCGAGGCGGCACAGACGAGGTAAACGACGAGACTTCTCAAAGCTGACTCGTATCCGTCAAACGGTATTCGCCCAGACCGGACCGGTCGTAGAAAACAAACGTCAGGTTCTCCTTGTAGTAGTACCAGATGAGGTACTCGCCCTGATACTGGGGTTCGAGTTTCACTTCCGTATGGTCGGGCTCGCCGAACTTGATGTACACCTTTCCCCGATCGCTCTGCCACCCCGGGGCCGCGTCCGAATAGTTTTCGATCGCGAACTGCACGCGGCGGAGGTGCTCCTCCAGAGCCTCGTTCTCGCCGGTGCCGGGCGTGGGGTCGCGTCGCGCCCAGAAGGTCGCCCACAAACGGGGGCGTTCGCTTTCCGGGGCGTTCTTGAACTCTTCGATCTCGTTGTCCGCCGCGATGAGCGAGAGGATCGCGATCATCCTGTCGAGGTGTCTGGTCAACATCGTCCGCGTGTACCCCAGCACGAACGAGAGGTCGGACGTCGCCTCGCGGGCCGGATCCTTCTCGACCGCCTTCACGCGGAATTCGTACGACCCAGGATCCCATTCGTCGACGTCGAGATACACGATAAACTGATTCCGGAGGCCGGCGATTTTGACGCTCCTTCTCCCATACGCTTGCACGTCCTTTTTCCCGTCGACCACCTCGAAATACAGTTCACAACTTAGCGAGTCGCTCGTCTCTCCTTCCGAATACACATCGAACAGCAGAACGGGGTGCTTGTCCAGCTCGGCGAATATCACATTCTCCTTTTCCCGCCGGCCGAGCGCCTCGTAGGCGCTCGCTTCCGCCAGCGCGGGAAGGGTCCTCGTCGTGTCGATATCCGCGGCGAACATACGGGGCTTCCCCACACCAATTCCCGCCTTCAAAAACACCGGAACCGTCACGGGTATTTGCTTCTCGAACATGCGCTGCGTGTTCTTGACTTCGACCGAACACCCGACGAAATACTCTCCGGGTGCGAGCTGGAATTGTTTGGAAGCCGTCGCGCTCGTCCTCGCGGATCGCGTCTCCTCGTAGTCCGTGACGACGGCGCTCCCCGTGATCACGGCGGTCTCCACGAGCTTTTTCTTCTTGTCCAGGATCTTGACGTACACGGCGTAATCGCTCTCGAAAACGCCGTCTTTCCTGAGGAAAATCAGACTCGTGTAAGGGATCTCGACATTGACGGCGACTGAAGGACGACGCTCGGGGTCGAAAAAGGCGTGTGCAAGCAAGGAGAAACCAGATTGCTGGGGGGGCTGCGCCGGCGATGGCTTCGGCAAACCCAGACCAAACCCAAAGAGGGTGAGAAAGAGAAGGCATGCGGGCACAATGCGCACGTCGCCACCACCTGTTTTGTCAATCTATGCCTCCTTCGTCCCGGCGGGCAAGCGAAATCGCGGTCACTCGTAGCGAAGCGCCTCCACGGGGTCGAGACGAGCGGCCCGGCGCGCGGGATAGATTCCGAACACGATTCCGACGACGGCCGAGAACACCACCGCGACAATGGTCCAGACGGGCGAAAAGCGGAAGGGGAAATGGATCTGGTGGGCGATGAGCACGGCGAGAAGGGTGCCGAGGGCTGTCCCGACGACGCCGCCGATCCCGGTGAGCGTCGCCGATTCCATGAGGAACTGCTGGATGATGTCCCTCTTGTTCGCGCCCAGCGCCATCCGGATGCCGATCTCCCTCGTCCTCTCGGCGACGGAGATGAGCATGATGTTCATGACGCCGATGCCCCCCACGACGAGACCGATCGACGCGATGATCACGAGGACGCCGCTGATGGCGAGCGTCACCTTCGAGACGACCTGGATGAAGGACTCGCTCGTCACCACGAAGAAGTTGTTCCTCTCGCCCGGCTTGAGTCCGCGCCGGGACCTCATCAAATGCGTCATCTGTTCTTTGGCGTCGTCGAGCGTATAGCCGTCCTTGACATTCGCGAAGATCGCCGGGTCGTTGTCTTCGGTCTCAAAGTCCTTCATGAAGGCCGTGTGGGGGATCACAGCGAAGTTGTTCGATATCGCGCCGATGAAATGCTCCCGGTTGGCGAACGTACCTATCACCCGGTAGTGCTGGTTTTTGATCTTCACGACCTTCCCGACGGGATTTTCGTGCGGGAAGAGATCTTTGGCGGGGCCGTAACCCAATACGACAATTCTTTCCCTTTGTTGAGCCTCGATCTCGGTGAAGAACCTCCCGTTCTCGATGGTGAGGGAAAACATCTCGGGAAATGTGTGCCAGGACCCGTCGATTTCGATCGGCGACGTGTGTTCCCCTTCCCTGTACAAGACATTCGTGGGGTCGTAATAACCGTTGATGAAACACACTTTGTCCAGCGCGGGGCACTGGGCGACGAGCGCATCGGCATCCTCACGCTTGAGTTTCTTGCGCCGGAGGAGCTCCTCCTCGTCGACGTTTCCCTCGAACATGTCGAACCGCGATACAACGAGATACGGACGGTTGGAAGACTCGAGGTCCTTGTTGATTTTTCTCACGAGTCCCGTCATCACGGTGACGATCGAGAGAATCGCCATGATCCCTATCGCGACGCCGAGGATGAGCAGACTCGACCTCATCTTGTGCGTCCGTATGATCTCCAAGGCTTGTCGGACGTTCTCCCCGACGAGACTCCGTCTTCTCCCTTCAACGGCCAACGCGTCCCTCCTTGCCGGTCACACCACGTCACTCGCGGCGCAGCGCCTCGACCGGGTTGAGCGCCGCTGCCTTCACCGCCGGGTACGTGCCAAACACGAGCCCGATGATGACGGTTGCGACGAACGCGACCGCGACGATCGCCGCATCGAACGAATAGGGGATCGGCGATAACACCGAGACCATCAGCGCGATGAACAATCCGATCAGCATTCCAATGAGCCCGCCGAAAAACGAGAGCGTCGAGGATTCGACGAGAAACTGCCACGTAATGTCACGTTTGCGCGCTCCGAGGGCCTTCCGAATCCCCACCTCGCGCGTCCGCTCGGTGACGGCAACGAGCATCGTGTTCATCAGCACGATTCCGCCGACGATGAGCGAGATGCTCACGAGGACGAAGAGGGCCAGCATGATCCCTCCGCTGATCTTTCGCCACAGAGCGACCAGCTGCTCGCTCGTCGTAACCGAGAAATCGTCGGGTTCGTTCGGCCTCAAGTGGTGGCGGATCCTCATGGCGATCCGCGCCTCCTCGATCGCCTGGGGGAGCCGCGCCACGTCTTTTGCTTTGATCCGGATCTCGATCGATTGCTGGGGACCAAACACCTTTTGGAAGGCTCCAATCGGCAGGATTGCGAAGCGGTCCTGGCTCTGGCCGAGGACCGATCCTTTTTTCTTCGCCACCCCCACGATTTCCACGTGGCGATCACCGAGTCTGACGGTCGCGCCGATCGGCTCCCGGGGTTCGATGAGGGTCTCGTACACATCCCATCCGATGACCGCTACCGGCGCGTTCGTATCCACGTCGAGACGGCTCAGGTGCCTCCCCCACTCGATGTCTATGTTGTCGAGGAACGGATAGAACTCGTCTTGTCCCCGAACCTCCATCTGGCGGACAGTCTTTCCGGCGAAGTTCACCCTGATCCCGCCGGAGACCGAGGCGCTGACGTACTGCGCCTCCTTGAGAGAGGACCGAAGCGCAAGCAGGTCCGACCGGCGAACCGGCGGGTTGTGCTTGAGCGCCTTGAGGAAATCCTCGAAGTCCGTGATTCCCTCGAGCTGGTTGACTCTCTCGATCTTGAATACGTTGCTTCCCTCTTCGGCCACCTTCTCGCGAGCGTACTTGTCGATCCCTCGGAGGAGCGACGCCACGGCGATGACCGCCATGATTCCAACGATATTGCCAAGGAGGGTGAGAAACGTCCGGAGCTTGTGCGTAGCGAGCGCGTTGAGAGCGATCCTTATTCCTTCGATGATCAGCCGCATTGGGCACTCGTCATTTGGATGATTTTTTTGCCGCTGACTTCTTTACGGGTTTCACGGGGTCTCCGTTCTTGAGGTCGTTGATCGCTTTGAACGGACCGCTGACGATTTCCTCCCCCTTGCTCAACCCCTTCGTGACCTCGAAATAGCTGCTCCCCGCGATTCCCACGACGACGGGCGTGAATACCGCCTTTCCGTCCTTGACGACGAACACCCCTTCGATCTCGTCCTTGGCCTTTCCTTCCCCCTCCTCTTCGGCGTCCCCGCTTTCCGCGTCTTCTTCCGTATCGGCCTCCGAGCTGTCCGTGCGGGCCGCCTCTTCCCCGCTTTTCAATTCGGAACTCCGACGCAACGTGAGGCACTGGATCGGAACAGAGAGGGCGTCTTTCACGGTGGCCACTTCGATATCGACGTTGGCGGAGAGCCCCGGACGGACGCTGGGGATCGAGTCCTCCACGGCGACGACGACTTCGAAATCAACCGACGTTTGTCCAAGTCCGAGCTGCGACCGTACCGCGCTGTTTCCCACTTCGGTAACCACGCCGTGGAACGAAGTGTCGGGATGAGCGTCGAGCGTCACTTTGGCCGGCTGACCCACCTTCACGTAGACGACCTCGGTTTCATCGACGAGCACCTCCGCTTCGATCTGGGAAAGGTCCGATATCGTGAGCAGAACCGTCCCGGGGTTGTTCAGCGTCCCCATGATGGCGCTCTCTCCCTCGTCGACGTTGAGCGTCGTGATCGTGCCGGGCATGTCCGCCGTGATCCTCACTTCACGAAGATCGTGACTGGCTTTTTTCAGGGTCGCCCGCTGCTGTATGAGGTTCTCCTCCGCGGATTTGACCCTCGCGTTCGAGACGTCGACGGCTAGCTTCGCGTTCCTCAAATCCCCTTCGGATACGAGCTGTTGTCCAAAGAGGTTCTCGATTTTGTTGAGATCGTACTCGGCCTTCGCGCGGTTCGCCTTTTCCATTTCGAGGGCCGCGTCACCCGAGCGTATGGACGCTTCGAGCTGGTCGACCATCGACTCGTAGTCCGTGGGGTCGATCTGGAGGAGGAACTGCCCCTGTTCCACTCTGTCGCCCTCGCGGACGGCCAGCGCCGTGACTTTGCCGATCGCCGAGGCGCTCACGTCGAGCTGCCGTTTGGACCGTATGTTACCCGACGCGGAGACCGTCTGCGTGATATTGCGCCCTTTCACTTTCTCGGTCTGTACCTCTACCTTCGACCCTCCCCTGAGCAGATTCAACACGACAAAGACCGCGATCACGACGACGCCGCCGGCGGCGATGAGCCACTTCTTCACGGAAGCCTCCCTGCTCGAACACTCCTAGGTGTTTCTCGTATCGGACTCGATTTTTCCATCCCGGATTCGAACGATACGGTTACAAAAGCGCGCGATGTGATCCTCGTGGGTGACGACGATGATCGTATTCCCGCTCCGGTGGAGCGATGTGAACACTTCCATGATCTCCGTCCCCGACTTGCTGTCCAGGTTCCCCGTCGGCTCGTCGGCGAGGATCAGTGAAGGGCTGTTGACGAGCGCCCGCGCGATCGCGACCCTCTGCCTCTGCCCGCCCGAGAGCTCGTTGGGCCGGTGCGTCGCCCTGTCCTCCAGGTTGACGGCACGGAGCGCTTCCCACACGCGGTCTTTGCGGTTCTTCCCGTCCAGCCCCGCGTAGATCAGCGGCAGCTCGACGTTCTGGAGCGCCGTCGCCCGGGGAAGCAGATTGAACGTCTGAAACACGAATCCGATCTCCTTGTTGCGGATGTGCGCGAGGTCATCGTCGGCGAGCTGCGTCACATCGCGGCCGCTGAGCTCGTAGAGACCCGATGTCGGCGTGTCCAGACAGCCGATGAGCGTCATGAACGTGGTCTTTCCCGACCCCGATGGACCCATCAACGCCACGTACTCGTTTTTTTCGATGTCGAGATCCACGCCGTCGACGGCCCGGATCACCTGCGAGCCCATCTCGAAGTACTTTTTTATGTCGGACATGTGGATAAGCATAGAATGGTACGCAACCGGGGCAGGGTACTAGTTCACCTCGACGGCCCGCCCGGTGGCGCGGAGAAGATCCGCCTTCGCGATCAGATGGTCGCACTTTGCGTTGACCAGATTCCCCCGGGCCTCCTGGAGGGCCGCAGCGGCTTCGATCGTCTCGAGTATCGTCCCCGCACCCACGCGGTAACGCTCCTCGGCGAGCCTGACGTTCTCCTCCGCCTGAACGACCGTCTCCTCCGAAACGCGGATCCGTTCCTCTGCCTCCTTGAGAACGAGCGAGAGCTGCTTCACCTCGAGTATCGCGTCGAGCTTCGCCTGTTTGAGCTCCTGCTCGGCGATACGCCGCTGCGCCTTCGCCTGCTGGATGTTCGACTTCGTCGCGAAACGGTCGAAGATATCCCAGTTGAGCTGGACACCGAGGCCCCACGAGTACTCGTCCTTGAAGAGCCTGTTGGGGTTTCCCGGGAAAGACCGGTCGCTCCACTGGTAGGACAACCCGCCGGAGATCGAGGGCCACCGGCTGTTTTCCGTGGCCGTCAGGTCGTCCTCCGCGGCGCCAAGCCGGTTCCTCCCCGCCTGGAGGTCCGAGCGGTGGGCGAGCATGTACTCAACTTCTTTGTCGAAATCGGGCGCGACCTCCTCCGTCTCCAGCGAACTGTCCACCTCGAAGACCTCGTCCATCGGCAGATTGAGAAGCGACGCGAGCGTCGCCCTGGCGAGCTCTTCGCTGTTCTTCGCCGTGATCGACTGGAGCCGCGTGTTTCCCAGCCGCACCTTGGCCTGGAGCACATCGGCCCGTGTGTTGGACCCGATTTTGAAGAACGCTTCGACTTGGTCGAGGTTGCGCTGAGCGGCTGCGACCGCTTCCTCCTGAACCCGCTTGATGTTTTCCTTGCGCACCACGCCGTAGTAGGCCCGTATCACCAGGGCTGTGACGATATCTTTCTGGTACTGCAGATCGTACGTGGCGGCGTCGGACGATCTCTTGGCGCTCGAAAGGTTCTTGATGCTCGCCCCCCAGTCGAAGAGCATCATGTTGGAGTTGATCTGGAATGAGTAGCTCTCGTAGTCGAAACCCGACTGCTGGACCGGGCGACCCTGGGCGTCGATGAAGATGGAGCTCGTCGGGCCGGAGAACGCATGACCCGCGTAGAAGCTCGTCGAAAAGTTCGGCAGGAGATACCCTTGGGTTCGCAGGATATCCTGTCTCGCCGTTTGAAGCCTCTCTCTGTAGATCCCCACCGTCGTGGACGCGCCGATCGCCATATCCAACGCCTCTTCCAGCGACAGCACACGGGTTTGCCCCCCGCTTGGGACGGCGAAGAAAACGCCGCAAAGAAGAACCGCGACGGCGACCACACCCTTTTTCATGTTTCACTCTCCGGAATTTGCACGAGGGTCATACTGCGCGACGCACAATGGTTTTACGAAAGCTTTCGGAATTTGTTGCAATTATAGGCTCTTGGGTGACCGGTTGAAAGCGAAAACGCCGTCCGGCCCGCCGTCCGACCGGTTGGGCGAAAAAAAGCCGGTCGGCCCCCGTGTCTTTGATGGGATCGCCGGTTAGGGCCTTTCTCAGTCGAGCCGGAAGACGAACGGAATCATCACGTGCGCCTTGACCGGTGTCGTCCGTTGTTTCGCGGGTTTGAACCGGCATTTCATCGCCGCCTCAACCGCCGCT
>Ga0315275_10000931_pt1 | contig 24936 bp, 25 predicted proteins | sample YL17G03_0_MG_FD_205557 | JGI IMG/M metagenome (GOLD analysis project Ga0315275, IMG submission 205557) | Sediment microbial communities from Yellowstone Lake, YNP, Wyoming, USA - YL17G03_0 | ecosystem: Environmental > Aquatic > Freshwater > Lake > Sediment | place: USA: Wyoming | collected...
CGTCGGGATATTTTCATGGCTGACTTCTAGGATAGACCTGTTGCCGTCTAAAGGCAAGGAGACCCCGGGCACCGGCATGATGGAGAGGGGAGGGCGTCCGTCCGGGCGCCCTCCCCGTACATGCGGAAGGAGGGACTCGAACCCTCACGGCCTTACGGCCATAAACTCCTGAGGCTTACGCGTCTGCCAATTCCGCCACTTCCGCATAAGGAGGCTTATTATAATCTCCCGTGACAAAATTTCCAAGACCCGGCGGCCCCCGGACACCGGCCCGTCTGCCTTGATTTCCGGGCGGCCCTGCGGCTATAATAGGCGGCTCACGGGAACGAAGTCCTGAAGGCCAGAAGAGTAGGACAGGCTGATTAACCTGAAACCAAACGCCCCGGCACGCAGTTGAGTAGGAGTGAGGGCGTTTGTCCGATAAATACTACGAATAAGCGAGGACAGATATGCGAGATACAAAGAAACTGGCGAAAAAACTCAAATTCGGCCTCCCGCTGGCGGGAATCATGGTTTTGCTGGCTTTTTCCCTTCCCGGCTGCAAGAGCAGCACGGATACGTCCACCGACAGTACCACGACAACGGCCCAGGCGAGGATCATCGTGACCAACACGTATGGCCAGACCCTGGAAATCTTCATGGACGGAACCAGCCAGTTCACCCTGACCAACGGGAACGAAGGGAAGATCTCCAATGTCTCTGTGGCGACCCACACCATGGAAGCCAAGCTCGCCGGCGGCGCGGTCATCGATACGACGACGCTCGACATCACACAGCTGACCGACTACAGTTACACGATCGACCGTCCGGACATCAATGTGGTTAACTCCTGGGGCGAAGCCCTGAAAGTCTACATGAACGACGTCTATCAGTTCACGCTGGCCGATGACGAGAACAGATGGCTGATCGCCGTCCCGCTGGCCTCCCACTTCCTGAAGGCGACGCGGGCGAGCAATGACACCGAGGTGGCCTCCATCACTATCAACGTCACCCAGAACAAAGACTATTCGTGGACGATTCAATAACTTTTGGCAGGCGTCTCCGGGACAGGACAGGAGCCGGCAGCGGATAAGGGGATGCGATTACGCACGACTTGCCGGATTCCCGGACGCCTGCTCCTGCTGGCCGGGATTTTCCTGGCGTCGACCGCCGGGCTCGGAGCGTCCGGCCTGTTCGATAACGTCAGTTTCCGCGTCAGTCCCGGGATGATGTTCAACCTGGGCGGACGCTACAGCGACATCAGGAAGTTCGGGGACGTCGTCGATCTCGGCGGCGGGCTGAACCTCGGCCTGAGATACGAAGTCAACAAAAATATCTATCTCGACGCCGCTTTCGGCTACACCGTCATGCCCGTGAAAGATGGGCAAAAGCCCTTTGGTTTCCGCCGCGCCAGCTCCTATTTCGACATGTCGTCGGCGACGCTCAACGCGTCCCTTTACCTAAAATCCGGCTACGCGATAGAGCCCTATCTTACCCTCGGGGGCGGCGTCTATCCGTGGTACTTCAGGTCCGGGATGTTCGGGGGAAGCACCTGGCCCGCTCCCGCGCAGCCCCAGACAGACCTCCGTGATACGAGCTTTGGCCTGAATATCGGCCTGGGAGCCGAGGCCAACGCTTTGATCAATCTCACGGCCGTCTTAGAGGTCCGGTACACCTACCTGTTCTCAAGGAATCCCGGGCGGTTCGGGACGGACGATTTCACCCAGACGGATTTCCTGACAATCAGCCTGGGCGTCATCTATTATTTCAACCGAAAATGAACGCTATCCAGACGATGCACCGTAGTTTGAGGCGCGCCGGCCGCCGCCGGGCAGCAGCCATCGTGGCCGCCGCGGCCGTGATCCTGATATCGTCCTGGTCCTGCAAGAGCCCGACCAGCCCGGAGGGAGGCGAGTCCGACATCATCGTCATCAGCCGCTGGAACGACCCGGTGGACATCTTCATGGACGGCGTCTTCCAATTCTGGCTGAGCTATAAAAATTCCGCAGAGATCGACAATGTCTCCCGGACGAATCACCTGATGGAGGCCAAAAGCCAAGTGACCGGCGAGGTCGTCGCCCTGAGAACCTTGGAGGTCACCGGGAAAATCGATTACACCTGGACGATCGAGCACCGCGCCCGGATCAACTGCGCGAACGCCTTCGGCGAGAGCCTGAGAATCTTCATGGACGGCGTCTTCCAATTCGACCTGGCCCACGGTGAAAACCGGTGGCTGATCGACGTCGCCCTGGGCGATCACTTTCTGGCGGCGTTCAAAATTGGCGACGGGAAGCCAGCGGCCTCCATTACCGTCAAGGTGACAGAGAACACAGACTACACCTGGGTGATCAGGATCATCGCGGGCGGCCCGCCGGTTGTGATCACCGGGGATTAGCCGGGATCACCGGCGGCCCGGCGGGCGACGGGACGGCTTGACAAAGCCGGTCCGGCTCCTTATTTTAGATATTGCGTGAGCGTTACGAGCCAAACGTTTCAGCAAGGTTTGCAGCCGGGGGGGACAGCCAAAGCCAATTCCTGGCCCGATTCTGTCCGGGCGTCTGAAAATCTCTCGGGAAAGGAGACGGCATGAAGTTCACTTCGCGAAGCCAGATCGAGGCCCTCGCGCATTTCCAGGCCGGCGATCTCTTGGTCAGCTCGTTCTATCTGGACACCGACAAGAGCCGGCAGACCAGGAAAGAGATCGGACTGGTGTTGAAAAACCTGTTGACCGAAACCCGGGGGAAGCTCGAATCGCTGGACATCGCCAAGGCCAAAAAAGAGTCCCTCTCTCAGGACCTGGAAAAGATCGCCGCCTTCGCCGGCCAGTCGATCCTCGCCCCGGGCGGTGCGGGCCTGGCCGTTTTTTCCTGCACCGGGGCCGGCTTCTGGCAGGATTTCACCCTGCCCCGGGCCCCGCGAAATCACCTGATCTTCGAGAGGGGCGCTTACGTTCGGCCCCTCACCGTTATTCTGGACGAGTTCCATCGAATTTGCGCCCTTGTCCTCGAGCGGCAGCAGGCCCGGTGGTACAGCGTTTTCTTGGGAAAGATCAGCCTGGTGGACCAGCTCACCAGCGACGTTCCGAGCCGCGTGCGAGAAGGCGGCTTCGAGGGCACCGAAGCCAGGCGCATCGAACGGCACATCGACGCCCACCTTCATGATCACTTCAAGAAGGCGGCCCAGGCGACGTTCGAGCTATTCAAAAAAAACCAGTATGACTGGCTGTTCTTGGGTTGCCATGAGGCCTACCGCCCGGAGTTCGAGCCGCTGCTCCATCCCTACGTTACAGATAGACTCAAAGGCCATCTCAAGATCAACGGGTACGACGAGACCGAGGCCAAGATCCTCAAGCAGACGATGGACATCGAGACGGCCCTGCGGCAGGCCGAAGAGGCGGCCTTGAGCCAAAGCCTCGTGTCCGAGCTCGAAAAGGGAGGCCGGGCCGTGTCCGGGCTCAGGGAGGTCCTCCACAAGCTGAACATCCACGAGGTGCAGACCCTGGTCCTGAACCGGGATTTTTCGCATGAGGGCCTCGTCTGCCCGAAGTGCCGCTTCCTCTACCTGGACGAGGTCCGCTGCCCGAACTGTCAGATCAAGACCGACAAGGTTCTCGACATCGTCCACGAGGGCGTCCATGCGGCGATGGACCAAAAGGGGCAGGTGCGCTACGTGACCCGGCCGTCGAATCTCGAGCGCTACGGAGAGATCGGGGCGTTCCTGAGGTTCAAGACCTGAGCCCGGGACCGTCCCCGACCCGGCTAACTCGCTCTGGCTTTCTTAAAAGAGATCCGTTCGAACAGACTGTAAATGATCGGGATGACGAACAGTGTCAGGAAGGTCGTCGCGGTCAGCCCGCCAAGGACGCTGATGGCCATGGGGGCGCGGAACTCGGAGCCCTCCGAGGTGCTGATGGCCATGGGCAGCATCCCCAGGATCGTGGTCAGGGCGGTGAGCAGGACCGCGCGAAGGCGCGTCACGGCGCCGTCGATGACGGCCAGATGCCCCTCCACGCCGCGCCGCCGGAGCTGGTTCATGTAATCGATCATGACGATGCCGTTGTTCACGGCGATGCCGGCCAGCAGGATGACGCCGATCCATACCGGCAGGTTGATCGGCCGGCCGGCGATGAGCAGTCCGAGCACAACGCCGATGACCCCCAGGGGGATCGTGAACATGACGATGAACGGATGGAGGAATGATTCGAACCCGGAGGCCATCACCATATAGACGAGCAGCGAAGCCAGAGCGAAGGCGAGAGCCAAAATCTTGAATGCCTCCTGCATCTGGTCGTAGGATCCACCGAACTCCAGAAAATAACCCGCCGGGAGCTGCTTGTCGATGCCGGAGAGCCGCGCCTTGATGTCCTTGATCACGCTTCCCAGGTCGCGGCCGGCGATGTTACCCGTGACCCGGACGACTCGGGACTGGTTCTCGTGCCCGATTTGCATCGGCCCTTCACCTTTGTCCACCGTGGCGATCTGGCTGAGATAAACCACCTTGCCGAGCGGCGTGACAATCGGAATGTTCTCGACCTCCTGGATGCTGTCCCTGAATTCCTTCTTGAACCGGACGCGGACGTCGATCTCCTCGCTCTCTTCACGGTATCGGGTGGCTACCCGGCCCAGGGTCGCGGCCTGCACGGTGCCGGCCACCTGGCCGGCCATGAGCCCGAGCTTGGCCGCCCTGTCCCTGTCCACGCGGATCTGATACTCCGGTTTGCCCTGGGCGAGGGTGTGGGTCGCGTCCCTCAGCCCCGGGACATCGTGGATCTTCGCCACGATGGTGTCGCCGATCTCCCTGAGCTTGTCCAGGTCCCGGCCGAAGATCTTGATGTCGACGGGCGTGCCCATCGACCCCATGATCATCTGGCTCATGTCCACGGCCTCGAACTTGACGTTCTCGAGCCTGGGCAGCTTGGCGCGGATGTTCTCCAGGATCTGGACATCACTCAATTCTCTTTTATCCTGGTCCACCAAGCCGACCCAGAGGAGTCCTTCATGAGGACCAGAGGGGCTGAAGGCGCTGCCGCTGTCCTGGGCGTTCTCCTCCGCGGACGACCCGGCCTGGGCCTGGATCATCGTGATCTCCGGTTGTTCCGCCATGAGCTTCTCGACCATGGCGACGACCCGGTTCGTTTCCTCGAGGGCCGTCCCGACCGGCAGCTTCACCTTGAGCAGGATCATGTTCTGGTCCTGGGCGGCCATGAACTCCGTCCCCAGGAAGGGGATCATCGCCAGCGAGAGGACAAAAACGCCCAGCGTGCCCGCCAGCACGATCTTCCGGTGCTCGAGGGCCCGAATCAGCCACTTGCGGTAGATATCACGGCCCTTCTGGAACTGCGGCTGGCTTTTGCTCAAGGCGCCGGGCGCCGTGGCGCCGTTCTTATAGAAAGATTTGAACAGAAGATAGGACAGGAGGGGAACGATGGTCAGGGCGACGAACAGCGACGACACGAGCGAGAAAGTGATGGACAGGGCCAGCGAGCGGGTCAGCTTGCCGGTGATGCCCTGGGCGAAGATCATCGGCAAAAAGACGACGATCGTCGTCAGGGTCGAGGCCGTGATGGCCATGCCGACCTCGGAGGCTCCGAGGATCGAGGCCTTCTTCCGGTCGTCTCCCTCCTCGACATGCCGGAAGGTGTTTTCGATGACGACGATGGCGTTGTCGACCAGCATGCCGACGCCGAGCGTCAGACCTCCCAGTGTCAGCATGTTCAGCGTATAACCCGCGGCATAGAACGATATGAACGTGGCGATGATCGAGAGCGGGATGGCCATGGCGATCGTCAGGGTCGGCCGCCAGTTCCTCAGGAAGAGGAAGATGAGCAGGATGGCCAGCAGCCCGCCCTGCCAGGCGTTATCCACGGTCCGGCGGGCCACCTTCTTGACCATGTCCGATTGGTCCATGGCGATATGGAACTTGATGTCGGGGGGCAGCGCCCTCCTCATCGCCTCGAGCTCCTTCTTGACCTGGGTGCCCGTCGTGGCCGTGTTCGCACCGGAGCGCTTGCTGATCATCAGGAAAACGCCGTTCTGCTGCTGGATCCGGCTGACAAACCGGACCTCTTTCAGCGTGTCTTTGACCTCGGCGATGTCGCCGAGGACGATCGGCTCTCCCCTGGACGTCGCCCCCACCACGACGTGCTTGATGTCGTCGAGCGACCGGAACTCGCCCATGGTCCGGACGAGGAGGTCCGAATGTCTCTCGATGAGGTAGCCGGCAGGCAAGTTGATGTTTTCGGCCGCCAGCGCCGCGATGACCCTATCGAGGGACAGATTACGGCTCTCCATGGCCGCCTTGTCGACGTCGATGAGGATCTCGCGCACGTCCATGGCAAAGGCCCGGGCCGCGGCCACGCCGTCGATCCGCTCGAGGCGCGGGGCGACCTCGTCCTCGATGAGCTTCTTGAGCTCGAAGGAGGGCAGGTTGCCGGTGACGCCCCAAAAGATGATCGGCAGCTGCGCCAGGTTGAACTTGACGACGAGGGGGTCGGACGCCTCCTCGGGGAGGAACTCGCGGTACTGGGCGATTTGATCACGGACGTCCTGGGCGGCGAAATCCAGGTTGGTGCCCCATTCGAACTCCGCCTGGATCACCGAACTTCCTTCCGAGGTGGTCGAGGTGACCTTCTTCACCCGGCTGACCGAGCTGACGATCTGCTCGAGCGGCTTGGTGACCGTCTTCTCCAGGTCCTCGGACGCGGCGCCCCGGTAAGTCGTGATCACGGAGACCGTGGGAAACTCGAGGTCCGGGAAGAAGTCGAGCCCCAGCCGGGTAAAGGCGATAAACCCCACCACCACCAGGATCATGGCGATCATGGAGGTGGTGACGCGCTTGGTGACGGAAAATTCAGGCAGATTCATGGCCGGACCTCGCCGATAACCTCGACTACGGCGCCGTCCTCAAGCCCGAAGTTGCCCTCGGCGACGACCATGTCACCCTCGGTGACGCCGCTCGTCACTTCGACCAGGGTCGTGTTCTGGAGTCCGAGCCGGACCTCCCGTTTGACGGCCTTGCCGTTCTGGACGACGAAAATATACTTGTTGTCGAGGACGGCCTTCTGGGGGATCGCCAGAGCGTTCTCGTGGGTGCTGACCTCGATGATGACCTGGCCAAAGGTTCCGGGCCGGAGGACTAAGTCAGGATTGTCGACCGCCAGCTCGATCCCGAATTTTTTCGTCTGCGGATCGGCGGCCAGGTTGACGACATTCACGGTGCCCTTGAACGTCTGTCCGGGGAAAGTGGGGCTCTCGAGAAGGGCCGTCTGACCCTTCTGGACACGCTGGATGTCCGTACCGGAGATTTCGACCGCGATCTTGACCTGCGAAAAATCGACCAGCATGACGACGCCGCTCGTCGCCGAGAACGAGCCCATCATGGGGTTGATGACGTCGCCCACCTCTGCGTTTTTCGAGGCGATGACGCCGGCGAACGGCGCCTTCATGATGGAGACGTCGAGGCTATGTTTGGCCAGGTTGACAGCCGCTTGGGCCTGGGCCAGCTGGGCCACTGCAGAATCATACGCAAGCTTGACCTGCTCGTGCTGTTGGTCCGAAACGGCGTTTTCCTTGGCCAGCCGGTCCATCCGTTCGAGGTTGGTCTTGGCGTTGGCGAAGTTGGCCTCGGTCACGGCCTGGGCGGCCTCCGCTTGCTTGAGCTGGAGGACGATGGCTTCCGTGTCCATTTCGGCCAGGAGTTGGCCCTTGGCGACCCGGTCTCCCTCGTTCACGTAGATTTTGGCAATCTTGCCCCCGACGTCGGGCATGATGTTGATCTTTTGCCGGGCCTCGATGGTCCCGGTATAGAACAGCTTTTCGGATATCTTTTGCCGGGGGACCTTGAACACTTTGACCGGGGCGGCCCCGGCGGCCGATGTCGCGGCGGCCGTCCCTTTGGCGGCCTGCTTGCAGGCCGGACCCGAGGCCAGCAGGCCGGCCGCCGCTATAAGGCTCAAGAGTTTCAGGTGTCTCATCGCATCCTCCTTGAAATGAATCTACTCCGCGCTTTTCCAGTTCACACCCATGGCCTTGTCCAGCTGGGCCAGGGCAATTTCGTAATCATAGACCGCCCGGAGCCTGTTAATCCGGGCTTCGCTGAGGGCGATTTGGGCGGCGCCCACGTCGAGGATCGTCGCCAGTCCCTCGCTGTAGTTGAGGTCGGACACGCGCACGCCCTCCAGGGCCTGCTCGATATTCTTTTCCTGGGAAAGGAGCGTCTCCCTGGCCTGATTCAGGTTGAGGAGGGACGCTTCGACCTCAAACTTGATGGCGTCCGTTATTCCTTTCCGGGTTTGTTCGATCTCCCGGAGCGCCGCCTTGGCCTCGGCGACCTGGGCGGGGGTCTGAAAGCCCTTGAAGATCGGGATGTTCAAGATCAGGTTGAAAGAATAGAAATTCTCCCAGCTCACACTGTTGAACTTCAGGTAATTTCCCCAATAATTATAATTTCCGGCGACCGCCACGGTCGGGAGCGCGCCGGCAAAGGCTATTTTCCGCATCTCCTCGGCGATCAGCCTCTGAAAGTTGACGAGGCTGAGTTCAGGACGGTTGGCCAGGGCGCTCGACAGGCTCGCCGCCGGGTCGACTTCGACCGGCCGGTAGGTCAGCTCGCCGGCAATCTCGACCGGCTGAGAGAGATCCAGCCCCAGCACCGTCTTGAGTCCGGCTTCGGCCATCTTCACGCTGTTCCTGGCCTGGATCACCGGCGGTTTCTGGTTGGACGTCCTGACCTCGGCCCGCAACAGGTCGAGCCGGGAGGAGACGCCGACTTCATACATGTTCCTGACGTTCGCGAGGGTTTTCTCGGCCAGGCTCAGGGACTCCTCAGTGACCTTGACGTATTCCCTGGACACCAGGAAATTGAAGAACGCCTGCTTGACGTTGAAGACGGTTTCCTGGCTCGCTTGGCGTACCGACTCCTGCGAGGCCAGTAGGCCGTAGCGGGCCTGCCTGTACCCCGCGGTCAGGCGTCCGCCCGTGTAGAGTGGCACGCTCATGTTCAGCGTGAGCTGATAGTTCTTCGCAAAATCGATCGCCACGCGCTGCGGCCGCCCTCCCGGGATGAAGGAGGGGAACTCGAGGGTGAAGACTTTCCTGTCCAGATTGTTCTGGCCGATGGCGTCCACGGTCGGGAAAAACTGGGCCGCCGCCTGCCTTACCCGGGACTGCGCCGCTCCCACCCTTTCCTGCGATGCCAGGTAAGACGGGTTCTGGGAGAGCGCCAGGCTGATGCTTTTTTCGAGCGTCAGCGTGATTTTTTCCTCAGGGCTGTCCTGGGCGAAGGTCATCCGGCCCGGCGCCCAGACAAGCAGCCATGCCAATATCGCCAGTGCGGTTTTTTTCATCGGGACACTCCTTTCGTTTTGGTGCCGGACTTTTGCATACCCCTCAGGATTAACTCGTGGATAAAGCCGGTGGCCTCCTGGACGGTGTACGCCGGGTCATGCCAGGAGCGGAGATGACAGTACCCCTGGAGCGTGGCCTCAAGGACGGTCACGGCAGCCGCCACGTCGATGGCGCGGAACTCCCCGGACCCGACACCCTCCTCGATGATCCGGGCCACGCTGTCGAGAATACCCTTGCGCCGGTGTTTCATCTCGTCCAGGAACTTGAGGTCGGCCTCCGACGTCAGTCGCCTCTCATCGGCCACGAAGATGCTCATTTTGTCCCGGAATTCCCGGTCCATCCAGAGCATCCGGGCGACATTCTCCTTCTGCTGGTTGTAGTCGAGGTAAAAGCGAATGCTCTCCTTCAGCTTTTCCCGGGCGGTCGCCGGCCCCCGGCTGATCCTTTGAAGGCCCTGGGCGATCTCGTCGAAAAAGTTGGCCAGGATCTCGAGGAGGAGCCCGCTCTTGCCCGCGAAGTAGTGATAGAGAGTGGCCTTGGAGAACTCGGCTTCGCGGGCGACATCGTCCATGGTCGTGGCGCTCATACCCTTGCTGACGATCACCCGTTCGGCGGCCTGGAGGATGAGGCGGCGGTACTCGCGGCGCCTCCACTCCTCGCGTTCCAGCTGCAAAATTTTTTTGGCCATGTTTCGCTCTCGGGATAGATATAAAACCGGTAGGTTTATAAACTGAACTGCCGAGTTTAGATTTTTATACTAGCAGTCCACGGCTGAACTGTCAAGGTCCCGAAGGCCCTTGGGGCGCCGGCTCAGGCGCGGGGATGGAATTTATCGTAGACTTGGCGGAGGCGCTCCCGGGTCACGTGGGTGTAGATCTGGGTGGTCGTGATCTGGCTGTGCCCGAGCATGAGCTGCACGGAACGCAGGTCCGCGCCCCTCTCCAGAAGATGGGTGGCGAAGGAATGCCGGAGGACGTGCGGACTGACCTCGGCCGAGAGGCCGGCCCGGCGGGCGTGCCCAACCAGCGTCTTCCAGAATCCCTGCCTCGTGAACGGATCTCCCAGCCGCGTCAGGAACAGCGCCGGACTCGATTTCTTGTCGAGCCCCGGCCGGACCTCGTCGCGGTAGCGGCGGACGGCGGCGGCGGCCGTCCCGCCGACGGGAACGACCCTCTCCTTGCCGCCCTTGCCCCGGCAGACCACATAGCCTTCCTCGATGTTGATGTCCGCGGGCCGGAGATGAATGATCTCGGAGACGCGCAGCCCGGTCGCGTACAGGACCTCCAGCATGGCCCGGTCCCGCAGGCCTCCCGGCCCGTTCTCATCGGGCTGGCGGAGCAGGGCCTCCACCTCGGGGACGGTCAGGAATTTGGGGAGGTTCAGCCAGGTCTTGGGCGAGGACAGGTTCGAGGTCGGGTCTTTTCGAATGAAGCCGTCGAGCGCCAGGAACTTGTGGAATGATTTCATCGCCGAAATCAGGCGGGCCAGGGAGCGCGCCTGAAGGCCGGCCCGGCTCTCGTCACGGATAAAACGGGCGACCGTCGGCTCGTCCGCGCGCGCCCAGTCGACCTTGTGCCTATGCAGAAATGAGATATACTTGTCGAGGTCGCGACCATAGGAAAGGATCGTGTTGGCCGAGAGGCCTTTTTCGACCGCCAGATAATCGAGGAAGAGCCGGAGGACGTCCTCCGCCGCGGACCGGGGTTTTTTCATCCGAGAAAAGGATTCGATTCCCGCTCCTCGCCGATCGTCGTCCAGGGGCCATGGCCCGGAAGCACGACGGTCTCGGACGGAAGGGTGAGAATTCTCTCCCGGATCGAAACCTCCAGGTCCCTCGTCGACCCCCCCGGGAGGTCGGTGCGGCCAACGCCGCCGTTAAAGAGCGTATCCCCGGAAAACAGGAAGTTGTCCCCGAAGAAGCCGACGCTTCCGCGAGTGTGCCCGGGCGTGTGGATCACTTTGAGCCGGCACCGGCCGAAGACGACCGACTCGCCGTCCTTGAGCAGCCGGTCGGCCGGAGGCGATTCCTGGGCGCCCAGGAAAAGGCTCAGCTCAAACTGCTGGTTTTTTTCGAGGAGCGGGCTGTCGAGCGCATGGATCCAGAGCGGGATGTCGAACTTTTCCTTGATGTCCCGGTTGGCGCCGATGTGGTCAATGTGCCCATGAGTGTTGAGGATGACCACAGGCTTGAGCCCGAACTCGACGATCGCCGGGAAGATGCCCTCCGGTTCGGCTCCGGGGTCGATGACCGCGCACTCCAAGGTCTCGTCGCAGTATGCAAGATAACAGTTCGTCTCCAGAGGCCCGACGACGATGAGCTTGTATTTCAGCATCGCGTTATGACAATCATAAATCGCGCGCTTGAGCCAAGTCAAGCCGGGTCGAACAGGTTGTCTTTTCCCCGGGGACACAATATAATCGCGGCGATGAACAGCGAGCCCTGGCAGCTTCGGCTGGTCAAGAAATCCATCAAGAAAAAAATCAAGCTTCGGCTCCTGGACCGCTATGTTGCCGCCCAAGGCTCCCGGGTCGCCCTCGACCTAGGTTGCGCCCAGGGGATCCTAAGCTATTTTGTCCGCAGGAAGGGCGGGTTCTGGGTGAGCGCCGACGAGGACCTGGCCAACCTCCGGACGGCCCGGGAAGTCCTCGCGGACGACTTGGCCGCTCTCGCCGGGACGGCGCTGCCATTCCGGGACGGCACCTTCGACCTCGTCGTCGCCCTCGATTATCTGGAACACGTCGACGATGACGACCGGGTCCTCAAGGAAATTTCCCGGGTGCTCAAGAAGGGGGGAGAGCTCGTCCTGGTCACGCCCCAGACCGGCCCGTTTTTCCTGCTCCATAAGCTCCGGGCGGCCCTCGGCCTGAAGCTCGAGCACTTCGGTCACAAGCGGGAAGGCTACTCTCTCGCCGGCCTGGGCGGGCAGCTCTCGCGGGCCTCGCTCGAGCTCCTGGAGAGCTCCGATTACTCCCGGTTTTTCTCCGAGTTCTTCGAGCTTCTCCTCAATTTCGCCTACATCAAGCTTTTGGCGCCGGCGGCTCCGGAAAAGACAAGGGATGGGCACATCCGGCCCGCCTCCGAGGACGAGTTCAGCGCTCAAGCAGGTCTGTTCAATGTCTATTCCCTGGTGTATCCGTTTGTCTGGTTGCTGTCCCAGATGGACAGGCTCCTGGTCTTCGAGAAAGGCTACAGCCTGATGGTCCGGGCCCGCAAGTCCGCTTGAGATGAAGAACCCATGATGTTTTGATATAATTTGATCGATGGATGTTTTTATCGCAGAAGAGGCGCGGGCCGGGCTAAGGGCCGACGCCCTCGTCACTTCCTCGGAGGGACGCCGGGGGCTTCTCCTCGGGCACAGGCGCGGACCCAGATATTTCGTCGCCCGGGTTTTCCCTCTCGGGGGGCGTTCATTCCCTGCGGCCTCCCGGCTCCGGGAACTCGACGACCTGTTTGACGGCAGGATCATCGGGTTCTATTCCGGCCGCGAGCCCGACCCCGGGCCGGGGGGGATTCTTCAGCCCTTCGCCTACGGCAAGCTCTTCCTGCGCGTCTCAGGGACCGCGATCCGATCCCGTCCGCTGGCGGTCAAACCCTGGGTCATCGAGTACGACAAGACGTTTTTTCTTTCGCCCATCTCCCTGGCCAGGAGGCGGCCATGAAAGATCTCTTCAATCCCGATGAGCAGCGTTTTCTTCTAGAACTGGCGCGCCTCTCGATCGAGGAGTCCCTGAAGGGAGGAGTTCACCCAGACCCGAAGATCACCGAAAAAAAGTACCTGGAGAAACGGGGGGCCTTCGTCAGCCTCAAGGTCGACGGCCAGCTTCGCGGGTGTATCGGTTATCCACTGCCGTATAAGCTGCTCTACAAGACCATCATCGAAATGGCCTCAGCCGCTGCCACCCAGGACTTCCGCTTCGCGCCCCTCCGCTTGGAGGAGCTTCCCCGCACGAAAATCGAAATCTCCGTGCTCACTCTTCCGGAAGCCGTCAAGGACCCGAAGGACGTCCAGGTGGGGCGCCACGGCATCGTCGTCTCCAAGGGCCACTGCAAGGGCCTTCTTCTTCCCCAGGTGCCCGAAGAGTACAACTGGGACCGGGAGACATACCTCCGCCATGGCTGCCTCAAGGCGGGGCTGGAGGAGAACGAATGGAAGCGGGGAGCCAAAATCGAGGTGTTCGAGGCCCAAGTCTTTTCGGAGTGAACCGGGAGGCAGAGTTATGATCCGCCGGGGCGCACCGTTCCTGCTTATCGCAGGCTTCAGCCTGTCTCTTGTGGGCAGCGCTGCCGGGGGCCAGGTCCCCGGCCGGAAGATTCCCGACGCCGGCCGCAGGCCTTTGCCCCATTCGCGTCTCTCCCCGGCCCTGGCCGAAGACCTGGCTGCAAACGGGAACAGGGCGGCCCCGATCGCCGTTTGGATCTACTTCACGGACAAGGGCATCGCCGGCGCTTCGGCCCTGGATCTCGCGGTGGACCGGGTCCGCCGCGGTCTCGACGGGCGCTGCCTCTGGCGGAGACTCAAGGTCCTTGGCGAGGGCGCCGTAGTCAACGCCGACGACGTTCCCGTGTCCGCGTCATATAAAAAAGCAGTCCAGCTCCTGGTCGACAGGGTCCGGACGGAATCCCGCTGGCTCAACGCCGTCTCCGCCGAGGCCACGCCGCGGCAGGTCAGGGCGCTGGCCGGACTGCCCTTCGTCCGGTGCGTGGACAAGGTCCTGGCCTTTGCGAGAGGCGGAGTCGAAGAGCCTCCCGTGGCCGGTCCGGACATCGACCTCGCCGACCCCCTCTTCGCCTTCTACGGCCCGTCGTTTGTTCAGATCGCCCAGGTCGATGTCTGGCCGCTCCACCGGCAGGGATGGAGCGGCCGGAACGTGCGCGTCGCCATGCTGGACTCCGGCTTCCGAAGATCCCACGAAGTTTTCCGCCAGGCGCGGCTGATCGCCGAATGGGACTTCGTCAACAACGACGGAGACGTTTCGCAGAACCTCGGCGATGTCAACGACTACTCGGACGCGCACGGCACGGGGACGTGGTCGATCCTCGGCGGCTACATGCCGGGCCAGCTCGTGGGCCCCGCCTACGGCGCCGATTTCCTGCTGGCCAAGACCGAAAGCGAAAGGTTCGAGCTGCCCATCGAGGAGGATTACTGGGTGGCCGGGATCGAATGGGCGGAGTCTCTCGGCGCCGAGGTCGTTTCTTCATCGCTGGGTTACGCCGATTGGTATAAATTCGCCGACCTGGACGGGCAGACGGCGGTCACGACCCGGGCCGCCAACCGGGCCGCTGCCCTGGGGGTCGTCGTGGTGAACGCCGCCGGAAACGAGAGGCGGCAGGCCGGGGGGCACATCATCGCCCCGGCCGACGGGTTCGACGTCATCGCCTGCGGCGCCGTGGATTCGCTGGGCCGGCTGGCCGCGTTCAGCTCGCCCGGCCCCACGGCCGACGGGCGCACCAAACCCGAGGTCTGCGCGCTCGGCGTCAATAACCGGCTCGCCGCAAGCACAAGCGGCGGCGGTTCGACCTATAACTACGGATCGGGGACTTCGTTCGCCACGCCGCTCGTCGCGGGCGTGGCGGCCCTGCTCCTCGAGATTCACCGCGACTGGACCCCCGCCCAGGTGCGATCGGCCCTGTTGAGCACGGCGAGCCGCAGCCGGAATCCGGACAACGATTTCGGCTGGGGGGTCATCGATGCCGCCCTGGCTGCCGATACCGGCGTGCCGGTCGTCGGGCTCGACCGCGTGGTCATCGACGACGATCCCACTGGGAACAGCCTCGGAAACGGGAATGGACAGCCGGAGCCCGGCGAGACTATCGAATTGACCGCTTCCCTTAAGAACAAGGGCCTCGCGGCCGTGTCCGGGCTCTCCGGAACGCTCGGGACGGCGCAGTCCGGGTTCGCGGTCTCACCCTCCTCCGTGCCGTTTCCGGCTCTCGCCCCGGGGGCGGCCGGCGATGCCCTGGAACCTTTCGTCATCAGAATCTCTCCGGACTTCATGGGCCGGCACGTGCTTTTCCGGCTCAGGGTCGACGGCCCGCAGGGGATAGCTCTTTTCGAGAATATAGAGCTCCAGATTTCCCGCTGACCCCGCACCACCCGTGCTGTTAGAGCGATTTCAGCGTCGTCCGCCGAAGCCGATCTTTAACCCCAGGCGGACGGCGATGCCGCTCAAGCCCAGGTCGGCCCGCCGGGCGGACGCGTAGCCCGAACCGGCGGGCTGTTTTTCGGAAAACAGAAGCCGGGGATAGGTCTTCCCGGTCGTGTCGGAAACCGCCTCCACGGTCCAGAGCTCTCCGTCGGAGGACTCGTCGACTTGTCCTGAGTCGGAGTAGCCGCCCCAGGGTCCCCAGGTGTGGGACCAGTCGTAGGCATCCGTCTTTGAGCCCTCCCAGGGGCCGTGGGTCACCCACCGGCCGAGGACTTCGAAAACCGCCGCCAGGTTATCGCCCAGCCGGTATTCGAGCCCGACGAGTCCGTGGACGCCCCACCTGATAACTTGGGCTTCCTCGAGGTATTCGCCGGAGGCGACCGACTGGTCGACAGACCGCGATTTCGACCCGGCCGAGGCCAGGTCCTCGACGGAACTGAAGCGGTATTCGTACTGCTCGGAATAGGAATACCGTCCGAAGTAGGCGCCTCCGCCGGCGCCCGCGACGAGGCTCAGCCGTTCTCCACGTATGAACCGATAATGCGCGGTGAGAAGCACGGGAACCGTCCCCAGCTCGGCCCGCGGCGTCCGGGATGTCGTCTCCTCGACAGCCACGGTTTTCGATGCGGAGGCGGAAATGGCCGTGGTCTGCACGGTGGCGGACTCCGTCGATATCTTCCCCGAGGTGATGCCCGGCATGATGCCCACCCCCAGCCCAAAACTCAGGCGAGGTGAAAACGCCACCTCCAGCTCCACGCCCGCCTCAAGGGCGGCCTTCATCTCGTTCCAGTCAAACGAGGACGAAAAGGAGGCGCTGCTCCGGTCCGCATAATAATCCCGCCACCCCCCGATGCTCCTGTTCAGATCGCCCCCGGACGCCGCCCGCCAACCGCCATAGACCTTGAGGCTGAATTCCCGGGCAAAGAGCGGCGATGTCAAAAGGCAGGCGGCGGCCAGCCAAAAAGCGAACCGGCTTCGGGTCACTTCCCCTTTTTGTTCAAGGCGTCAAGTTCGGCCTGAGCTTCCTTCTTATACGCAGGGCATTTGGAGGTTGTGTCCGGCAGCGCGAGCGCCTTTTCGAATTCCGGCTTGGCCAGGTCGGGTTTTTTCATGCCCAGATAGGTGCGTCCGAGCTCGAGGTGGTGGTTGGTGTAATCGGGATTGAGCTCGATCGCCTTTTTCATGTTTTTCTCGGAATCCTCAAGCGTGCCCTTGGGGATGCCCCCGTAGATCAGCCCGCCGAAAAAGCGCTGCGCTCCGCCGATCTCGGCCATCCGCCGGTGCCAGCGGCCGAGCGCATGGTAGGCGAGGTCGTTGTTCGGGTCACCCTCGATCGCCTTATCGATCTCGGCCTTGATCTGCTTCGAGGCGTCCACCTGCTCCTTTTTTCCCTGAGTCAGGACGTACTTGCCCCAGGCCGCCGAAAGAAAGAAATGGCCCCAGGTTCCTTTCGGGTCGACCTTGATGGCCCGGCGGGCGTAGTTCATCGCCTCGCCGTACGTTTTCCGCTGTTCGTCGGCGGCCTTGGAATCCGCCGGAGTCATCACATCCGACACATCAAAATACGCCCGGGCCGTCTTCCAGAGGGCTTCGTAGCTCTCCGGCTCGGCCTGAGCGGCCTTCAGGTAGGCATCGAGCGCCTGGGCGTTGTTGAACTGGGCATAATACTCATCCCCCTGCCGGATGAAATCGGCGGCCGTTTGGCCGGACAGCGGAAGTGAAACGGCCATAAAAAGAGAGGCAACGGCGATGAAAAGTCCAAGTCGGCGAATCATTTTTCCCTCCTGAACATATCGGGCTTTGTCTTGAGTCCTTATAGCACAAATTCCGCCCGGGCGGAATAGGATAATTTTGTGCCCCGGGCCGAGCCGCCCGTCGGTGTCACCCCGCGAGGGATGAGCCGCGCCTTCCAAAATGGGCATCGGCCTCGGCGTCGAGGTCGATGAGCGCCCGCTCGACGTCTTGCCTCAGTCTGTCGAGCGCCGCATCGTCGGCCTCGGGCGGGACGACGATCGGCCTCCCGTATACCGCGGCGATTTTTGAAAACGGATAGGTGAGAAGGAACCTGTCCCAACTCTTGAGGAAACGCTTCCTCGAGGCTGAAAAAGAGAACGGAACGAGTAGTGCCCCGGTATCCCGGGCCAGCTTGATGGCCCCCGGCTTGAGTTTCCGGTTCGGTCCCCGCGGACCATCCGGGACAATGATCAACTCGCCGCCCCGCCTCAGCTCGTTTCTCATCTCCGCCCAGGCCCGGATCACCGAATGGGAGCTCGAGCCGCGCACCACCCGGTATCCCCATCTCTCCCCGATCCGGGCTAGGATTTCACCGTCCGGGCTGGGGCTGACCAGGGCGGCGATGCCGCGGTTGCGGAAAAAATAGGGGACGACCAGGAGCCGCCCGTGCCAGATCAGGAGGATGATCGGCTTCCCCCCACTTTTGGCTCTCTCGTACTCTTCAACGCCGTGAATCCTGGTGCGGCACGACCGCGTCCAGACGGCCAGCAGCCGCCTTCCCATGACGCCGATGGCGGCCCAGCGAAAATTCTCCCAGCGTGTCATCGGCCCTCAATATAGCACGAACTCCGCTAAAACATAAAAGGCTCGGACTGGGTCACTCGAGGGCACGCCACGATTTCCCCAGCGAGGAAATCTCGCTCGATTCGAGCCTTCGCTCCGCCCTTCGCTTCGCTCGGGGAACCGTGCCCGCTCCGGCTCTCATACGGCCCTCTTCATGACGCCGGTCCTCGCCTGTCATCAAGGTGGAGGCGGAGCGAATCCAGGGCGTAGCCGACGATGAACCCGGCGAGGCTGAGGCCGACGCCATAGGGGACCGAATGCGGCCAGGCGGGAAGCCGGACGGGCAGGACGTTCAACGCGGACAGGAAGCCCGCGAGGGCGAACCCTCCGCCAAGGGCCAGGCTCAGCCCGCCGGCGAGCGGCCGCCGGTCACGGAGCCAGATCATGGCCATCCCGGGAATAAAGAGTCCCTCGGCCATGATCTCGGAGGACAGCCCCAACGCCTTAAGAATGCTCTGGAACCTCGTGGCGACGAGAAAGGCCAGGGCCGCCATCAAGACTGTGGCGGCGCGTCCGGCCACGACCGCGGGGAGATGGCCGCGGGTCCCGCGGGCGACGACGCGGAAGTAGACATCGCGGGTCAGGGTGAGGGCACCGGCGTTAATGGCCGTGTCCATGGTCGAGAGGATGGCGGCGACCACCGCCACAAACAAGATCCCGCCCAGCCATCGCCCCACTCCCGACAGGATGAGCTCGGAGACGAGCGGATTGGGCAATCCGCGGAAATCCAGAAGCGGCCCGGCCAGGAGCCCGATGAGGACGACGAGGCCATAGAGCAGGACGAACGCTCCGGCCGCCGCGAAAAATCCCTGCCTGGCTTTTTTCACGGTCCTGGCGGCCTGGATCCTTTGCCAGGCGATGGGCGAGATCGTCCAAGCGAGGACGAAAGAGCCGGCGACGAGGAGGTCGGATCCGATGTTGGAAAAAGGATCGAGGCGCCCATCAGCGACGGCCGTGGCGACGACCGAGAACAGCCCTCCCCTGAGCAGATAAACGAGCACGACCCCCGTGCCGACGGCCAGGCTCCAGATGTAGGGGACATCGAGGAACGGCCTCAGGAATTGACCCAACGCCACCATCTGGGAAGACGCCAGCACAACCATGTACCAGAAGATGAGCAGGGCGGAGAGATGGCGGACTGTTTTCCCGTACCGCTTTTCGACCAGGTCCGGCAGGGTGACGATGTCGAGGCGCCGGATCGGCCCGGCGAGGAAGATAGCAAAAATGAGCACGGTCACGATCGCCGGGACGCCCACGAGCCAGATGGCGCTTAAGCCACGCCTGTAGGCATCTTCGGTCGTGACGAGGATCGACGTAGCGCCGAACCAGGAGGCCGTCAGCGAAAGAAAGATGAGCCCCGCCGGGAGCGACCTCGAGGCCAGGAAGAAGTCCTCCAGGCTCTTCATCCGCCGGGAAAACCCGAGGCCGATGGCCACGAGCACGGCAAGATAAAGCGCCAGGAAAACAAAGAACTCCGGCCGCATGCCGGCATATATATCAGAAAGGCCGAGCCCAGTAAATTCGCCTATTCGTCCTGGGCTGAGTTTGAGTGCGCTGGTCGTTTGAAATATAATTCCAGTGTAACGGCGATGAGTCTAATAGCAAAATTCTTTCTTTCGGGTGCGGCGCTGGCGGCGGCCATTTCCGCCGGGGCGGTGGCTTCCTCTTCGGTGACCCCGCAGCAGGCCGTGCGGAACGTGGAGGCCGCATTCGCCTCGCTCCAGTCGCTCGAGGCCGACTTCGAACAGGAGCATTCCTCGGCGGTCATCGCCACGCCGCTCCGGGAAACGGGAAAATTCTATTTTCAGAAGCCCGACCGGATGCGCTGGGAATACGGTGAACCGGAACCGCAGGTCTTCGTCTTCAAGGAGGGGCGGGTCTGGAACTATATCCCCGACGACAACCAGCTTTTCCGCTACGCCCTGTCGCCCGAGCAGCAGAACACGGCCGTCTTTGCGTTGCTGACCGGACGGGCGCGACTGGAGGACGATTATCTCGTCGAACCGGCCGAGTTCCCGACCGGCCGGAAATCAGCGGTCCAGATCAAGCTCGTGCCCAAACAGGAGGGCGAATTCACCCACCTCCTGCTCGAGATCGACGCCCAGACCTGGCTGATCTCCAGGATCGTAACGCTCGACTGGGCGGGGAGCCGCCAGGAGTTCGTTTTTCGCAGGGTGAAGATCAACCCCCGCCTCGCGCCTTCGACCTTCGAGATCAAAGTGCCCGAAGGCACGGAGATCATCGATGATACGGGGGACTCGATAAAACAAGCAGCCCGCTAAAAAAACAAGCGGGCGAATTTACGGCCCCTCGAGCTCATGGGCTGAGCCACTAAGGGGACGCGCCATGGCAGAACCGGAAGCAGCTCTTTTTATGTGAGTCTACGATTGATAAGAGGGTGGCACGGCGTGGGGGCCCCCCGCCGGCCGAACGTTTGATGCCAAGAACTCTGCCCGACCCGAAAAGCATGACTGACCGTTCGGGCGCCGGGGGAGCGCCGTGACAGGGCCCTATGTTCAAATAGGGTGATCACATAAAAAGAGATGTGACCGACAGGATCCGTTTTTTAGTTTATGATGCGGGGGCGCGAGGCTAGCGTTCTAAGATTTCCTTTTCCTTGGCGGCGGCCACTTCCTCGATCTTCTTGCTGTAATCGTCTGTGAGCTTCTGGAGCTGCTCCAGTCCGTTGAACTTATCGTCCTCGGTGATCTTCTTGTCTTTCTCGAGCACCTCGATTTCGTCTTTGGTCTCACGGCGCATGTTCCGGAGTGCCGTCTTCTCTTCCTCGAGCATCTTCTTGATCCGCTTGGCCATCTCGCGCCGCCGGTCCTCGTCGAGCGGCGGGATCGGAACTTTCAGCGTCTTGCCGTCGTTGATCGGGTTGAGGCCCAGGTCGGCCGCCCGGATGGCCTTGTCGATCAGCTCGAGGAGCGTCGGGTCCCACGGCTGGACGGCGATCAGGGTCGGGTCGGGAATCCCCAGGCTGGCCAGCTGGTTGATGGGCGTGAGCGTGCCGTAGTAATCGACCTTGATATCCTCGAACAGGCTGAGACTGGCCCGGCCGGTGCGCAGCTTGGAGAGGTCCCGGCGGAAATGCTCGGCCGAAACCTTCATCTTGTTTTCCAGGGCTTTCAAGCTAGCTTTGACCATGTTTTCCCCTTTTCCCGTGAACCAGGGTCCCGACTTTCTCGCCCAGGACGGCTCTCAGGATGTTGCCGTGCTTATTGATGTTGAACACCAGGATCGGCATGTTGTTCTCCCGGCAAAGGGAGATCGCGGTAGCATCCATGACCCTGAGCCGCCTGCGGATGACGTCGAGATAGCCGATGGTCCCGAATTTTTTCGCGGTCTTATCGATAAACGGGTCGGCGCTGTAGACGCCGTCCACCTTGGTGGCTTTCATGATGACGTCCGCCTTGATCTCCAGGGCCCGGAGAGCCGCGGCCGTGTCCGTGGTGAAATACGGGCTGCCGATGCCGGCGCTGAAGATGATGACCCGCTCTTTCTCCAGGTGCCGGATCACCCGCCGCCGGATGAAGGGTTCGGCCAGGGCCTTGATCTCGATGGCGGAAGAGTGGCGGGTCTGGAGCCCCTCCAGTTCCAGGGCTTCCTGGAGGGCGATCCCGTTGATCACCGTGGCCAGCAGCCCCATCTGGTCGGCCGCCGCCCTGTCCATGCCGGCCTCGATGCCGCGGAGGCCCCGGAAGATGTTCCCCCCGCCGATCATGATCGCGACCTGGACGCCCAGGGCGCGCACGTCCTTGATTTCCCGGGCGATCGACAGGGCCCTCTGGAAGTCGATCCCGAAGGGGTCGGCGCCTAAAAGGGATTCACCGGAGAGTTTGAGGAGGATTCTCTTGTAGGCCGGTTTCTGACTCGCCATCGGCGGATCTAGCAGCTCTGGCCCAGCTCGAACCGGGCGAACCGTCTCACCTTGATGTTCTCTCCGAACTTGCTGATGCAGGACGAGATGAGCTGCTGGATGGTCATCTTGTCGTCCTTGATGTAGGGCTGGTCGAGCAGGCAAACTTCCTCAAAGTACTTCTTGAGCTTGCCCCCGATGATCTTTTCGATGATCTGGGGAGGCTTGTTCATGTCCTTGAGCTGGACCCGGATGATCTCCCTCTCCTGCTCCAGTTCGGCCTCGGGCACGTCGGCGGAGGAAACGTAACGGGGGCTGGCCGCCGCGATCTGCATGGCGACGTTCTTGACCAGCTCGCGGAATTCTTCGTTCCTGGCCACGAAATCCGACTCGCAGTTGACCTCGACGAGCACGCCGATCTTGCCGTCCAGGTGGATGTAGGCGTGGATGAGCCCCTGGGAGGCCTGCCGGTCCATCCGGGTTTGCGCCCGGGCATAGCCCTTTTTCCGGAGCGCCTCGATGGCCTTGTCCATGTCGCCCAGGCACTCCTGGAGTGCTTCCTTGCACTCCATGACGCCGATGCCGGTCCTCTGCCGGAGCTCCTTGACTTTATCCGCAGTGATTTCCATTTGTGATCTCCTTGCCGCGCCCCGCCCTACGCTCGCTCCGCTTCGTCTTCTTCGGTTTCCCCGGCCGCCCCGGTTTTCTCCGAGGCTTCTCCCTCGGCCTTCTTCGCCGCCTCAAGCTCTTTCTCGGCGCGGCTCTTCCGCCCCTCGGTGACGGCCTCGGCGATCTTGGATGTGAACAGCTCGATGGCCCGCACCGCGTCGTCGTTTCCGGGAATGGGGTAATCAGCGTCCTCCGGGTCGCCGTTGGTGTCGACCACGGCGATGACCGGGATGCCCAGCTTCCGGGCTTCGAAGATGGCGATTCCCTCTTTGGCCGAGTCGATGACGAATATGGCGCCGGGGAGTGCCGTCATCTTCCGGATGCCGCCCAGGTTCTTGGCGAGCTTCTTGTAGTGCTTCTCCATCTTGGACCGTTCCTTCTTGGAGAAGAGGTCCCAACGGCCGTCCTCGCGCATCTCGTCGAGCTCGATCAGCTTTTCGACGCTCGCCCGGACGACGCGGAAATTCGTCAGCAGCCCGCCCAGCCAGCGCTGGTTCACGAAGCTGCACTCGCAGCGGCCGGCCGCCTCGCGAATGATGTCCTGCGCCTGCTTCTTCGTCCCCACGAAGAGGATGTCCCGGTTCGATTCCGAGACGCTCTTGGCGAACTGCAGCGCCTCCTTGAAAACCTTGATCGTTTTCTGAAGGTCGATGATGTAGATGCCGTTGCGCTGGCCGAAGATATATTCCTTCATCTTGGGGTTCCAGCGCTTGGTCTGGTGGCCGAAATGGACGCCGGCCTCGAGGAGCTCTTTCATCGTTACGGAAACCACCGTGAATCCTCCCTCAGCGCTTGTGGTACTGGGGCGCCTTGCGCGCGCCCAACAGCCCGTACTTCTTGCGCTCTTTGATGCGGGAATCCCGCGTGAGCAGGCCCGCATCCTTCAGGGTCGGCCTGAGCTCGCGGTTGAACTCGATCAGGGCCCGGGAGATCCCCAGCCGGATGGCCTCCGCCTGTCCCTTGGCGCCGCCGCCGCTGACCCGCAGAAAAATGTCGAACTTACTTTCGGTATCCGTCAGCCGCAACGGCTGCCGGATAATGTATTTGTACGAATCGAGATGAAAATAATCGACGAACGGTCGGGACCGCTTGTTTACGAACAGCGTGACATCCCCTTTTCCGGAGCGCAGGAAGACCCTGGCCACGGAAGTCTTGCGTTTGCCTGTTCCGTAGTACTGGATTAAGCTCAATGTGCCTCCTAGAACTTGTAGGCTTCCGGATGCTGGGCCTGGTGCGGATGGTTCGGTCCGCGGTAGACCTTCAGCTTCTTGAAGACGGCCCGGCCGAGCTTGTTCTTGGGGATCATGCCCCTGACGGCCTTCCGGATCGCCTCTTCCGGCTCCTTCTCGAGAACGTCCTTGAGGGTCTTGGTCTTCAACCCTCCCGGGTACTGGGAGTGGGAATAATAAACCTTCTCTTCCCTTTTTTGGCCGGTGACGGTGATTTTTTTGGCGTTGATGACGACGACGAAGTCGCCGGTATCGACAAAAGCCGCGAACTGCGGTTTGTGCTTACCGCGCAGGAGCACGGCCACCTGGGTGGCCAACCGTCCCAGGACCTTCCCATCGGCATCGACCAGCCACCACTTTCTCTCGACATCCTTAGGGACAAAAGTTTTCATCACACAGTTCCTTAGAATCCTAGGTTTAGGAATGACTTACTTAAAGTCTACACCAGCAAAATGAAGTTTTACAATACTAAATCTCGAGTCAAAAGTCAATTGACCCAAGCCCGCCGCTGCCGGAGCCGCCGGTGCGCCAGGACCAGGGCGATTCCGCCCGGGAAGCGTGGGTCAGATTGGCCTCCCGCCCGCGCTTCAGCAGGGAGAGGGCCGCCTCTTATCCGGTCTTCTTGAGCTCCTGTTCGAGCTTCTTTTTTTCAGCCGCGCGCTTTCGCGTATCGTTGAATCTCTCGATGGCCCGGTCGGCTTCGGCCTTGTGACGGGCCTCCTTATCGGGCTCGAGCTTCGACAGAACGCTGGCGTGGAGAACGCTCAGCCAGCTGTAAGGCTCGGGATAATCCGGGTCGAGCGAGTTCGCCTTCTCCAGCGCGCTCAGGCTCTCCTGGGCCGCCTTGAGGCGCTCGGCGGCGGGGATGTTCTGGAAACGGTACGACCTCGACCACCGGTTGACGCCCATCGCCAGCCAGGCCTCGGCGCTGTTGGGCTCAAGATCGATCCTCTTCTTCCAGAACTCGTTGGCCTGGTCGAAGACCTCGGGAGCGGGCGTCAGGTTCTCGAAATAATTGGCCATGTAGGCATAGCCCTGCGGGTTCTCCGGGTCGAGCTCGATTCTCCGCAGGTACATCGACTCCGCCTTGGCGCGGAGGGCCTCGTTCTCGCCGACATACCTCTTGTAG
>Ga0315275_10000933_pt1 | contig 24891 bp, 24 predicted proteins | sample YL17G03_0_MG_FD_205557 | JGI IMG/M metagenome (GOLD analysis project Ga0315275, IMG submission 205557) | Sediment microbial communities from Yellowstone Lake, YNP, Wyoming, USA - YL17G03_0 | ecosystem: Environmental > Aquatic > Freshwater > Lake > Sediment | place: USA: Wyoming | collected...
ATGGTGTAGCAGATGGCGGCCTGAACGTGCCCGCCTTCACGCTTGACGATCTTCATGGCGTATTCCATGTTGCGGATGTCATTCAGCGCATCGAAGATGCGGAACACGTCGATGCCGTTTCGTTTGGCGGCGACGATGAAATGGTCGAGAATGTCGTCCGGGTAATGCTTGTAGCCGACGATGTTCTGCCCCCGGAGCAGCATCTGAAAGCGCGTGTTGGGCATCGCGCGCCGCAGCGCGCGAATGCGTTCCCACGGGTCCTCGCCGAGGAAGCGCATGGCGCTGTCGAACGTCGCGCCGCCCCACATCTCCACCGACCAGTAGCCGATCTTGTCCATCTGCGAGGCGACGGACAGCATATCCTGCGTTCGCATGCGCGTGGCGAGCAGCGATTGGTGCGCGTCGCGCAGCAGTGTGTCGCAAATCTTCACCGGGTTCTTGTTCATATCCGTGCCTCACTCCGCTTCAGGTGTTGTCGCGAACATGTCCGTGGGCTTGAACATCAATACCAGCGCGCCTTTGTCGGAACCGGAGTTGTGCGTCGTGTACGCGCGCACCACGGTGCTCTCGTTCTTTTTCAGAATGAGCGGCGGCTGGCTGGGAAAGTAAATCTTGGCCTCGCCGTCCAGAACCACGTACATCTCGTCCCTCGTATGGCGGTGAAAGACATAGTCACCTTTGAACCGCACGAGGTAAACGGCGTGATCGTTGATCTGGCCCAGTTCCAGGTGGGCGTAGGGTTCGGTCAAAAGGGCTGCGAGTTCGTTAATGGAGGTTTTGCTCGACATCTAATTCTCCTCGAGTACTACGTACCGCGTGTCTCGTGTCGCATGTTCCGAATCCCGCCGCGCGACGCTCAGCGCGACCCGCGTAACACACGACGCAAGACACGCATCAAAGCGGAATATTTCCGTGCTTCTTGGGCGGGTTGCTGTCCCGCTTGTTTTGCAGCATGTGCAACGCCTCGATCAAGCGTGGGCGTGTTTCGCGCGGAACGATCACGTCGTCCAGATAACCGCGCGCCGCCGCCACATACGGGTTGGCAAATTTGTCGCGGTACATCGCGATCAACTCGGCGCGCTTGGCCGCTGGGTCGGCTGCCTCGGCAATCTCTTTGCGAAAGATAATATTGACTGCGCCGTCCGGCCCCATCACTGCGATTTCGGCGGACGGCCAGGCCACGTTGAAATCACTCCGAATGTGCTTGCTGTTCATAACATCATAAGCGCCGCCGTACGCTTTGCGAGTGATGACGGTGACCTTGGGCACGGTCGCTTCGCAATAGGCATACAGTAGCTTGGCCCCCTGGACAATGATGCCGCCATGTTCTTGCTCCAAGCCGGGCAAAAAGCCCGGCACATCCTCAAACGTGACGATGGGAATATTGAAGCAATCGCAAAAACGCACAAAGCGCGCGCCCTTGCGCGATGAATTGATGTCCAGCACACCGGCCAACACTGCGGGTTGATTGGCCACAATGCCGACGGTGTGCCCATCCAGCCGCCCAAAGCCAACGACAATGTTCTGGGCAAAGTGCTCGTGAATCTCGAAGAATTCGCCGTTGTCCACGACCATGTGGATGACGTCTTTGATGTCGTAAGGCCGGTTAGGTTCGTCGGGCACGATGGTGTCGAGCCGCTCGTCCATGCGCTGCGGGTCGTCGCCGGTATCCACGCACGGCGCGTCTTCCATGTTGTTCGAGGGCAGGTACGTCATCAACAGGCGAATCGAATCCAGTGCCTCATTTTCATCCTGAGCCAACACGTGACACACGCCGCTCCGGGTAGCGTGCGTCGTCCCGCCGCCCAGCTCCTCGAACGTCACCTCTTCGTGCGTCACGGACTTGACCACATCCGGCCCGGTGATGAACATGTGGCTGGTATTCTTGACCATGAAGATGAAATCGGTCAACGCCGGGCTATAGACCGCGCCTCCTGCGCACGGCCCCATGACGGCGGAGATCTGCGGGATGACGCCGGAGGCCAGCGTGTTGCGCAGGAAAATATCGGCATAGGCGCCCAGGCTCACGACGCCTTCCTGAATGCGCGCCCCACCCGATTCATTCAGGCCGATCACGGGCGCGCCGTTCTTGATCGCCAGGCCCATGATCTTGCAGATCTTCTCAGCGTGGACTTCACCCAGGCTGCCGCCAAAGACCGTGGCATCTTGACTGAACACATACATCAACCGACCGTCAATCGTCCCCCAGCCGGTGATCACGCTATCCGACAGGAATTTCTTTTTCGCCATGTCCAGGTCTGTGGTGCGGTGTTCGACAAACATATCCAGCTCGCGGAACGAGCGAGGATCCAACAGGGCCTCGAGGCGCTCGCGCGCGGTCATTTTGCCTTTGGCGTGATGCGCGTCAACGCGGTCCTGGCCGCCGCCTTGCCGGGCTTGTCCTCTCAAGCCGTGCAAATGTTCAATCTTGGGGTTCGTGGACATCTGGCCTCCTGTCTTGGATTGATGCTAGGGCTGACAAGACCTGAACCTGCTCGGAATATCCGCGGCGTTCGGGAAATCCGGTGAACGCGGGTCGCACCGTTGAGGCTTCCCACGACGGGTCAAGGAAAGCTGACATGGGTTGCTCCATCAGGCAGTGCGGCATGGTAAAACGGTTCGCCGGACTAGTATATCACGATCCGCTAGGGTGGCAAGTAAAGCGCGCTGACTTGACAGGTGCGTCAACGGCAGAACCTACCACCGCCCCGCGTTGCACAGCGGATGACTTTCCCCCGTTCTATGATCCAGCCTCGACGTGACACTTCCCACGACGGCGGCGCTGTCGAGACGCCGGGACGGAAAACCATGACGTGGAACGGGCTGAACAACAGCGGGCAGCAGGTCGCGACGGGCGTCTACTTCTACCGGATGACGGCGTCGGGGTTCGAGAAGACGCGGAAGATGGTGATCATGATTGGCCGTCGGCCGCGGTCATTAGGGTTTACGCTTCAACAGGGTTCGATTGCCGCCGCCTCCACCATTGGTCCGCTCCGCTTTTCTAAACCACTCTGAGAGTTAGTTGTTTTTCATCTTTGAGGTCCCCTCTGGTTCGACGTTTCGGGAGAACCCCCTGGGCTAACCGCTTACCCTTCGTGACACTCTTCTGGTGCACCACGAACGAGAGAGAGCCCCCAGTCTACACCAGGCCAGGGGCTCTCTGCGGCCAAGTCAACTTGTGGGCGTCCCGACTAGCGCCACACTCGGTCGTTCATTCGGTCACCGTCGGGGCCTTTGGGTCCGGACAATTGCAGTCGTGTCCTGCCGTCCCGGGCACATAGTCCCCGTGAGCGAGGTGCTCGGCCAAGGCACTCATGCTGATGTTGATGCAGCGGAATGTGCCGTTACCCAGGCGGTGGGCTACGCGGACCGTCGCCGGCATGGTGTCACCGCCGTGGTTGTACCCCAGTTCACTGTATCCGAGCAAGGTGCCTGCCCCCGTGTAGGGGTCAATCCGCATGATGGGGGAAATCCACACGCTGGTCTGCGAGAAACCCACGATAGCGGTTCCGTACAGGACATCGTGCTCGTCGAAAGCGATCGACATGATCATCATCGGATACGGTTCCCCCGGAGGTGCGGGCGGCACGTTGGTGATGTCCGAGACCCACGTGGCAACCCCACTCTCGAGGTCGATCGTGTACATCTTGTTGTCGGTTGTTGCCCACAACGTGCCGTGCGAATCGAAGGCCAGATCCATGACATCGACCAAACCGGTCCCGTTCCCGATGGGCGTCACCGCACCCGTGTACTTGTCAATAAGGCAAAGCTTGTCCGCATAGAGCGGCGAGAAGTACAGCTCAGGATTGGGAGGATTGGGAGGCTGGAAACCGACGGTGTAGAGATTGCCACAGGCGTCGATTTCGGAGCCGCAGAAATGGTTGTTGATCTCGGCGATCACGGTCAGCTCGCCCGTCTGCAAATCGATCTTGCTGAGCTCTGCCAGATAGGGGTTGGGCCCGAAAAGCCAGTTGTTGATGAAGTACACGCTTCCATCGAGATCGAACGTGAGGCCGAGCCCAGCAGTGTACCCTTTTCCCTCAGGTTGATCGAGGATCACATCATCCAAGTAAGGTACACCGACTCCGTGGACGACATCGATCGTCTCCATGCTGAAGCCGCGGGCCGTCCAGTAGGTTGTGAAGTACTGAGGGGGGGCGATCGACTGAACCGGTGGGGCGGCTTCGAACTCATGCGAGGTCTGGGTGCCGACCGGCGTCGGCGCCTGGTCCTTACTGCATCCCAACCCGAGAACTGTGAGTGAGAGCATAGCCAATATCACAAATGCCCATCTCATTAGGAAACCTCCTTGAAGTCGGTAGAACAACACTTGCGCTAGGAGAACACTCGGTAGGAAAACGCTCGAGAAGCGAATCGGAGGCCTCAACCGCAGGCAGACGCACGCACGGGAATTTACACAGGCTTATCACCCCCCAAGGTAACGCTGCGTCTCTCCCTCGCACCGGGCAATGGCGACGCAGGCGAAACGTCCTGTGACGCATCGCCTGCGATCCGCTGCGCGGCGGAACTCTCTGACCTTCGACTCTTTCAGAGGAACTGGTTGACGCTCCCGGAACGAACGGGAGCCAACCGATACGGCTTTCCAACTGCTGCACCGTCGTACCAATTGAACGCCGGGATGTTAGCACTTTGAAGTCAGTTGGTCAAGCGTAAAGTGAACCCTAAAGTGAACCGCCGCGGGCCTGTCGGAGAATCCGTTTCTTGAAAGGATGTGTTCATGGCAACACCACCCCGATATTCCCCAGAGGTGAGCGAGGTCATTTATCGAAACCGGAGCAGAGTACATATTTCAACTTCGGAATGCTCCTCCGGTCGTCTCTGTACATCGGCGAGTGGGTAGACTGGTCTCTCTCGCACGTCTTGCCATGTCGTCTCCAAAATGTCTCCATGACTGGGGTGGAATGCAGGGGACGCGAGGGGACTCCAGGGGACGATGGGAACCGTTCTAACAACTTGTTTCAAAAACGATAAAAACCGAACTCGCGCGCCATCATCACGTTAGGGTTTACGCTTCAGCAGGGTTCGATTCCCGCCGCCTCCACCAGCCTGCGCTTAGCCAACCAGCACTACCTTCGCCTCCCTCGTGAATTCCGTATTTGGGACGACCGCGACGACGCGGGCGGATCTGCGTTCCTGTCTCATCGCATGCAATGATACACGACCTCCTGCGCGTCGAGGAAGGCCTCGGCGTCGGGGCCGTGGAGCATGGCCATGGTGGCGAGGAATCCGGCGGCGGTGCAGGTGTCGGCGATGACGGTGGCGCTGCGCGGCGCGCCGGCGACGGGGCGGCCGGTGCGCGGGTCGAGGATGTGTCCGAGGCGCACGCCATCGACGACGCAGAAGCGGCGCGAATCCCCGCTCGTGGCCACGCCACCCTCGGCGATCTCGATCTGGCCGACGGCGACGTTCTCCCGGCCGGGTTCTTCGATTCCGATTTTCCAGCCGCGGCGGCCATCCCCGCTTCCGGTCGCCCGGATGTCGCCGCCGAAATTGACAAGAACCGCGGCGGCCGCGGTCTTTGCCAGGAGGGCGGCGACCCGGTCGGCGGCGTACTCCTTGCCGACGCCGCCGAGGTCGATCTCCATGCCCCGTGGTAGCCGGACCGCGGCGCCGTCGAACTCGATTCTCTGCCATCCCAAGCGTGCGCGCAACGCTTCGATAAGCGCGTCGTCGGGCGTGACGACTCCGCCATCGAACGTCCACGCGTGCCGGAGTATCCCCGACGTGATGTCGAACCGCCCGTCGCTGAGTTCGTAACACTGTCCGGCGTAGCGCAGCAGCCGCGACGTCTCCTCGTCGACGGGCACGGCGGCGCCGTCGCTGTGGTTGATGGCGTGGACGATGTTGTCGTCGCGATAGCGGCTGAACTTGCGCTCGATCCGCATGGTCTCAACGTACACGAGCGAAGCCATTTCGTCGGCTTCGCTCGCGTTGTCGCAATGGACGAGTATTTCGCACGGGCTGGCCATGGCCGCGTAGGTGATGGCCCAGTGGGCGCCCGCGTTTCGTACGGCGTATCCCCCCTGCGGACTAGAGCTCATGGGAAAATCCGATTCTGACCATGAACACGTCGAGCCCGGGAAACAGGTTGTACTGACGCAGGACTCCGAAGGCGTCGGGCGGACCGCGCTCACCCAGCTGCTTGTAGTACTCGGCGGACACGCTGAGGCGGGAACCCGCGTCGACGGGCAGCGAGTACTTCAATCCGTAGGTCACGGCGTCGAACGCGGCGAGGCGAGTGTCGGCACTCGCGTAGTTCGGGGCCGCCTGCCCCCCGACGAGGTAGGCGTTGTAGAAGTCCGCCTCGGACTGGCGGTACCAGCGGAAGTGAGGCTCGAGCGCGTGGTCGCCCCTGACGGGCAGGCGCAGAAAGAAGTCGGCGGTGTGCGACGTGATTCCCCAGTCGTCCCAGAAATAACGATACGAGAGGTCGAGCGTGCTGCCGGCGATGTAGCGCCGCAGTTCGCCGAAGAGGGCCTGCTTGTTCCGCGTGTCCGGCCGGCGCTCGTAGACGTAGTCGGACGGCTCGCCGGGCGCGGCGGAGTTCTGATCCTGGACAACGCTTAATATTTTGTACGGATCGTTCAGGTATCCCGACGACCGACTCAGCGAGTAGTCCAGGCGCGCGATCGTATTCCGGCCGAGGATCTGGTTGACGCCGGCGACCACGTCGAAGACGTCCTTACCCTCGCCGGGCCCGGCCTCTCCCCCGTCGTCTTCACCCTCACCAGTAGTGCTCGGTGGGGGCATCGACGTCAGCGGATCCGGTGCGCCGCCGATGGGCCGGACGATGTCGTGGGTGTAGGCCGCCGAAACGCCAAGGGTCGTGTTGCGGCGGTCGAACTCGCGCGTGATACCGCTGTTGACGCCGAACGAAGAGTAGTCGTGCTCCCACGACAAGTGGCCCCCGACGGTGAGAAATGTGATCCGATTGAGCGATTCCCTCAGGCTCCCATCGAGCGCGACGCGCTGGTCGCTGAATGTGTCGTCGAGCGGCGTCTTGCCGGGGTTCACGACGTACGAGCTTCCTCCCGACGGTCCGGTAAAGGTCTGGATGTGATTCGACGGAGTCGCCCCGTTGGGCGAGGCACCCGTCAGCGCGTCGAGCGTCAACCGCAGGCCGACGCTCCGGCGCTCGCTCAGATTGCGGCTAAGGTCCAAAACTCCCTCGGCGACCTTGACCCGCCCGGACTCCGAATAAATGAGCAGCGACGAATCGATCTTTCCCGAGCCGGAGGCAGCGACCGTGCCGGACCCGAGGAGCGTGGCGGTGAACGCCGTCACGGCTGTGCGTATCGGTCGGTGCGCGCCTAGTTGCATCCGCACCCGCCTCCGCCGAAGCCGCGACCGCCACTCGACCCCTCCTTGCTGAAATAGATGTGGTCGTCGAGCGCCCGGTCGACCGCTGCGTTGTCGAGCTGCATCTCCGATTTGGCCAGCACGTCTCGTTCCCACACCTCGACGCCCAAGGACGCGCAGCCTCCAAGCACCGCCATCGCGGCGACCACCAATAGAAGGAGCAGATACATTGTGGGGCGTTTCACTTTGTCGGTTTCTCCTTGAGGAGCGAGCGGACGAGTGACTCCAGAGAGCCGGTTTCCTCGGGGTTAAACCCTTCCTGGCGTGATCTCAGTGTGCCGTCGCGTCCGTACACGAACGACGTCGGCATGACCTGAAGGTCGTAGAGTTTTGCCAGTTTGCCGGCCGGATCATACACGATCGGAAGCGAGGCGTGGGTATCGTCGAGAAACTTGCGGGCGGCGGCTCGGTCCCGATCGAGGTTGATCGTGACGATCTGTAACCCCTGGTCCTGGTACTTACTCAGGAGTTCCATCATCCACGGAAACGATCGTCGGCACGGAACACACCACGACGCCCAGAAATCGACGTAGACGACATTGCCCCGCACGATGGTGGAGTCGCCGGTGAGAGAATCCAGCACGGCGATCGCCCCGGGGGTCGTTGCGGCCCGGGGGGACAACGAGGCCGCTGCCAGCGTCACCAATGTAAATATGAGGAATCGGAGGTGGCCCCGAGTCACCCAGGATGGTACTGAGAACAACAACATCGTTTACGCAGGGGAGGTGAAGGTGAATACGGTCGCGTCAAGTGCCCATAATATACGCAAGAGCGTTCCGGCGCGCCAGCGCGGAGACGTGTCCCCGACGTTCTCGCCGGCGGAGGCAGGAGGACCGTGGCGACCTCGACGCCGATACAATGTAAAGCCTTGCGATGTATATGGTTGTTGGATTCGCCGCAATGGGTGGGCGCCCACTCGGACGTCTATATTACTGCTTGCGACGGATCTTCGACGCCATATCTCGCATGGCCTCATGACCCGAAGGATGGGCCTTTCGCGCGGTGGAGCTTATTGGGGAAACGCCAGTGTCGACCCTGTAACGCTTACCAGGCGATCAATTGCCGTAGGGCTGTGATTTATTGAACCCACTTCTGGCAATTGGCAAAGGGTTTGACAAAATAAACCCCCGCGAACAACGACAGACATCGTCAAATCATTAGTCTAATCCTTCACACAGCGAACCGAGAACCCGTAGCGAATACCGTGGTTGTGCCGGGCGATAGCTGAATGATCGCAATCCAGGCCCCGGCCCCACGCGTCGTAAGCACCGTACTCCGTAGAAGCCCAAAAGATGACGTAGCGACCCGTATTGTTGAAATTCCCATCGTTGTAACGGTAGCCGCCGGGCAACGCGGGAAAACCGCTTTCATTAGTGGCGCCTGTGTTGGGAGGGATCCAATGCGTCGTTCCCGCTTCTTTCGTTTTGCCACCTTCATCAGTGCCGCGCCATCCCTCCGCATCGGCTTCGGCCTGACTCATACCAAGATATATTTCCAATTGCTTCCACTCAGCATCAGTCGGTACATGCCAGCCAACTGGCGCTATGTTGCGGCTATCATGTACGGCATACCAGTTATATAAGCGGCCATAAGTAGCAACATTACTTGTGTACCAATGGTTACAGTCTGATATACGTTGCCGTCTATGTCGGTCACTGCGCCTCTTGTCATAAACGACATGGCGCTACCATAGCCCGTGCCGACACTATTGGTGACATAAGCCCGCTCATAATACGGAGTGTCGGCGGTCAGGCCGGTGATGGAACTGGTAAAACTGCCTGTCCCGGTGCCATCGGTGGTTTTATTATCGGCCACCGTAGGTGTTTGATTGGTACTCCAGCAAACCCCGCGTGCCGTTACCGCGGCTCCGCCATCTGATGTAATAGTCCCTCCGCATTGTGCCGTTGCTTGCGTTATCGAGCTGACAGCGCCGGTGGTTACTACCGGCACCTTATTACTGGGAGCAGCAGAATCGTCGCCGCCACAGCTGGCAAACAAGGGAAGGATAAACGCCGCCAATGCCACCAACAGAGCTACTCTTGGTTCCTTGAACATCAGAACCCCCCCTGCTAGATATTCTCTTCCCGGCTCTGGGATAGATAACATTATTTTATGAAAATTCCACACCATATCCATGTGTATTGGCATCGGAATTGGGGCGAATGTCTGTGGGTTGCGGACTTGATCTGCGTCCCGGAAACTGGACGACATTTTGAGTTACAATTTTCGCAATCTCTCTTGAGGTGTGGTAGCCTCAAGAGGGGCGGCCGATCTCGGCCGCCTCGGAACCGAGATAGCCACTGCGCCGTTACGCATGAATCAGGAGGAATAAGCAATCCCATGGCCAATCCCCAGCCGGACAAGATCATCTACACGATGATGCGTGTCAGCAAGTTCTATGGCACGAAGCAAGTGCTCAAGAACATTTCCATCTCCTATTTCTACGGCGCCAAGATCGGCGTCATCGGACTGAACGGATCGGGCAAGAGCTCGCTTCTCCGTATCTTTGCGGGGACGGACACCGAGTTCAACGGTCACGCCGTTCTCTCTCCCGGATATACGGTCGGGATGCTGGAGCAGGAGCCCCACCTGGACGAGTCCAAAACCGTCCGGCAGGTCGTGGAGGAAGGGGTGAAGCAGATAACGGACCTGCTGTCCGAATACAACCGGATCAACGAGAAATTCGCGGAGCCTCTTTTGGACGACGAGATGGCGAAGCTCATCGAGCGCCAGGGGCATGTTCAGGAAAAGCTGGACCATTTCGACGCGTGGGACCTGGATTCGCGGCTCGAGATGGCCATGGATGCCCTGCGATGCCCGCCCGAGGACATGCCCGTAAAGGTTCTCTCCGGCGGAGAAAAGCGGCGCGTGGCGCTCTGCCGCCTCCTGCTTCAGAAACCGGACATCCTTCTCCTGGATGAGCCGACCAACCATCTGGACGCGGAGACCGTAGCCTGGCTCGAACAGCATCTCCACCGGTACGCCGGAACCGTCATCGCCGTCACGCACGACCGGTATTTTCTCGACAACGTGGCCGGATGGATTCTCGAACTGGACCGCGGCGAGGGCATTCCGTGGAAAGGGAATTACTCGTCCTGGCTGGAACAGAAGCAGATCAGGCTCGCGCAGGAGGGAAAAGCAGAATCCGATCGCCAGAAGACGCTTCAGCGGGAGCTCGAGTGGGTACGAATGGCGCCCCGGGCGCGCCAGGCCAAGTCCAAAGCGCGCGTCCAGGCGTACGAGAATCTGCTCTCCAGGGAAAGTCAACAACGCGCAAGGGAACTCGAGATTTTCATCCCTTCCGGGCCGCGTCTGGGCGGCATCGTGATTCAGGCCGAGAACGTCGTCAAGGCATACGGGAATAACATCCTGATGGAGAAGATGAGCTTCTCGCTACCGCCCGGCGGGATCGTGGGCGTGATCGGCCCGAACGGCGCGGGAAAGACCACCCTGTTCCGGATGATCACGGGGGAGGAGAAGCCGGATTCCGGAACCGTCCGCGTCGGCGGGACGGTGACGCTCGCCTACGCAGATCAGGACCGGAACCTGGATCCGGACAAAACCGTGTGGGAGACGATTTCGGACGGCAAGGACCTGATCCCCCTCGGCGACCAGGAAGTCAATTCGCGGGCCTACGTCGCCCGATTCAATTTCTCGGGATCGGATCAACAGAAGAAATTGTCCATGCTGTCCGGAGGCGAACGGAACCGCGTGCACCTCGCCCGCGTGTTGAAGAGAGGCGCGAACGTCATCCTGCTGGATGAGCCCACCAACGATCTGGACGTGAACACCATGCGCGCGCTCGAGGACGCGCTCGAAAGCTTCGGCGGATGCGCCGTGGTGATCAGCCACGACCGTTGGTTCCTCGACCGCATCGCCACGCACATTCTCGCGTTCGAGGGAGAGAGCTCGGTGTTCTGGTTCGAGGGGAATTACTCGGATTACGAGAAGGACAGGCACCGCCGCCTCGGCACCGCCGCCGACCAGCCCCACCGGATCAGGTACCGGCACTTGACGAGGGAGTAGGCAGGTAGCATGACCGCCCTCCTCCAACGAGACGTCTACGGGAGTACCACTACTCTTAGACCTGTGCCGTTCGCGATGTTTGCAACTTGGATATAGCCACCCAAGTACTGTCCGTAGTACCCCGGTGGACACGATTGGCAGAAACCTATGAGAGCGAATTGACCATCAGGCGCGCCACTCGCATTTTGACAATTTTCAGTGTTGCTGTCAAAGACGCACGCGTTCTGCAAGTACGTACCGTCCGAAAATTGGAGGGCATCGAGTTTTATCCGATCAGGCTGCCGGGTGACGATCAGATAGTAGGGATATGAGCCGCTAAACTCATAAGTAGAAGAGCTAGTGCCTAGGGAGTCATAATCATCGTAAACCTGCGGCAAATTTCCTCCCCAGACCTCATACGCATTAGGATCCTTCGTCGTCCGGCATACCTGCTGGCTCTTTTCAGATTCGTTTCCCGCATTGTCAATCGCAGAAACTGCATAGCAGTACTGAGTCGAGGGCATCAGGGTCATGTCACTCGCGCTGGTTGCAGTGGCCAAATGGATTTGAGAGCTATTTCTATACACCTTATAACCGATCACGGCCACGTTGTCCGTTGACGGCTCCCATACCAGGTCCATCCGCGTCGAAGAGGCGGGAGACGCATCTAGACCCGTTGGAGCAGTAGGAGCAGCGTGATCTCTGTTATCCGGGCTCTCACCGTCTTCGCTGCAATTGCACAGGCAAATCATCAGTACCGAGATGGCGCTCAGTAGAACTGTCGTTCGGCTATTTCTTGTCGCCCTCATCTCGCACCTCCCAGCTTGGAGTTGAATTGCACGCCGTGTCGCGACTGCGCGGTCCGCCTGAAGGTCTCGATCAACCTGAGGATGGCAAAGCGGTTCGCGGTCCGAGCGCGCGGGCGGCGAAAAGCGCGCCGGAGAGAAAAAGGACGAGAGCTTTCCCGTGTGTGGAGCCCCAGTGTCCAAGCGAGCGAATGAACGAATGCCCGGCCTCTAAATCTGAATACGTCGGGCTATTCTTACACGAGGCGACTGGCAGGCGCAAGGGGTTTTCGTCTCACATAGCGAGGGAACGTCTTGCCATCGATTTGCCGGCGGATCGGGGTAACGCGAGACGCGCCGCAAGTAAAACCGGAACGGTTCGAGCCCTTGACATTCGCGCGATTTCGGTGGGAAATCCCCTTCCCACTCTCTCTTCCAGGAGAACCGCCATGGCTAAGAAATCGCCGTCACCGTCAGCGGTCGTGGTCGTCGTGTTGTCGATCGCGGTCGCGTTGTTTTCGTCGTGCTCTGGCAAGGGGAGCAGGGATGTGATTGGGGTTGAGGAAACCTGCCCCGCGGCGGTTACGGATCTCCGGGTGAAATCGTATACGTCGACGACCGTCACTCTCGAGTGGACGTCGCCGGGCGAAGACGACACCGTCGGAACCGCCGAACTCTACGACATGCGGCACTCGACATCGGAGGTCACCTCGGAAACCTGGGACGCTGCTCTCCCCTTGGATGGAGAGCCCGGGCCCAGTCCGGCGGGCTCGACGGACACCATGCTCGTTACGGGCCTGCTCGAAGATTCGACTTATTATTTCGGACTCAAGACGCGCCGGAATGACCAATCTCACGAGTCTCAACTACTCGAATCAGGTGACGAGCGTTGACCCGTTGGCGGGGATGACCAAGCTCGCATGGCTCAGCCTCTACGGCAATCAGGGTTCGGATGTGGGGCCGCTTCAAGGCTTGACGAGTCTGCACGAGCTGTTCTTGAACAATAACCAGATCGTCGATATCGCGCCCTTGGCGGCAAACATGGGGCTCGACCAAGGCGACCTTTTGTATCTCATCGGGAACCCGCTGTCACCGGAGTCGATCAACACACACATTCCCGCGCTCGAGTCCCGAGGCGTGACGGTGTATCGGTAGATCGCGGGGGAGGATGAGAAGATCTTGGGTTCCTCTCGCGGAGGAGCCCACAATAATCCTTGCCGGAAAGAACCGAGTGGGCTATATAATCTGCTTTAGCATCACCGCCGCAGTTCGACATCACAGTTGTGTCCGAAAGGTTCGACGATCCACGATACTTTTTCGTGTCGGAGACCTTTCATCGTAACCCGCACGAGAGGGAGGATCTGGTATGAGGCGCACGATGATGACCGCTGTATGGATAGTGTTCGTCCTCGCAATGACGAGCTGTTCTTCGGGCGTCAAGAAAGAGAACGCGACCCTCAAGGCCCAAATCGACGAGTTGAACACCACGAACCAGAAACTGATCCAGGACAAGCAATCCTACCAGGACAGCCTGACAGCCAGGGAAGCCGATCTGCAGAAGCAGATGGCGGAACTGCAAGCAAAGGACATGCAGGTCAAGGAACAGAGCGATGCCTTCCGGCAGATGCAGGAGGCCATGAAGGCCGAGGTCGACTCCAAACAGGTGACGATCAAAGAACTGGAGGGCAAACTGACGCTCTCCATGGTCGAGGCGATCCTGTTCGATTCCGGCAAAGCCAATGTGAAGAAGGCAGGAAAGGACGCTTTGGCGAAGGTGGCCGAAGTTCTGAAGAACGTCAAGGATCAGGACATCATCGTGGCCGGCCACACCGACAACGTGCCGATCACATCCAAGCTGGCGGCGACGTATCCGACCAACTGGGAACTCTCCGCTGCTCGCGCCATTGCGGTGGTCAAGCTCCTGGAGGCGGACGGCGTCGATCCAAAACTCCTCCTGGCGGCGGGTTTTGGCGAATTCCGGCCCGTGGCGGACAACGGGACCCCTGAGGGGCGTGCCCAGAACCGTCGCATGGAGATCATTCTGATGCCCAAGCGCATGTAGCAGCCGTCCGCGTTGTCCCGAGCCGCGAGGCACGTGAGCGAAGAAAGAGCCTGTAACAGGATGTAGGCTGGCGTTTAGTTGGTGAGTAGTGGAATAAACAGTTCCTGCCGGCGTGCCAGCCCGAGCGTCCACTAGAACACTTCGGACATTCCCAGGGAAAGGCCCCTCGAGCCCGATTTTCCGAATCCGTAGTCGATTGCGAGGTTCGTGTCCGTGTGCTTGTTGAACTTGATGCGGAGTCCCACGCTGCCGCCGTAGTCCATCCTCCCGAAGACCCCCGATTCCGCTTCCGTCGTGGACGTTCCGTTCAGAAACGTCACGGCGCCCCAAAGGCCGTCGCGCGTGAGTACCCGGCCATACTCGCTCTCGAAGTAGACCTGGTCTGCTCCGCGAATGCGGCCCTGGAGATAACCGCGTGCACCGCGGCCGTACGTGTCCCAGCCGCTGGACGGGAGATTGAGATAGGGGGCCTCTCCGAACGTCAGCCAGCCGTAAAGCCAGAACGCGAGCACGTTCCGGCTGGCGCTCGGAAGGCGCGGATAGACCCGCATCTCGACCCACATCTCCTGCCAGTTGCCATCGGAGCCGATGTCGGGATTGTAGTCGCGGAAGCTCCCACTCAGGTAGTACCCCGACGAGGGGTTCACCAGATTGTCGAGTGTGTCGCCGAGCACGTTGACCGACAAGCCGGACGCGACCGTGCGCGTCGGCGCGTCTCCGCTGTAGTCCGTGAACGGCGTCGCTTCCCCTTCTTGCGCCCGCGAGTCGATGATGTTGTTGAATTCGTCGTAGTGGTAACCGAGCCCGATGAACACCGGTCCGCTGGCGCGGCGGTACACGGTCGCGTACGTGCGGACGAGCGTGAATTCCATCGGGTATTCCTCCTGATCCCGCGCCATCGGCCCGAGGCCCCGCGTCGATCGCTCTGTGTCGAGGTAGCGAAAGTCCGCCTTCAATAGGTAGTCATCCAACGGGTCAAAGACCTCGCCCCGAAGTTGCACCTGAATCTGCCCGGTCGTCGAGATATTGCCGGAAACGGCGAGCTGCGAGTATCTGGACGACGCGGCTCCTATCCGGCCTGCGCCCGAGATCATTGCGCCGACGGCGAAGCCATAAACCGGGTTGTAGCTAAAGGTCGGAAGGATGGCCCACTCGAGACCTGTCGGTAGGGTCCCCCGATTTCCAGTTCGACGCGGCGATGGAGGACATGTTCATTGAGAAAATCGAAGGCGTCGCGCTGCGGGACTTGGGTGTCGGCGTTTTGGGTGTACACCACCTTCCCGCGAATGGCCGGACCTCAGCGACTCGGGGGCGGCCCCTCCGGCTTCCCGTTCGGTGATGACGATCCCGCCGCCGGCGCGGCGAACCACTGGGTCTTCGACACCACCTTGGGTTGTTCGGGGTCTCCTTCGTAGGCCGGGGTCATGATCTGCACACCGTATTCGTTGAACACATCGAGTATGTTCCGGTGGAGAGCGGTGTAGACCTGTAGCATGTTCTGAGGATTGTCGGTGTAGACGTTGAGCTCGTAGGTCACTGCGAAGTCGCCGAGAAACTTCTGAAGAACGAAAGGCGGGGGGTCTTTCAAAAACCCCGGTGTGCGCTCCGCCGCGAGCTTCAGCATCGCCTCGACCTGACGCCACGGCGCTTCATAGCCGATGCCGACGGTTGTGTGGAGGATCAGTCCACGGGTTTTGGCGAGCGTATTGTAGTTCGTGATATTGGCGTTCATGATCAGCGAATTCGGCACGACGATTTCCTCGTTCTTGATCGTTCGCAAGTGAGTGACGAGCACCCCCGCGTCGACCACGTCTCCCATGACATCACCGATCTGCACGCGGTCCCCAACCTTGAACGCGCGCCGGTAGATCATGGTGTATCCGGCGATGATGTTGGTGACGACAGATGACGAGCCCAGCGAAACAATCACGCCGAGAAAAATGCTCACGCCCTTGAATGCCCCCGATCCGGACCCCGGGATGTGGGACCAGGATACGATGACCGCGAAGGCGATGATCAGGACGCGGACGATTTTATGCGTCGGCCATGCCCAGTCGGGGTCGAAGCCGGCGAATGCGAACTTGCCCTGCTCGATTCCCGCAAAGAACAACCGTGTGACCTTCAGGATATAGCGGACGACGACGACCAGAACGCCGATGAAGATCAGGCCCGGCACCGCCTTCAGCACCCCCACTCCCATGGCGCGCAAGGGATCCAGAATGATACCGGCCACCTGTTTCGAGAAAGAATGCGTCCAGGGGTAGAGTGCGAGCACGATTTCCAGGTAAAGATACACGATCAAGAGCATCGAAAAAACCCGCGCCGCGGTCATCAACGTGCGAAACATCGCCCACAACGGTTCGGTATGAACGATGTGACCGGACTTCGCACCAAGCCCTTCGATGCGGGGCTTGAAATGCCTCTCGAGCAGCGCGCCCAGGCCCCGGAATACGCGGCGGGTCACGAACAGCAAAATCACCGCGACAAGTGTGGCCCCGAGCGCGTATCCCGTGTGGGTCGCCAACGCTCGGGTATTTCGTGCCGCACGGTAGGAAATGACCGCGTCCGCGATAGCCCGACGCAGTACCCCCGCCAAGAGCTGCCGGGAGGCGTGTTCGGCGGCCGCATCCACATCGGTGACAGTCATGAGGAACTGATCCCCGGCGGCGATGTCCGTTCCGGTAGAGGATTCGAATGTGCGGAGCGAATCGACGGGCAGGGACCTATCGGACGCAAACGTCCTGATCCGCGCGTTGATCTTATTCGCGCGTTCTTCCGCCGGGTACGCGCTGATACCACGCACGTGGAAGAGAACGTCGCCGTCCAGAGTGACTGCGGCCCGAGAGTACTTCGCCGCGTCGTCGAACTCGGGAGTGGCGGTCGGAACGGTCTCGCTCGAAACCGCAGCCGACGCCGGTCCCACGCTTAACATGGCGATGCACACGAACAACAGAACCCCCGCGAACGTATGACACTTGAATCCCGGCATCATGAAAAACTCCTTACGGATGATCGTCTCTCCAACACGCGGATTGCCCATCCGTTCCAGCGCGAACACCTCCAAGGGGTCCGCGGTCCCAGCTTCTCCTCGTGAATCGGGCGGACCGTACGGGTGTCATCGTAGGTCGGGCGGTCGAATTCGTCCACAGATTTTCCCGAAATCGCTGCGGTCCGGAAGGAGTCCCACCCGTGTTCGTCAATGCGACGCTTCATCGCGGACGCTGCGGTGACCTTACTGATCAGAGTGTGCGGGAGAACACTCCCCAACCAAAAACACCCCGCAGGCAAGAGGCCCTGCAGGGTGTCTTGAGAACACAAGTGAACAATCTGGAATGTCACCGGAAAAGTGACTTGACCTTTCCCCAGGTGGATTCCTCGGCTGGAACGGTCGTTCCGTCGGTCTTCAACGGGCCGATGCCAAAGTCAACCGATGATACGTTGGACGCATCGAAGCGGTACGAGATCATATCCACGTCGGAAAAATCGACTCCGCTGAAACCGGCGAATGGGAAATCGTAATCCCCGTCGTTGATCAAATTGATCGTAACGCCGGTGGTCGCTTCCTGCGGTGTGCCCCGCGCACTGGTTACGGCTATCGTGCAGGGGACCGGCCGCGGACCCGCGTACATGTCTCCGGAAGCGACGTTGACGATGAACTTGGTCGCCGAAGGAGTGAAGTCCGCGTTGAGGTCCACAAACTCCCCGTACGTCAGATCGAGAATCGCCTTCGCCCCGGCATTGTGGTTCATCGTCATCCACCCGAGAGACGTCAGGATGTTGGAGTTGGCCGTTCCCACTACGTAGTAGATCTCTGCCGAGCGTTCGCCGCCCAACATACCTGACAAGCCCGTTTGGTACGAGGCGTCCGATACCAGGTGGTTGACGAGAAGACCGGGGGGACACGCGCCGCCGTCGCACATCGTTCCCACAAAGATCATCGGATGCCCGTTTTATTAAGGTATACCGGAAGACGATCCTCCCGAGGGATCGCCTCCGGTTGTCCCGTTTGCCAGCAGGGGACGTTTCCAAACGTGCTTTGCACTGCGGTCGCCCCCCGCTTGACATGGCCGTTGTCTCTTCGTAAACTCGCCCAATCTCTTTTTGCCCGAGCCCCGGGTCGTCTGCAGAACTCGTGAGCAAAATGGCAATCGAGAACCGAACGGACTTTGTAACGTGGCCGTCCACAATCCTCTCGTATCCTGAACCCGAACGAGAAGAACATGTCCCAACAACCCAAACACATGCCGTTTATCTCCGCTGAGTCCCAAATGGCGGAACTCAGTCCCCGGGCCGTCGTCCTCGGTATTGTCATGGCCATGATCATGGGGGCGGCCAACGCGTACCTGGGGCTGAAAGCGGGAATGACCATTGCGGCGACCTACACAACCGCGGTCGTCGGGATGGCGGTGCTGAAAACGGTCAAAGGGACCCTGCTCGAAGAGAACGCGGCGAGAACGGTGGGCTCGATTGGCGGCAACATCGCGACCGGCGCCATTTTCACGCTCCCTGCGTTTTTCATCGCCTCGGTGTGGGACCCGTTCTTTTCGCCCGAACACTACGTGATCTCAACCATCATCCTCGTCGTAGCCGGGATCCTTGGCATCATGTTCGTCACCATCCTCCGGCGCGTCCTTGTGGAGGATCCGGAACTGCCCTTTCCTGAATCGCTGGCCGCGTCGGAGATCCACAAGTCCGGACAAGCGGGAGTGCAGAACACGCGATTCTTGTTCATGGGGATGGGGATCGGGGCCTTCATCAGCGCACTCGTCGAATTCAAGTTCATCGCCGGCACCTGGCAGAAAGTCGTGAGCTTGACCAAGGGCAGCCTCCTCTTGCGGGCACCGGGGATGAACCCGGCGTACTTCGGCGTGGGCTATATCATCGGCCCGAAACTCGGGGCCATCAACTTCAGCGGCGGCGTCCTTGCCTGGGGGCTTCTCACACCGATCATCGCCTACGCACTCCACCGGGACAATCTTGGTGGAGTAGACAACTGGACCGCCGAATTGACCTCGGTCTGGAAGAACTACGTCCGCTACATCGCCATCGGAGGCATGCTGGTCGGCGCTCTGTACACCCTCTACAAAATGCGGGCGAGTCTCGTGAACGGATTGACGCGCTCGTTCTCGTACGTGAGAAAATCGGCCGCGGGGGAGGGAACGGTCCTTCGAACCGATAAAGACATAAGTATAAGATGGTCGCTTCCCGTCATAGGCGTCATCACGGTCATCATGATGTTCATCTTCCGGTACTTCGCGGGGAGTTTTCTCCCGGCGGCAGTCGCCTCCGTAGTGATGCTGATTCTCGGATTTGTGTTTGCCGCCGTTTCGGGGTACCTGGTGGGGATCATCGGCGTCAGCAACAACCCGACCAGCGGCTTGACCGTGTCGGTTTTGATCGTCGTTGCCTTTCTGATGCTGGCGTTGGGGATGAAGGGCGAAGCCGCGGTGGCGGCCGTGCTCGGCGTGGCGGCGTTCACCTGCACCAGCGTTTCCGTGGCCGGTGAGATGATGCAGGATCTCAAGGCCGGGCAGATCCTTGGGTGCACGCCGTGGAAGATGCAAGTGGGGGATATCTTTGGCGTCGCCGGCGCCGCCGTGGTGATGTTCTTCGTGCTTTCGCTGCTCCATTTGGGCGACGTGAAAAGAGTTGTCGGCGCCGAGCTGGAGACTCTGGAGAAAAATCAGATAGCGACCGTCGTGTACAAAGGGACGAAACCCGATCTCGCAGGGAGGATGTATACGCTCGATGAGATCCGCCGCCTCGCGCCCGAACAGCAGAACGACGTCCTTGGCACCCAGGCGGGTTTTGGCGGCGAGAAGCTGCCTGCTCCCCAGGCGAGCCTGATGGCCGTGGTGAGCCGAGGGATCGTCGAGAAGAAAGCCGAGCTCATCCTGATCGTCGTCGGGGTATTCATGGGGATGGCGTTCATCCTGATGCAAGTGAAAAGTCCCATGCTGATCGCCGTCGGCATGTACCTTCCGATCGACACCTCTTTTGCCATCTTTGTCGGCGGGTTGATGAAAGGCGTGCTCGAGAGCATCCTGCAAAAACGATCGGTGGACCCGATTGCCAAAGAGAAGATCAACAACGTGGGTGTGCTGCTGGCTTCGGGTCTGATCGCAGGAGAAGCCCTGCTAGGGTTGTTGTTCGCCGGGCTCGCGTTTCGTGAAGTGGGGATTCCTCACGTTTTCAGTTCGCCGTCTTATCTGCTCAGCCTGGTTTTCATCGCGGTCATCGGTTTGGCGCTGGTCGGCCTGCCGCTGAAGAACGCCGGCCTCGTGAGACACGCGGCGGATGGCGGAAAGAGCTGACCGCCCGTCACCTCGGGGCCGTCGACCTGACTCGCCGCCAGCAAATGTTGACTGGAGATTCAACAACGGCGCGGAGCGCGTCGCGATGCGTGTCACGCGGCAGGAATCACCTGCACAAAGCCTTGATGCGCCCCCACGTCGTTTGTTCCGTGGGGATCGTGCCCCACGGCGTATCGAAGTAAAGGTTGTCGAGCTCCGCCCCGTCACCATCGGTGCCGAAAACAACGCGGGCTATTCCCGGACTCGAAATTTCGAGAAACGCCCCCCTGGCCGCGGGCGTGCTGTGTGCGTCCTGATCGATGAGGTCGCCGTTCACATCGTAAGCGGAAAGATATCCGAGCATCGACCCGATCTCGGAGTCGAAGGCGAGTATCCTGACGTGGGTGGTTGTCGCCGGAGTCGTCGTGCCGGGAACCACGAACTTTGCTTCGATCGAGAGTCCCGTGTCGTTCGACAAGCACATCGCGTTGGGCGCCGTGCCGCCGACATTCAAGAAGTACTGATAGTTCTGGGGTTCCAGTTCGAAGACGTTCGCGACTGGAATCTCCCTGCTGAAAACGACTCCGAGCGATTGGTATCTGTTCGCGGCAGCGTAGCTCAATGGAGAGGAGAAAACATAGTCATCGAAATTGACCGTCCCGGCAATCGCTGCCTGGGAAACCATCAGAACCGACACCATCAACAGACCTTGCGCAATTCTCATTGGGTCCCCCGCTTTTCCAAGATCGTCGTCAACTTTTCGAACACAACGCGTCACGGCCGCGTTCGTCTCATATACACGCCGTTTTCTCATATTATTGTACCATTGATCGGGCGATGTTTCAATCACAACACATTGGACGAAACGGCTGGAGGACTTTGTGACGCCTGGCCCGAATGAGTCGCTTTTGAATATGCTGGACTCGGAAGTGTACTGGACATAACGAAGGAGACAGCTCAGAATCGGTGAAGACCGGCGGAGGTCATGCATATGGACGTTGTTGTGTTGCTACTGTTCGTGGCCGGCGTTTGCGGGGTCGTAGCCCTGGTGTCGGCGGTGCTGGTGACGCAGGCCCTCGATCGGCGCGGTTGAAAACCTCGTTTCTGTTCATGGGACCCCTCATATTCAGGAATCTGACCCGATACAAAGAGAAAACGATTTCGGAGAATGGCAAGGTCGGACCGCTTTTCGACTGGTACGTCGTTTCGATCAATGCGGCGTTGATTCTCGCGGTCGCCGCGTGGGCGGTCCGGGCGTTTGCTCGGTGAGGGAGATCGTTTCTCGATATTCATACGCGGTGGCTGCTTTGCGCCGCGCGTGGCCGTAATTCTTCTTCAGACTCGCCCTGGCTCCAATCGCCGGCCTCGTCCTCCTTACGAAGAATAGTGCCGACCTCAAGCGACATCGGCCATCCCGACCCGCACCTGGGAAAACTGAGTTCAGACTCCACGATAGAGCCATCGTACGGCAGCTGTGACCATTGAGGGTTGACACCCATCCAGAAATGAATATACTTACCGGTAAGTGTTACCGTCCGGTCGGTATAATTCCACCCGAGGTAGGACCACGACTCGTCAGCGACGATTCCCGGAGGTTCAAAGATGACGGAACCGGGGCTTAAAGCCCTAAGCGGAAAAGACGTACGGGAGCGCCTGCTCATCGCCGCCGTCCGACTGTTCGCCCGCAAGGGGTACGCCGCCACATCGGTCCGCGAGATCGTTGAGGCGGCAGGTGTGACCAAGCCGGTGCTTTACTACTACTTCAGGAACAAGGAAGGCGTGTTTCAGGCGATGATGCAAGAGGCCGTTGTCGCCCACCGCGCCGTTCTCGATGAGGTGCGGCACTCCGGTGGAACGGCATCCGAGCGCATCCTTTTGTTGAACGAACGCGTGTATACACTCACGCTCGAAAATGCCTTGGCCGTCCGGGCGATCGACGCGGCGTACTACGGACCCAGAGAGGGAGCCCCGGAGTTCGACTTCGATCAGCTTCATGGAGAGTTCGACGCGCTGATCCGCAGCCTTGTGGAGGAAGCCGTGGCCGCCGGAGAATTTCCTCCAGGCAACATCGATGAAATGGTGCTCGCGCTTCTCGGAGGCTTTATCGCCGGGAAGTCGTCGATCTCGGACCGGTGCCTTCTGGGCAATCCTCTCCAGCCCGACAGTCTTCGAAGAATCATTCGTATCATTCTCGACGGTATTCGCGTGCGGCCGCAGGGCCGAACGGAGGAAGAAAGATGAAAACCAAACGACATGCGTGCTTATGTGCAGTGATCTTCGCGGCTGCGCTTGCCGTCCTCGGTTGCTCACGCGATCCGGCGGGCTCGCGCGCTGACGCGAAATCCGGCCGCGGCTCCGCTGGAGGGAAACCTCCCGTGGCGGTCGAGGTCGCCATCGCGAAAGTGGACTCTCTCGCCGAAGCGATCGATGTGGTCGGGTCACTCGCGCCGAAGCTCTCCGCCGACATTCGCTCGGAGGTCTCGGGAACTGTTCTGGAGGTGGCGGTAACCGAATGGGTTCCCGTGAAAAAAGGTACGGTGCTCGCTCGTCTCGACCCGCGCGAGGCGGAGGCCGCGGTCGCTGCTGCCAAGGCGGCTCTCCTGCAGGCCGAGGCGAACGGAAACCGGGCGGTTCGCGAAGCGGACCGGTGTGGGCGGCTGAGCGCCGCGGGCCTTGCGACACAGCAGATGCTCGACGATGCCCGCACACTCCAGGAAGGGGCGGTCGCGAACGCGGCTGTTGCGAGGGCGCAGCTCTCCGCGGCGGAGTACCGGCTCGAGAAAACGGTGTTCCGCGTCCCGTTCGACGGCGTGGTTGCGGCGCGCAACATCGACGTCGGTGACTACGTGGAGAGCATGGGAACGCCGAGACCGCTTTTCCAGGTCGTCGACAACCGTCGCCTCGACCTCACGGTAACTGTCCCGTCGACACGCAGCGCTCTTCTCCGTGTCGGCCAGCGACTCGTTTTCACAACCGACGCCCTTCCCGGCCGCACGTTCAACGGGGCGGTCGCGCACATCAACCCGGTGGTCGATGAGGCGACGCGGACCGTCAAGGTGATCGCCGAGGTTACGAACGAGGACGGCGCCCTGCGAGGAGGGCTTTTCGTCAGCGGGCGCATTGAGATCGGGCAACGCCGAGGCGTGATTCAGGTGCCGCGCAGCGCGCTCCTCTCGTGGGACATGGCGGGCGGACGCGGCGAACTCTTCGCGGTCGAAGAAGGTGTCGCGCGGCGCCGCGACGTGCGGACCGGCGTGGCTGTGGGGAACGCGGTCGAGATCACGGCGGGCATCAAGACCGGCGAGCAGGTCATTACACGCGGCGGTTTCAACGTACGCGACGGCGACCGCGTGCAGGTTATCTCATCATCGAGCTAAGAGCTGGTCAGTCCCGTGGTGAGTGAACTCAAGGAGTGAACCATGTTCCTGTCGAACCTCTCGATCAAGCGCCCCGTTTTCGCGGCCGTCATGATGCTGGCGCTTGTGACGCTCGGCGTGTTCTCCTACCGCCGCTTGGCAATCGACATGTGGCCGAACGTCGAGATCCCGTACATCACGATCATCACCGTCTATCCCGGCGCTGCGCCCGAGACGGTCGAACGGGAAGTGAGCAAGCGCATAGAGGAAGCGGTGAACCCCATCTCGGGCGTCAAGCACGTCGGCTCGATCTCGCGCGAGGGCGTCTCCACGGTCTGGGTCGAGTTCGCGCTGGAAGTCGACGTGGCCCAGGCCGTTCAAGAAGCGCGTGTCAAGGTAAGCGCGATCCGCGACAAATTGCCCGACGAAATAAAAGAGCCGGTGGTCGAGAAAATCGACTTCTCCTCGATACCCATTGTCTCGCTTGCCGTGAGGTCGGACCGTTTGTCGCCGCGCGAGATGACCGACCTCGCGGAAAAAACCGTTCAGCGACGCGTAGAGAACATCGACGGGGTCGGGAAGGTCGATCTTGTGGGAACGTCGTTCCGCGAAGTCTCGGTGGAGCTGCTGCCCGAGCGGCTCGATGGGCTCGGTCTCGGCGTCGATGACGTGATCGCGGGGCTGCGAACGGAAAACGTGAACCTGCCCGTCGGGCGTCTCAACCGCGACGGAACCGAACGCCCGCTTCGCGTGGCGGGTAAGCCCGCGGAGGTCGAAGGTTATCAGAGGCTCGTGATCGCCCAGATCGAAGGCCGGCCGGTGGCGCTCGGCGACGTGGCGCGGGTCGTGGACACCGTCGAGGAGCAGCGCACGCTCGCGTTGGTCGACGGTAAACCGGGCGTGGCGCTCGATGTGATCAAGCAGAGCGGCGCAAACACCGTGGCCGTCGTGGACGCGGTCCGCCGCGATGTCGCCGCTTTGCAAAAAGAGATGCCCGCGGGCACGCTGGT
>Ga0315275_10000934_pt1 | contig 24885 bp, 18 predicted proteins | sample YL17G03_0_MG_FD_205557 | JGI IMG/M metagenome (GOLD analysis project Ga0315275, IMG submission 205557) | Sediment microbial communities from Yellowstone Lake, YNP, Wyoming, USA - YL17G03_0 | ecosystem: Environmental > Aquatic > Freshwater > Lake > Sediment | place: USA: Wyoming | collected...
TTAAGCACGGAAGTGTATCGAGACAAGCACGGTCAAACAAGTTTGGCCGTGCCACCCGGCGTACCACGTGTTCAGGCTAAGAGCGTGCGCTCGCGGTCGTTGAGTCTATCGGGCTAAACGTGCGCAAAACAAAATCCCGCACGATCCACCCTCCCTGTGTCGCCTGGAATCAACCGGATCCAACGTGTGGGTCTATGGGATGCAGAAGGAATGAACTGGACAAGCGTGATAAGTTCTTATCTGCGCTCGCGTTGTGTTCAGCGATCAGGAAAGCCCGCAGTCTACAGTCGCACGTTGCGTTGGGCTTTTCGCATGCGCCGGCGTTCTCTCTCCGACGGCTTCTCATAGTAGGCCGTTCGTTTCATGTCGCGGATCAAGCCCTCTTTTTCGCACAGCTTCTTGAAACGCCGAATCATCTGCTGGACGGACTCGCCTGATCGCATTTTCACCTTTAGCACTCTGGACTCCTTAATTCTGTTCCGGTTTCAAACAAACGCAGCTACCATACGTATTACTCTTCGTCGTGTGGCAGGAAACTGTTAACTTAGCACACTCGTCATCTGTTTTCAAGCCCAAAAATCTTTGTCATCTTTTCTGATAGGTTTTCCAGCCTCGCGGGGGTATCCCTATGGGACCCAGGGGACCGGCAGGACCTGTGCAAGGCTTGGCGGCCAATCATGTGGTGCTTGAAAAAGGCATGGAACGTGCTATAACATTTACGTTTTTAGGAGGACTATTCTTCCTTGGAGAAATCACGGCACACGCTGACAGTCAGGAAAGAGCGAGCCATTCTTGTGGGCGCGATACTGCGGGGCTCGACCGGTCGGGATGACCTGGCGGAGTTGACCGCACTGGCGGAGAGTGCCGGGGCGGTGGTCGTGGACCGGTTCCAGCAGAAGCTGCGCACCATCCATCCTTCCACGTACATCGGCAAGGGCAAGACCCTGCAGCTTGCCGACCGCGTCAAGCGGTTCAAGGCCGATGTCATCATCTTCGACAACGACCTGTCGCCGGCCCAGATCCGCGAGCTGGAAAAGATCGTCGAGACCAAGGTCGTGGACCGCAGCGAGTTGATTCTGGATATCTTCGCCACGCGGGCCCAGACGAAACAGGCCAAACTGCAGGTCGAGCTGGCCCAGTTGGAGTACACCTATCCCCGCCTGACACAGATGTGGTCGCACCTGGATACGGTGACCGGGGCGAGCGGCGGTCCTTCGGCCGGCGCGATCGGCACGCGCGGGCCCGGCGAGCAGCAGTTGGAAATCGACCGCCGGCTGGTCAGCAAACGCATCAACGAGCTCCGGCGCGAGCTGGCGGAAATCGATCTGCGCAAGCTGCGCGAGATCAAAAGCCGCAAGGACTTTTTCCAGATTTGCATCGTTGGTTATACGAACGCCGGCAAGAGTACGCTTCTCAATACGCTGACCGACGCCGGCGTTCTGGCCGAAGACCGGCTCTTCGCCACGCTCGACACGCGGACGAGAAAATGGATGCCGGCCCGGGGCGTGGAAATCCTTTTGAGTGATACGGTCGGTTTCGTGCGGAACCTGCCGCATCAGCTCGTCGAGTCGTTTAAGGCGACGCTGGAGGAGGCGGTCAACGCCGATCTGCTGCTGCACGTGATCGACATGGCCAACCCGGAGGTGATGGGGCAGATCGAGTCGGTCAACCAGGTTCTTTCGGACATCGGCTGCGGCGGCAAAACCGTGCTGGAATTGTTCAACAAAGTCGACGTCATCAAGGACATAGGCCCGCTGGAGACCCTCCAGACGCTTCGCCCGGAGGCGGTGGCCATCTCGGCCAAGACCGGTCTGGGCCTGGAGGAGCTGCGCCGCAAGATCATCCAGCACTACAAGGGCCGCGACATCGTGGTCCGGGTCACCAGCCGCCTTTCCGATGGCAAGGTGCAGAGCTTCCTCCGCGCCCACGGCGAGATTGTCAACGAGCAATACAGCGACAGCTCGGTCGTTCTCGACGTCCGGATGGGCCAAAAACAACTACCCGACCTCGAACGCCTCCACCCGGACAAGCTCGAGATCATTGAGGGGTAGGCCGGGTCGGTCCCAAGGCGGCAATCTTGTCTTGGTGCGTTCAGTCGCCCGGGAGGACGCGCTCCAAGCGAGCTTGAGCGTGCTGCTTGGCTTGTGAGCAATCCCCGAAGCGCCTCGCGTGAGACTGCAATTGACTTCCGGGCGGCGCAGGATTCTAATGCGCCTGAAGGCCCGTGCTGCGGGGTAAGGTGCACAAAGCGGTCAAGGATAGAGGTGGTCATGCAGCCCAGCGGTTATCGGAACGTCACCATCGTCGGCGACGGCGGAATGGGGAGCGTGTTATCGATTCTGCTTTGCGAGAAGGGCATTGTCACCCGCATGTGGGGCTACGATGCCGAGCAGTTGGCCCAGATCGAGCGCCGGCGCGAGAACCGCAAGTTCCTCCCAGGGTACAAACTGCCCGATTCGCTTGTGTTCGAGGCGCGGGACGATCGCGCGATGGCGGGGGCGGAACTGATCGTCTCCGCTATTCCCTGCCAGTACATGCGAGGCATCTGGAGCCGGCTGGCCGAGCACGTCCCGAACGGCGTGCCGGTGGTCTCCGTGGCCAAGGGCATTGAGAACGACACCCTGCGTCGGCCGACGCAGGTGATCTCGGACGTGCTCGGCAAAGGAGTTGGATTAGCCGCCCTGAGCGGCCCGACCATCGCCGACGAGCTTGCCCGGCGGCTTCCGGCCACAGCCTGCGTCGCGAGTGAGGATGAGGCCCTTGCCCGGGAGGTCCAATATACCTTCACGTGCCCGTGGCTTCGCATCTATACGAATTCGGACCTGATCGGCGTCGAGTTGGCCGGGGCGATGAAAAATGTGATTGCCATTGCCGCCGGGATCATTGACGGTGTCGGCGCCGGCGACAACGCCAAAGCGGCTCTGCTCGCCCGGGGTCTGGCGGAGATCACGCGCCTGGGCCTGGCCATGGGCGCTCGCGAGCCTACGTTCGCGGGCTTGACCGGCTTGGGGGACCTCGTGACGACGTGCATTTCGCCGAAGGGCCGCAACCGCTCCTTCGGCGAGAGGATTGGCAGCGGCCGGACGATGGCAGATGCCCTGCGGGCCACCGAATCCGTCGTCGAGGGAGTCTCTACCTGCAAATCGGTAGTGGCCCTTGCGGCTCGTTATGGGACCGAGATGCCGATTACTCGGGCGGTCTATGAGGTGCTCTTCGAGGACAAGCCCGTGCACACGGCCATCGAGCATCTGATGAACCGCCGGCTCAGACCGGAGTGCGAGAGCAACGCCCTATAATAGTTGAGGACGGATGACAGAGGAAGGCGAACGGCAGCATTTCCATCGTCCGTCCCTGTCTTCTGTCCTCTGTCTTCCGTCCTCTGCCTTCCATCTCTTCGTGCCCCCACAGTATCGGAAGTGGACCCACCCTGGACCAGACGTGATTCGCTCGGCGGGCAGCGCTGCCGCCGACTTTTGGCTCCGCGCGAATCTGTATTCTATACTTTAGTGGGTCGCAAGCACCCGTGTATTACTTAGGGTAGGGTAGCCTCCTATGTTTGGATTCGGCAAGAAACAGTCATATCTCATCGGGGTTGATCTGGGCAACGACTGCGTGAAGCTGGCCCAACTGGCCAACGGTACGGAAGAGACGTATCTGCTGGCCGGTCAGTGCGTGGTCCGTCCGGCCGATGTCACCGCAGGAACGGCTCGCTGGCAACGGTGGGCGATTGAGGTGATGCGGGAGGCGACGGCCAATGGGCAGTTCAAAGGCAAGGAGGTGGTGGCGGCTCTGCCCGCCAACGAGGTCTTCATCGACCACCTGAAATGGCCGAAGAAGTTCGACGGCAAGATCGAAGACGCGATCTTCGCCAAGGTCAAGCAGAAGCTGCCGTTCGAGCCGATGGAGAAGAACACGATGATCAAATACATTCCGGCGGAGCAGGACAACATCATCGTGCTGGCGACGGAGCGGACCGTGATCGACCGGCATCTGGCGATCTACGAGCGGGCGAACCTGACGATCAATTCGATCGGTGTCTGGCCGGTGGCGCTGGCACAGTGCTATGCCCGGTTCTTCGGCCGCCGTACGACCGATTTCGACGCCGTCGTTCTGCTGCTCGACATTCAGCCGGATTGCACCAACATGGTGATCAGCCGGCACAAGAACCCCTTGTATGCGTGTTCCGTGCCAGTAGGTTCCAACCAGCTCAAGGACGAACAGGTCGTCGGCCGACTGGTGATGGAATTGACGGCCTGCCGACGCGAGTTCCTCTCGCTGTACAAGAATGTCCAGATCGAGCGATTGATCTTCCTTTCGGGCCTGGCGGTGGAGGCGGAGGTCTATCGCACCATCGCCAAGCAATTGGAGGTGCAGGCGCAAATGGGCGATTGCATGGCGGCCATCGAGGTCAAGGATCCGGACCGTTTCGGCCTGGAGCGGCGAAACGGCACCGTCAGTTGGGCCCTGGCGTTTGGGCTGAGCCTGTCCTGAGGGGCCGGCTCAATTCCCCCGTAGTCCTCATGAGCAGAGGTAGGTAGAAACAATGTCCAACATAAACTTCGTACCGGACGATTATGTTCAGAGCAACGAGTCCCGCAGGGCGAACCTGATGTGTCTTGTCCTGTTCTCCGTCGTGATGGCCGGCCTGGGCGGCTCTTTCGTGACGATCAAGATCCGTCAACGTGCCTGCGGTGCCCAGGAGTCGCTCGTGAATTCGAAGATGGCTCGGATGGAGGAGTCCATCAAAAAATACGAGCAACTGCAGACCAAGCGCAAGGAGATGATGCGCACGGCCCTGACCACGGCGGATCTGCTCGAGCCGGTCCCGCGCAGCGTGCTGCTGGCCTCGCTCACGAACACTCTGCCGCCGGGCGTGTCCTTGATCAAGCTCGACATGATCCAGAAGGAAGCGGCGAAAGGGCCGGCGGACAAGGCCGCCAAGACCAAATATGAAGCGGCCCAGGAGAAGGGCGGCTCCGACCCGGAGGCCAAGCTCTCGGGGGAGAAGGCGTTGGAGACCCGCATGGAGATCGAGGGGATCGCCCCCAGCGACCTCCAGGTGGCGGCCTATATCGAGCACCTGGGCAACTCCATCCTGCTGGGGAACGTGGCCCTGGTGGAATCGAAAGAGAAGAAGGTCGAGGACACCACGTTCCGGCACTTCAAGCTCACGGCCATGCTCAGCAAAGAGATCCACCTGACCAAGGAGGATATCGATCGGATTCGAGCCAAGGCCGAGCAATCCATACATCAGTTTTAGCGTGGGGATTGGCCATGACAAGCGGTTTGAGACAAGCAGTGTTCTTCGTCCTGTTGATCGGCGTTGCGGCCTTGGGTTATCAGGGCATGATCAAGCCCGCCAATCGAAAGCTGGCGGAGGCGAAACAGAAGCTGGAAGGCAAGCGGGCGAAACTGTCGGAATTCGAGCAGGCGACCGCCAAGGCCGAAGACCTCAACAAGCAATTGGAACAACTCCAGGAGGCGGTGCGGTTCTTCGAGAGCAAACTGCCCCCGACCAGTGAAGTCTACAAGGTCCTGGAACAAGTGACGGTCATTGCCCAGAAGCAGGGGCTCAAGCCCAAGACGATTCGGACGCTCCAACAAAAGAACAACAGCGGCTACGTCGAACAGCCGATGAATATGATGCTGGTAGGCAGCTTCACCTCCTTCTACTCGTTCCTCCTGGAACTGGAGAAGCTGCCCCGCATCATGAAGCTCCGGGAACTCAAGCTGGACAAGGACAAAGATGGTCAAGGGCAGATCGGAGCCGAGTTCATCGTGAGCATTTTCTTCCAGAACAAGGCGGCCTGACGAGGAGGTATTTATGCTGTCTTTCATGCGTGAACAGGAACCCCAGGGTACCTCCGACCGTGCCTCGGTGGGGCCCGGTCCCCAGGACATCCCCGCGGCGGATGCTTCCGGGCCACAGGAGTACCTCACCGTCGCGGCCAACAGCAAGAGCCTGCGCCGCAGCACGATGCTGGTCGCCGCGCTCGTCGGCATCGGCTTGGTCTGCCTGCTCCTGATGATTCGCAAGAGTCAGCCTCAGGCGGCCTCCGCCACCGAGACCAAGAACGACCAGACGAAGATCGAGGCCGCCATCAGTCGGATCACCGGCGTGCGATCGGAATTGGCCGACGGGATGGGCGAAATCGTCAAGAAGTTCTACGAGTTCTCGGACGTCGTCCAAGTGAAAGTGGACGAGTTGGTGAAGAATCCGTTCGAAGTGGAAGGCTTCATGAAGGACCTCAAAGCCGGGGCGGCGGTCGACGACCCGCAGGCCCAGGCGGAGCTGATCCGCCGACAGCGGATGCAGCAGAAGGCCAGCACCTTGAAGCTGCTGAGCATCATGCGATCCGATCAGGGCGACTGCTGCATGATCAATGACCGGATTCTGCGGCAGGGAGACGCCGTCGAGGGGTTCACGATCGTCCGGATCGGCAGCAATTTCGTCGAGCTCGCCTGGCTGCCGAACGGAGCCTCGGACGCCGGCGTGTCGCCAACAGAAGACATGAAAACGGTACTGAAGTTGTCGGAATGATGTTGCGTTTCCTATCCCACCAGAAAGACAAAGGCAAGACCCCCGCGCGGTCGAAACGGGTAGGGCCGGACCCAGTGTCCGCCGTCCCGATCGATCCGGACGATGGGGAAGTGCGCGGGCTGTGTGATTTGTATTCCCCCGAGCCGACGAGCTGCTCGCACGTGCGTGACCTGGCGGACATCCTGCTCGAGTCGCGGAAGATCACGGACGAGCAGTACGGCCGGCTGCGCCGGGAATCGATCGGCCGGCCCGGAACGGACCCAACGGCGTGGCTCCTCAAAGAGGGGCTCGCCGGCGCTAATGACATCCTCGAAGCCAGAGCGAAGCTCAACGGCCTGGAGTTCCGCCGCCTCACGCCAGAGGAGGTGGACAAGCAGACCTTCAAGAAGCTGGAGCCGGACTTCATCAAGAGGAGCAGCATCGTCCCGGTTGGGGTCGAGGGCAATACGTTGCTCGTCGCGACCAGCGAACCGACGAACATCTTCGCGCTCGAAGACGTGAAACGGCAGACGGGGATGGACGTGCGCGCGCACGTGTGTCCGCCGGAGGATATCGCGGCGGTCTGCGAGGCGCTTCAGGAGAAACCGGTCGAATGTGTCCTGGATGATATCATCAGCGACATGACCGAAGTCGAGGTCGTCCAGGATAAGGAGGAGGCCGGGGACGACCTCGAGAAGATGGCTGGCCAGTCGCCGACCATCAAATTCGTCAACTATCTCATCAGCAATGCCGTTCGCGAAGGCGCCAGCGATATTCACATCGAGCCCAAGGAGAAGGAAACCAAGATCCGCTATCGTATCGACGGCGTTCTGTTCGAGACGACGCAGGCGCCGCCGAAGATGCATCCCGCCATCGTTTCGCGCATCAAGATCATGGCGAATTTGGACATCTCGGAGCGGCGGCTGCCCCAGGACGGCAAGGTCTCCGCGATCGTCGGGGGCCGGGCCATCGACCTGCGTATCTCGATCCTGCCCACGAACCGCGGCGAAAAGACCGTGATTCGTATTCTCGACAGCAAGTCCATCACGCGCGGGCTCGAGCACGTGGGCATGGAGCCGGACATCTGCCGGCGTTTGAAGGAGCAGGTGGCGCTGCCCCACGGGATTCTGCTCGTGACCGGACCGACGGGATCGGGCAAGAGCACCACCCTCTATTCCGCCCTGGGCGAGATGGACGGCCAGCGGCTGAACATCTCCACCGTCGAGGACCCGGTCGAGTACGAGTTGGCTACCTGCAATCAGGTTCAGGTCAACGAGAAGACCGGGCTGACGTTTGCGGCGGCCCTGCGCAGCCTGCTGCGTCAAGACCCCGACATCATCATGGTCGGTGAAATCCGCGACAATGAGACGGCCCGCATCGCGGTCCAGGCGGCTTTGACGGGCCACCTGGTTCTGTCGACGCTGCACACGAACGATGCGGCCACGAGCGTCACGCGGCTGGTGAATATCGGGATCGAGCCGTATCTGATCGCCGCCTCCCTGAACGCCGCCGTGGCGCAGCGGTTGGTCAGAAGGATCTGTCCCAAGTGCAAGGAGCCGTACAAGGTTCCCGACCACATGCGAAAGTACATCGACAAGGCCGGCGCCGAGCCGAGCGAGATCGTCCACGGAGCCGGTTGCGACGCCTGCCGCGGCTCCGGATACGTCGGGCGGGCCGGTATTTTCGAGCTGCTGGTGATCGACGACAGGTTCCGGGACATGATCCATACGGACACCTCCGTGAGCAACATGCGCCGCGCATTTCGTGAAAGCGGCCTTGATACCCTGTTCGACGACGGCATCAAGAAGGTCCGGCAGGGAGTCACCACCGTCGAGGAGGTTCTCCGTGTCACCGAGATGTACGGGAAGAGTGAAGACGAGGTCTTCACGGAAAACCTCAACTGATGGCGCATGGCATGAATCGTGCGACAAATCGGAAAGTTAGGGACAGGATTGGCATATGATTGATATCAAGACGATCTTGGCGGCGGCCATCGAGAACAAGGCCAGCGACGTACACATCAACGTGGGTATGCCGCCGGTCCTGCGTAAGGATACGGAGCTGATCGACATGGATTGCCCGCCGGTGACCAACCAGGACGCACGGGCCATGGTGCTGGCGATGGTCGGGCCGGAAAAGACGAAGAAGTTCGAGGAGAACCGGGACCTGGATTTTTCGACGCAGGTCGCCAGCGGGCATCGCTTCCGCGTCAATGCCCACTTCCAGCGGGACACGGTGGCCCTGTCGTTCCGTGTGATTCCGAACCAGGTGGCCAAGATCGACGATCTGCACCTGCCGCCGATTGTCAAGGAGCTGACGGATATGCCGCGAGGGCTGGTGCTGGTGACAGGACACACCGGGTCGGGCAAGAGCACGACGCTCGCCGCCATGATCGGGTTGATCAACTCCCGCTACGGCAAGCGCATCATCACGCTGGAGGACCCGGTCGAGTACCTGCTCGAGAACGAGCGGTGCATGATCGAGCAGCGGGAGATCGGCTCCGACTGCCCCAATTTCGCCTCCGGCCTGCGGCACGCCTTGCGGCAGGACCCCGATATCATCATGGTCGGCGAAATGCGCGACCTGGAGACGACGAGCTTCACGGTCACCGCCGCCGAGACCGGCCACCTGGTGTTCAGCACGCTGCACACGATCAACGCCTCGCAGAGTATCGAGCGTATCATCGACATCTATCCGTCCGGCCAGCAGAACCAGATTCGGACCATGCTCGCGAACACCCTGCAGGCCGTGATCTCGCAGACCCTGTTCAAGCGGATCGATCAGCCGGGCATGGTGCCGTGCATCGAAATCCTGCTGTGCACCGCGGCCACGCGCAACTGCATCCGGGAGAACCGGATCTACGAGATCCCGAACATCATCGAGACCTCCCGAAGGATGGGCATGCAGAGCATGGACGCCAGCATCGCCGAGATGTATTTCAAGGGTTTCATCGACAGGGACGAAGCCATCGTGCGGTCGAGCAATCCGGGGAAGATGGAGAAGGTCCTGGTGGCCGCCGGCAAGATCAACGATACGTCCCGGTCGGCGGTCGGCGCCGCGAAGTGACGGAGGGTGCACATGGCAACACAGACAGTCCAGAAACTCGACGGAGCCGCCCCGGCCGAAACCCGGCAGGGGGCCAGTCCCCGAAGCTCCGGGGAAAGCCCGCGCCGATACGGGGCGCCCCGGAGCGCGGATCGTTCGGATGGCTCGGTCATGGGCAAGCTGCGGGGATTCCGCGTCGAATTCGGCCCCAGCCGCAAGGACATCCTGCACTTCACCAACCAGTTGGCCGTCATGATCCGCGCCGGCATCAGCATTCAGGATGCCTTGGAGGGCATCGGCGAGCAGCACAACAACGCGAAATTCAAGGCCGTGATCCGCGATTTGCGGGTTCGCATCGAGGAAGGCAACAGCTTTTCGCAGGCGCTGGCGGAACATCCGCAGGTTTTCAACAACCTCTACATCAACATGGTGGCGGCGGCCGAAGCCTCCGGCTCGCTCAGCGACATGCTGCAGAAGCTGGCCGAGTACCTCGACCAGGAAACGGAGACGCGCTCGCAGGTCAAAAGCGCGATGGTGTATCCGGTCATCATCGCCGTGATGGCGGTCGCCGTGACCATTTTCCTTCTGTGCTTCGTGCTGCCCCGGTTCACGGCCATCTTCCGCGGCAAAGAGCATCTGCTGCCCATGCCGACCGTGATCCTCATGGCGACCAGTGCCTTCTTGCGACACTGGTGGTACGTGATCCTCCCGGCGATCGGCGGGGGCTTCTGGGGCTTCTATTTCTTTGTCAACACCACGACCGGCCGCCGGTGGTGGGACCGGACGAAGCTGGTCCTTCCGCTGATCCGGACGCTGTGCCGAAGCCTCTACATCACCCGGGGTCTGCACACGATGGGCGTGCTGACGAGGGCGGGCGTCCCGATCCTCAACACGATCTCCATCACCGCTCACATCTCGGGCAACACGCTCTACAAGGAGATGTGGCTGGGCGTCTACGAAGAAGTGCGCCAGGGCAAGAAGATTGCGGCGGCTTTGGCCCGCTACAGCCTGATGCCCAGCAACGTCGTTCAGATGATTCGAAGTGGCGAGGATTCGGGCAGCATGGCCGACGTCCTGCGGGATATTTCCGCCTTCTACGGCCGCGAGCTCAAGGCCGTGATCAAGGCCGTCACCTCGATGATCGAGCCGATCATGATCGTCTGCATGGGATGCCTCGTGGGCTTCATCGCCATGAGCATCATTCTGCCGATCTTCAAGATGTCGAACCTGGTCACGGGCAAGTAACGCTGAGATTTACAATCTATTATTGACGATTTATGATTTGTCGGCTCGCCGACGGAGAACGAGAAACAGTCGGCTTTCCATCACAAATAGTAAATTGTAAATGGTAAATTCGGAGGGGATAACGAATGGCTCGTCCAGCCTGCAAGACAGGGTTCACTCTGATCGAAGTCCTGATCGCGACCATCCTGGTCGGCTTCTCCATTGCGGCGCTGGTCGCGGCGAACGGTTCGTTCTCCATGGCCAATGTCACGGGGGCGGACCTGTCCACCGCGGAATTCCTCGTCGAGCAGATCCGCGAGTTGACGACGATGCTGCCGGTGGTGGAGCCCAACGCGACCACCTGGACGGTGCTGGGGCCGGAAACCGGTGAGACGAGTCCGGTCTCGTACGATGATGTGGATGATTTCGACGACTTCAACAGTGCCACACTCGGTGCGCCGATCAGCGCACAGAGGACCACGCTTACCGATCTGGCCGCCTTCTCTCAGCAAGTCACCGTGCAGAAGCTGAATCCGGCGGACTTCAACCAGACAGTGCCCGACAACGACCTCACCAGCAATTTCGCCCGGGTCACGGTGAATATCCTGCACAACGGCCGGCAGATCAGCTCGGCAAGCTGGATTCGGGCGCGATACTGAGAGGAAAGTGTGATTTTTGAAGTGAGATGTTTGAAGTCAACTTCTTCAATCCAGAATCAAGAATGAAACATCAAGAATCAAACATCAAGAATCAAACGGCGATTCGGGGCTTCACGATCGTCGAGTGCCTGATCGGACTGGCCATCTCGGCCATGCTCCTGACGGCGCTGGCGGTGGCCTTCAACGCCTCGGTGATCAACTTCCGGGAGAATGAGGACATGTTCCGGACGATGAACAACGCCAGGCAGGCCCTGACCCGGATGACCAGTCAACTTCGCACGGGCCATGCGGCCCTTCTCACCGCGCCGAGCAACCAGTGCAGCTTCTTCACGGCGGCCAACGAGAACATTACGTACGACTGGCGCAACGCCAACCAGACGCTGTATGTGAAGATGAATACCACCGGCCAGGAATATAAGCTCTGCGATAACGTGACCGACGCCAAGTTCGAGAAGATCCCCGACCCTCCGACGGACTGCAAGGGCGTGGTGATTTCGCTGACCGTCCAGAGCGGCCGTTTCCAGCGGACCCTGGCCGCGGCGGCCGTCATCCGGCGAGACCTCTGACGCTCCCATCCCGTCGATGGCCCTGGACGCGGCCTCCGTGGCGTGCCGCACACAATCAGCCGCTTCGGCGGAATAAATCTCTTGATTTCTGTCTCCCGACCGGGCATACTATGCTCAGACCTATGACGGGCGGTTAGCTCAGTTGGCTAGAGCGCGTGCTCGACACGCACGAGGTCAGAGGTTCAAGTCCTCTACCGCCCAATGCATCTAAGGCTTGCAGAACTAAGGACTTACGAGAGAATCAGTCTCACGTCATTCTCATCACGCCAGTTGGATTTGCGCTACGGACCGGGTTCTTGAACCCCGCGCGCCGCGCATCCACGAGGACCGATCCTGGGCTGGGGAGTATCAGATGCGCGCATAACAACACGTGCACTTTGCAGCGGAGACATCTATATTCATCGGACGGTCTTTGTGTGATCTGTGGGCGGTTCGGCAACCTGTTGGATGTGGAGGATCGCCCTTGCCGGACTGCCGAGGCGTTCTGTCAGGGGAAACGGCTATGCTATCTATCTTCAACTCTCGTCCAGTGAACGTTCCTTCCGTCTTCGCTATCGGTCCCGCCGTGTCTGCATCGCCGGCCGGAAGTTGGCGATGGTGTTCGCGTCCGGGGCCGTCTCGCGCCATCTGGACGTGCATGGCTTCAGTTTTGACCCTGGCGGTGGGCGTCAAAGCCGACGGGTTCGGGATGCACACCGTCGGGGGTTTGGAGGGCCGGGTGATTCGGGTGACCAGTCTGGCACAGGACGGCCCGGGCACGCTGCGAGCGGCAATCGAGGCCCAAGGGCCTCGGCTGGTCGTGTTTGAGGTGGGTGGGATCATCGATCTGGCACGAAAGGGCCTTCGGGTGAGGGAGCCTCGTCTGACGATTGCCGGCCAGACGGCGCCGGACCCCGGCATCACGCTCATTCGCGGCAGCCTGGCGATCGAAGCGCACGATGTCGTCATCCAGCACTTGTCCGTGCGGCCCGGCGATGCCGGTCAACCCCGCAAAAGCGGCTGGTCGCCCGATGGCATCGCCATGAATGCCGCTTGCGACGTTGTCATCGACCACTGTTCCACGACGTGGGCCGTGGATGAGAACCTGAGCGCTTCGGGCCCGCGCTACGATGGCCCCGCCGCCACGACGCACGACGTGACGATCCGCCACTGCCTCATCGCGGAGGGACTGGACGACTCCAGCCATGAGAAGGGGCCGCATTCCAAAGGGTCGCTGGTGCACGACAACTGCCGCAACATCGCGGTGATCGCCAATCTCTATGCCCACAACGCGGATCGTAACCCGTACTTCAAGGCCGAGACCACCGGCGCGATCGTCAACAACCTCATCTACAATCCCGGCCGTGCCGTGATCCGCGTGTCTTTCCCGCGAAGCGAATGGGAAGGACGTCCGATTCCGGCCGAGGGACGGGTCAGCATTATCGGCAACGTTCTCATATCCGGGGTGAACACCCGATCCTCCCTGCCCATGATTGCCGGCACCGGCTTTGTGTATGAGCAGGACAACGTGGCCAAAGGCCGGGATGGGCAACCTGTAGTTGTGCTGGACCCGCAGATCCAGCGGCTGCGGGACAAGCCCATCTGGCCGGCGGAGTTGCAGGTGCGGCCCTCCGGCGAAGTCGTCGATTACGTAGCCCGCACGGTGGGCTCGCGCCCCTGGCAACGCGATCCGATTGACCAGCGGATTGTCGACTCAGTCCTGCAAAGAGGCGGGCGGATCATCGACAGCCAGGAGGAGGTTGGAGGGTATCCCAACCGTGTGCCGACGCAGCGCAAGCTGGAGACCATCCCCGAAGGAGTCGAGGCACGCCGTCAGTGGTTGGATCGCATGGAAGGCGCCCGTCGATAGACATCCGCCGGCTACCGCCTGCTGTACTTGCCCATCAACTGACCTTCCGCAAGGACGTGCCCCTTCATGGCCTTGAGTAACTCGGCCTTTCTTGCACTGCTCGGCAGTCTGGGGCAGGGATTGATGTTGGTCACGTGCTTGCGCGGTGGGGAATCCGCTTGAATGGGTGAGCGATTTGGGACAGAATCCAAGTATACTCGGCAACTGTTCGCAGGTGGATTCGACCGGGCTGGCAATGGCCGCCCGTCCCTTGTTGCGTCGCCGCCGGCAGGCCGTACAGGTGGAAAGGAGAAACCGATGTTGAAGGACATATTTGTGCTCAGTCTGTTGGCAGCGGTTGTGGCGGCAATGCCGACTTCCGTCCGGGGCCAAAACAATCCGGCGGTCGCACCGCCTGTTGGTGGCGAGGCCGATCCGTATGACGCGAAAGCAATCGAGGCGGATCCGTCTATTCGCCGGCCGGTGGCCATCTACACGGGGGACGTCGCGCTCAAGACGCCCCAGCTCAACGACCTGCCACTGCGGGAGAGCGTCGCGCAATACGGCATCACTTGGACGTTCGAGAAGCCAGCCCGCGTCGGGCAGTTCGTCAATGGTGACTGGTACGTCGTCGGCCCCGTGACGATCAAGACGATCGATCCGCGTCCGCTCTACGGCAGCGAGATCCCGGCGAGTCAGTTGGATCACATGGACAAGGAGCGTCCGGAGGCCCAGCGGGTCCGCAACGGCTTCATGCTCAATCCGCCGGCCCGGATGAAGGTCGCCTACGACAGCGGCGTGCGGAACTGGTTCGATCCATCGCTGATCCAGAGATTGCCTGTCGCGATGAAGCCCGGCGATTCGCTCGTGTCCACGATCAGCATGCCCAAGGGCCTGGTCCTTCATGCGCAGTTGCGAAACAAGATCGAGCGTGGCGTGGACGACAGCAGCCCGATCCGCAGCGCCGCGGTCCTGACTTGCGTGAGCGAGCCGCAGCCGCCGGATGCCTTCCGGCCGGCGTTCTGCGATCGCCGGCAGAAAATCTACCTGGCCCGCAACCTCAAACGTGACCGGCTGCCCACGGCCGCCGCCACCAGGAGCATTCCCCGAATCGAGCAGTATGTCCGATTCACACAGCGGCCCTGGGTCGGGACGGGCTTCTTCGGCTTCGAGGAGCCCGTGGAGAACATGCCGCAATACGGGCTGGAGTACGGCCGTGTCGCTGGCATCACGGCCTTGCTGCTATGCACGGACCTGAAGCCCGAACAAAAAGAACCCCTCCTTGTGAACTGCGTTCAAGTGGGCATCGACCTGGGCGGCATGGTCCGCGCGGGGCACCCCGGCTGGACATGCTGGGGCGGACATGGCAGCGGACGCAAATTGCCCATTGTTCTTGCCGGACTGCTCTTGGGCGATGACGAGCTGGCCGGCATCAGCGGGACCTTTGTGATGGTGAGTTTCGGGGAGGATGAGCAGACCGCGTACGGCGATTGCTGGACCGGCGCCAAAGTGGTCTTCGCCGGGCATTCGGGGATCGACACGGCGACTGGGGAAGGCCGGTCGCGAAACAGCGGCTGGGGACCGTACGAGCATACGCCGCCTTCGCAGTGGAAGGATGGCCAAAACACCAGTGAGAGCTACCGCCGGTGCTGCACGAGTGTCGGCTGGGTGGCGCAGGCCCTGGCCCTGCGTCTCCTGCACGCGGAGAATGCCTGGGACCACGACGCCTTCTTCGATTACGTGGACCGCTGGATGTACGAGGACGACGGTGCGTTCGTCAAGACCATCAAGGAGGCGACCGGCCGGGACCACGACAAGGAATGGGCGCGACAGGGTCAGGCCTGGGACGCCTTCGTCAACGAGATGTGGGCGAAGCACCGCCCGACGCTCCCGGCGCCGTCCGACGGGTGGCGGCGGCAACACGATGATACCTATTACCGTACGGCGATCGCAAAGTCGCAGAAGTAGGGCAGTACGTGTTTATTGAGCCTCAGATACCCAAACTGTACCACTCTGGGTGGCAGCCTCAAGGCCGAAGGCCTTGGGGATGGCAGGCGCGGAAGTGTGGAGCCATCCCCAAGCTGCGCTTGAGGCTGCCACCCGGAGATTCGGATTGAGTACCTGGGAGTCAACAAACGCGTACGTAGAGTAGGCCACGCGGGTTTTCCCGAAGCACGGCAGTGCTTCCTGCAAGGATTTCAGCATGGGCATGTTCGAAACGACCGGCCGCACGGGCGGTGGTGCACGGAAGACCGCGACGCTCCGGAAACTGGAACGTATGAGGAAAACGCTCCGGCATGAGGAGCCGGATCGCGTTCCGATCAGCGATTTTTTCTGGGGTGGCTTTCTCAGGCGTTGGCGGGAGGAACTCGGTCTGCCCGATGACGCCAATCCCTATTACCATTACGATCTCGATTGGATTGTGACCGTGCCCAACATGGACCCGTGGATTCGGCCGTTCGAGACGCTCAGGGAGACCTCGGACGAAGTGGTCGTCAAGACCGGGTTCGGGGCCATCATGCGGAAGACGTTCGCCTGTCCCATGCCCGAGATGATGGCGTGGGAGACCGACACGTTCGACAAGCTGGAGGCCGTCGAGTTCGACCCGTCCGATGACCGCCGCCGGTTCCTCGATGCGGGGGACAATCAGATCGCCGGGGTGGGCGATGGCTTCGAGCGGAACTCGCCTGCGTGGATCGGGACGGTCAAGTCCCTGCGTCCCGATTTCCCGGTGTACGGCAGCATGATTGAATGCGCCGAGTGTCTGACGCGGCTGATCGGGCAACAGAACACCATGCTCTGGATGGGGCTGTATCCGCAGCGCATGGGGCACGTCATCAACCGGATCGGTGAGTTCTACACGGCCTGTGCCAAGGCCGAGATCGACGCGGGCGAGGGGCTGCTGGATGGATTTGTCATCTGGGGCGACGTTGCCTATAAGCGGGGCCTGTTCTTCTCGCCCGGCTACTGGCGCGAATACTTCAAGCCGTGGGTGAAGGCCATGGTCGACTACGCGCACCGCAAGGGACTGCCCGTCATCTATCATGGCTGCGGCAACGTGGAGGCGATTTTCGAGGACTGTCTGGAGATCGGCATCGACGCGTACAATCCGCTGGAGGTGAAGGCCGGAATGGATGCGGTCGAGCTGCGCCGAAAGTACGGCCACCGCATGGCATTCTGCGGCAACAGCGATGTCCAGATCTGGGAGGCCGGGGACAAGGGCGAAATCCGCCGGGAGGTCCTGCGCAAGCTCAACGCCGCCAGGGGCGGTGGATTTATCTTCCAGTCGGACCACTCCGTGACCAGCGGTGTCTCCGGCCGGACTTATGACTATATCGTGAAGCTGGTCCGTGAGCATGGAGTCTATCCGCTTGACCTCGGGCAACGCCCGGGAGGACATTGAGGACCGATGGATCGGCAAGACACAGGAGGCTCATGCCATGAAACGGTACGGGATGGTCATTGGACTGAAGCAGGACCGAATTGAGGAGTACAAGAGACTGCACGCAGCGGTCTGGCCGGGTGTGTTGAAGATGATTGCCGAGTGCAACATCCGGAATTATTCGATCTACCTTCGGCGGCTCCCCGACGGGAACCACTGCCTGTTCAGCTACTTTGAATACGTGGGGAAGGACTTCGCCGCCGACATGGCCAAAATGGCGGCGGACCCAACGACGCAGAAGTGGTGGGCCGTCTGCACGCCTTGTCAGGAGCCGTTGCCGGATCGTGCCGAAGGCCAGTGGTGGGCGAGCATGGAAGAGGTCTTTCATTGTGACTGACGCTATCAAGGAGAAGAAGCCGTGAACGCAGGGGTTACGACATCTGGATTCGTTCTGTTGTCTCTTCTGTCGGGAGTTCTCTACGCGGCGGCCGGGCCGGGCGAGGTTTTCATCGTGCCGAATTTCCATCCGGCAAGCTGCGGGTGGTTGACCGACTGGTCCACGGAGCGGAACTACTGCGCCAATGACTATCTCGATCACCTCGACCGTGTGCGGGACGACCCGAACTACGCCTTCGCACTTTCCGAGTGCAACAATATGATTGCCATCCTCAACTTCCATCCCGACCGGGTGGCGGAACTGAAGCAGCGGGTCCGCGAGGGTCGCGCAGAGCTGGTCAACGCCTTTTTCCTGGAGCCGACGATCAATCTCTCCGGCGGCGAGGCCCTCGTGAAGATGGGGGTGGAGGGTCTCCGTTGGCAACAGCAGATCTTCGGGGTACGGCCGCGATTCGCCTGGACCATCGACGTGACCGGCGTGCATGAGCAGATGGCGCAGATCGTCTCCGGCCTCGGCCTGGACGCGATGGTCTATACGCGCGACAATCCCACGCCCAAAACGATGCACTGGCTCGAAGCCCCGGACGGCTCTCGCTGCCTGGCGATCTCGCCCGGTCACTATTCCGACTGGGGGCCGCTATTCAGCACGCGGACCGCTCTGGACTCCGGTGCAATCACGAAACTCCTTCAGGACGCGAGGGCCAGGGCCGCCCGCACCCCTGATGGTGCGCCGGTACTGGTGCTTGGGGGCAACGGTGACTATTCGCTCGCCCCGGCGTGCAAAGATTATCCGTCGGCATTTCTAAAGCAGTGCAAGCAGGTCGCCCCGCAAACGAAGCTGCAGTTCACCGGCCTGGGCGCCTACGTGGACGCCGTGCTGCCTGGCCTGCGGTCCGGCCGGATCGAGCTGCCCGTCAACCGCAGCGGTGCACGGTTGAGCTGGGCGTCCTTCTGGATCCAATGTCCCAAGGTCAAGATGTGGTATCGCCGTGCCGAGCATGAGTTGCAAACGGCGGAGATGCTCGCCACCGTGGCGAGTCTCAACACGGATTTCGGCTATCCCGCACAATCGCTGTACCATGCCTGGCTCGAAATGTTGCTGAACATGGACCGCAATACTCTCTGGGGGGCGGCCAGCGGCATGGTGTTCGAGCACGAGAAATCGTGGGACGTCCGCGACCGGTTCGAGTCCGTGGAAGCCATTTCTACCGATACGGCAAATGGAGCAATGCGGCAGGTGGCGGGGCAGGGCCCCTGCGTCGGCCTGTTCAACCCTCTGAACTGGCAACGGACCGACCCCGTGCTGGTCGGTTTGCCTGCACGCGCGAGCCTCACGGGAGTCACTTGCCAGGCGGAGGCAAATGGCCGCGTGTTGTGTCGTCCTCAGATGCCGTCGGTTGGCGTGCTGACGCTGGAGACATCGTCTGAAGGGCCCCCCGCACCGAAGCCGATGGACCTGCCTGCTTTGATCGAGACGACCCACTACCAGGCGAAGATCGATCCAAAGAACGGCGCGCTGTGCAGCTTGCGATTGAAGCCCTCCGGCCGTGAAGTGCTCGCCGGCCCTGTCCTGCTTGTGGCCGAGCGAGCCGGCGATTTCCACAACACGCCGCGGCGCGATCAGCGCAAGCGACTGGCCGACTCTGCGCAATTCAAGCCTCGCATCACGGTGAGCGATGGCCCACTCGCAACGGTCGTACGCGTTGAGTCTACGTTCCACGGCGGCGGCGTGTCGCAGCAGACGCTGCACTTCTACAAGGACTACCCTCGCATCGATTTCGACACCGAGCTGAGCGACGTTCCCGACAAGACTGTGGTCGTGGCCGAGTTTCCGCTCGCGCAGCCGATCTTGGAGACACGCCGTGGCATCCCGTACGGCTTCTCACACGGAGCGTGGGCGGTGAAGAACCCGACCTTGGCCGGATTTGCGGACGGGATTGTCCCGGCCATCCGCTGGTCGCACTATCAGTCGGAGCGGGGCGGTGTGGCCATTCTCGACCGAGGCCTGCCCGGCCGCGAGCTTACCGGTCAGACGCCCGTGCTCTTCCTGCTCAACGCCCAGGACATCTACATGGGCTACCCGTGCGCGTGGCTCAGCGGACGCGGCCGGCACAGCTTCTCCTACGCACTTGTGGCACACGACGGGGATTGGAGAGACGCCCGCATCCCCCGGATGGCCTGGGAATTCAACTGCCCGCCGGTGGTGGCTGCGGGTGTGGCCAAAGCCGCGCCGAAGTCATTCTTGCAGACTTCGGGCAACGTCATTGCGGAGGCTTTGCGCCGTGAGAAGAACGAGATCGAGCTACGTCTGGCGGAGTGCCTGGGCGTGGCCGGCACAGCGGAGGTGACACTGAACCTGCCGCATGAAAGCGCCGAGTTGACAGACCTGGTCGGCAGTCGCCGCGAGCCGCTGACCGGCGGACCGACTTACCGGTTCCCCGTGCGGCCACAGCAGATCGTGACTCTGAGGTTCCGTACGGACTCCACGGTGCCCGAGATCCAGCCGCTGGTGAGTTGGGAACCGCTTGTACCGCCGGCCAAACGGGCGGCGCTCAATGCGAGGCTGGACAAGAAGGGCCATCCTCCGGCAGGTGGCCAAGCCTCCGGCACCCCGCCGACACTGCCCTCAGATTCCGAAAAGTCGGTAGCCCGCGGCAAAGCGGCCACCGCTTCGAACATCTATCGCAATCAAGCGGACTGCCGGCCCGAATTGGCTCTCGATGGCGATTCTCGTACCCGATGGGCCTGCGACGCGGGCCTCAAACAGGCTTGGCTGGCCGTGGATCTGGGCCGGTCGTGCGCCATAGATCGTGCCTTTCTCAGCGAGGCGTACGACCGCATCGAGGAGTTCGAGCTGCAGGCCGACCGCGACGGACGATGGAAGACTTTTGCCCGGGGCGGTAAAATCGGCTCGGGTCTGGAACTGAAATTCCAGCCGGTCGCGGTGCAGAAGGTCCGCCTGAACATTCTCAAGGCGACGGACGGCCCAACGATCTGGGAATTCCTGTTGTTCGAGCAATCGAAATGAACAGCCACCGAAAGGAAAGCAACATGAAGCGACGCGAGTTTCTAACCAGCTCCCTGGCGCTCTGGGCCGGCGCACGAGCCGCTCCCGTGAGAGCTGCCGCCACCGCGTCGGCAAGACCCAATATCTTGTTCGTCTACACGGACGATCAGCGATACGACGCCATGTCCGTTGTCCAGAAGGAGCAGGGCGAGCGGGGGCGATTCCCGTGGTTCCGGACGCCGAACATGGACCGCCTGGCGGCCGAGGGCACGCGGTTCCGCAACGCCTTCGTGGTATGTTCGCTCTGTGCGCCCAGCCGGGCGGTCAATCTGACCGGGCGCTACAATCACGTCAACGGCGTCGCCTCGAATTTTCGCCCGTTTCCCGTGGACAATGTCACGCACGCGTCGCTGCTCCGTGGGGCGGGCTACACGACCGCTTACATAGGCAAGTGGCACATGGACAGCCAGCGGGAGCGTCCCGGCTTCGACCACCATTATTCCTTCATCGCCCACGCCCGCTATTTCGACCCACCCTTCATCGTAGACGGCACGGATACACCGGCCAAGGGCTGGGTCGACGATATCTCGACCGATTACGCCATCGAATTCATGAAGGGCCAAAAGGGCAGCGGCAAGCCCTGGCTGCTGGTCGTCGGTCTCAAGTCGCCGCATGGGCCGTGCGAGCCGCCTCCCCGTGCCAAGGACCGCTTCGCAGGCGAGCAGGCCCGCGGGGTGCCGAATCTGAATACGCCCACGGCCTATATGGGTTCTCAAGCCCGCGGCCGCAAGGCCGATCCCGCTGCCGGCACGGTGCCCGTGAACCTCGATTATTTCCGCTGCATCAGTGCGGCGGACGATTGCCTGGGACGGCTGCTCGATGCCCTTGACGGAATGGGTCTCGCGCAGAACACTATCGTCATCTACACGAGTGACAATGGATTCTACCTCGGCGAGCACGGCCTGGGTGACAAGCGCAGCGCCTACGACGAGAGCCTGCGCGTTCCATTCCTCGTCCGCTATCCGCCGCTCAGCGCCGGAGCACGGGGCCGCGTGGTCGATGAGATGGTCCTGAACCTCGATCTGGCCCAGACGCTGCTGGACTTCGCCGGTGTACGTGCCCCGAAGGAGATGCAGGGCCGCAGTTGGCGTTCGCTGCTGACGGGTGAAAGGAGCACCTGGCGGCAGTCCTGGTTCTACGAGTATTTCGCCGAAAACCAGAAGAACTCCCGCGTGCCGGATATTACGGCGGTTCGTACCGCCGATGCCAAGCTCATCAAGTACCCCGGTCATGACGAGTGGACCGAGTTGTTCGACCTGAAGAACGATCCATACGAGACGCACGATCTCTGGCTCGATCCGGAGCACGCGACCCTGCGGGCCAGACTCGAAGCCGAGCACGATCGGCTGACCAGAGAGGTCGGCTATCGCGTGCCGGAATACGTGGACCGGCCCCCGTGGTGGGGCAAGCCCGGCGGCCCGGACTGGAAGCCGGATGCGACGCCGGGGCTTCGGCTGGACCTCGATTTCACGGGACTCGACGGAAACCGCGTGCGGGACCTCAGCAGTCATAACAACGACGGCCAGGTACACGACGCCGTGCTTGCCGAGGGACGTGACGGCAAGAAAGCCCTCCGCTTGCAGGGCAACGGCTACGTCGAGGTGCCCAAGTCGGACTCTCTGGACCCGAGCGACAGCGCCTGGACCGCAGAGGTCGCGTTCAAACCGGAGAAACCCGACGGCATGATCCTGGCGCGAGGGGGAAAGGCGCAAGGGTACGCACTCTGGCTGAAGCAAGGCCGCCCCGTCTTTACGGTGGTCGGCGGCAGCAAACCGATCACGATCGAGGCGAAGGAGGCAGTGACCGGCTGGGCGACCGTCCTGGGCACGATCACGTCCGACCGCAAGGCCACGCTGCACGTGGACGGTCGACTCGTGGCCGAAGCCGCGTTGCCCAGTCTCATCGGGCGCAACCCCAACGACGCCATGCAGGTCGGCGCCGACCTCGGCAGCCCGGTGGTCGAGCCGGCGCCGCCGAAGTTCACCGGATGGATCGAGCGGGTCCGCCTCTTCAGCGGTGAGTATAAACCGGAGAAGCTCTGAGTGTTTCCGGATTCGAGCAAGATGGAAAGGGGTTTTGCTGATATGTTCGCAACGGTAAGTCGCAAGCACAAATTGACTCGTGTGATCGCTGTCCTGATGGTATGCCTGTTGTCTTCCTCGGCGTGTGCGGCGATAAACGTGAGGTTCTACGGGAACCCCAACATCCCGCAGAGTGCCTTTGCCTGTGACGAGATTCACAAGGCGGCGGTAGCGGTCAAGGATGGGCCGCCGCTGATTGTGGAGTTTGTCATCGACTCGGCTGGTCTCAAGGCGCAAGGCTATCGCATCGAGCGCACGGACGGCAAAGTCCGTGTGGTCGGGGGGGATGCCGACGGCGCGATGTACGGCGGCCTGGATGTGGCCGAAGCGATCCGCTTGGGCACCCTGGCGGAACTCAAAGGGGATGAGCACTCGCCCTACATCGCCAAGCGGGGCATCAAATTCAATATCCCGCTCGATGCGCGGACCCCAAGCTATTCCGACGCCGGCGACTCCGCGCAGCAGAATATCCCCGAGATGTGGAGCCTGGATTTCTGGCGGGAGTTTCTCGACGAGATGGCGAGGGACCGGTTCAACGTGCTGACGCTGTGGAACCTCCATCCCTTCCCATCCATGGTCAAGGTGCTGGAGTATCCCGACGTGGCCCTCGCGGACGTGATGCGCACCACGGTCAAGCTCGACAGCAGCTACTCGCTCAGCGGCAAGGACATGGTCCGCCCGAGCCATCTGGCGAACCTCGAAACGCTCAAGAAGATGACCATCGAAGAGAAGATCGAGTTCTGGCGCCGGGTCATGCGGTACGCCCGCGACCGCGGCATCGAAGTGTACCTTTTTACTTGGAACATCTTCGTGTGGGGCGCCGAGGGCAAGTACGGCATCACCTCAGACCAGTCCAATCCGACCACGGTCGACTACTTCCGCAAGAGTGTTCGCGAGACTCTGCTGACCTATCCGCTCCTGGCGGGTTTCGGCATCACGGCCGGCGAGAATATGCAGAACCTCAAGGGCGAATTCGCGAATGAGAAATGGCTATGGAAGACCTACGGCGAGGGCATCCGCGATGTGAAGAAACTGCAGCCGAACCGCTCGATCCGCCTGATTCATCGCTTCCACCAGACGAACCTCAAGGACATCCTGAACGAGTGGAAGGACTATCCCGACACGTTCGACTTCAGCTACAAGTACTCCGTCGCCCACATGTACTCGCTGGCCACGCCGCCCTTCGCGAAAACGACCCTGGCGGCGATGCCTGACAATCTGCGGACGTGGCTGACCGTGCGGAACGACGACATCTACAGTTTCCGCTGGGGCGATCCGGAGTATGCGCGTGCATACGTTCGCGGCATGCCGGGACCGGATAAGCTGGCGGGCTACTACATGGGCCCGGACGGCTACATCTGGGGCCGCGAGTTCCTCAGCACGGAGCCGGATGCGCCGCGTCAGCTTGTGATGAAGAAGCAGTGGTACAGTTTCATGCTGTGGGGCCGGCTCAGCTATGACCCCCAACTGCCGGATGCCTTGTTCGAGCGGACGCTGGCGGTGCGGTTCCCGGGGGTCGAGGCGGAAAAGCTGTTTGCCGCTTCCTCCGCTGCCTCCAAGATCATCCCGCAGATCACGCGGTTTTTCTGGGGCGATATCGATCTGAAATGGTTCCCGGAAGCCTGTCTCAGTCACCCGAGTCACAGAGGCTTCTACACCGTCAAGCACTTCATGACGGGCGAGACCATGCCCGGCAGTGGCATCATCAACATTCAGTCCTATCGTGATCGTCAGCTCGGCAACAAACCCATGGACGGCATCACGCCGCCGGAAATCGCGCAGGCGTTGAAGGGCTACGCCCAGACCACGCTGCAACTGGTCGGCGAGCTGCCGGCGGCAACCACGGACAAGGAGCTGCGTCTGACCGTCGGCGACCTGACGGCGATGGCGCATCTGGGCGACTACTACGCCGAGAAGATTCTTGGTGCGACGGAGCTGGCCCTGTTCGAGAAGACCGCCAAGCCCGAGCAGCAAGCTGCCGCCGTCCAACATCTGCAGGCGGCGCTGGAACACTGGAAGAAATATGCGGCCGTGGCCACCCGCCAATACCGGCCGCAATTGCTGACGCGCATCGGCTATGTGAATCTCAACGAGCTGACTACCAAGGTGGAGGAAGA
>Ga0315275_10000936_pt1 | contig 24870 bp, 23 predicted proteins | sample YL17G03_0_MG_FD_205557 | JGI IMG/M metagenome (GOLD analysis project Ga0315275, IMG submission 205557) | Sediment microbial communities from Yellowstone Lake, YNP, Wyoming, USA - YL17G03_0 | ecosystem: Environmental > Aquatic > Freshwater > Lake > Sediment | place: USA: Wyoming | collected...
TTGGCCAGTCCAATTTTACACGAAGGACACCAGTTGATAGGAAGCAATGACTGGTATGCCAATCCTTTTTCAAAAAGCTTAATGAAGATCCATTGAGTCCATTTGTAATACTCTGGGTCTGTGGTGCTAATTTCTCGGGACCAATCAAAAGAAAGGCCCAAACTCTTAAGCTGCCTTTTGTAATTAGATATATTTTTTGCCGTTGTTTCTTTGGGGTGTATGCCGGTTTTTATGGCATAATTTTCCGCCGGCAAACCAAAGGCGTCCCAGCCGATCGGAAAAAGAACATTAAATTCTTCCATTCTTTTCTTTCTGGCAACTGCATCCAGAGCAGAATAAGACCTGCAGTGACCGACATGAAGCCCTTCTCCGGAGGGGTATGGAAATTCAATCAGAATGTATTTTTTGGTCTTTTCGGAAAAATCTTCGGCCTGATACAACCCGTTTTTTTCCCAATATTCCTGCCACTTTTTATCTATTTCCTGAGGATTATATTTCATATTAATCTATAATTCTATCTTTTTTGGCCATTTTTGTCTATTAAAAAAACAGCCGAAAAATAACGGCTGTGATGCGGAATTTCTCTAAAGATAGGGAAATTCCCCTGTTAGAACTGCAACTCTTTCATAGTTTTGCCTTATTGTTTCCAAGGATTCGGAGTCAGGTTTTTTCAGGTCCCGATAGATCTGCTTGTCCAGCACTTGGCCATCCTTTAAACCTCTCCTGAGGCGCCAGGAATCGTTATCGATAACATCTCCTATGGCCATGACTCCGTTTGGAGCCCATCCGCACTCGATTTTTAGATCGATCAATGTATGGTCCAGCTTTTTCCACGCTCTTTCAAGGGCAAGAAATGCACTGATCCCAAAAACAGAGAGGCTCTGCACTTCGTTCTTGCCAAAAGTGCGGCCACTCAGCGAGAAAAGATCCTCGCAAGTCTTGGGCGACAGGTCGCGGATATAGCTTTCTGGCGTTATCGGCCTGTGCGGGTCGTAAAGTTTGAATGCATTTTCTTCCTCGTTCCAAACCATGATGGGGTCGTGGAACTTATCGTCCTTGAAGAATAATTCGATAACCAGAGGGTGGAAAGCCTTTCCTTCTACTGTGTCTGGATGGCGCTTAAGATAGGACCCTGTAGCAACTCTTCGGACAACTATCTCTATCGGGATCATTTTCATTTGCCAGGCAACAAAGGTGTTTCCATCGCTTCCCCGCCTGACAAAATGATTCATTATCTCTTTCTTTTGAAGCAACAAAAAGCAATTACTGGCTGTCTCTGTGGCGAATCTTGCTTTTCCTTCTATTAAGTCCCGTTTTGCTCCATCTCCGGCAGTGATATAGTCCTTGTTTTCGATAATGACCTGATCTTTCTTTGGTCCGGTCCAAATAATTTTCGTCTTTCCTTCTGCAATTTTTTCTTTTTCCATCCAATCATCTCCTTAATATTTTTAAAAGTACTGATTCTTTGCGCTTTAAAACGCAAAAAGGAGTCTTCCTCCTTTTTATAAAATACAACTTTTAGGATAAAATGTCAAACTTTATTTGCACCCCGGATCAATACCCTAACTATTTCTTTTGACTTTTTAATGATTTCGCTCTCTCCCTCCACTTTTTTATCCCTCATTAAAATCCTACCGTTACAAATTGCATCGGAAACACATTCCCCGGAAGCCGCATAAATCAAATCTGAGACAAAGTTAAGGCCTGGCGTAAAATATGTTTTATTCAAATCAATTAAAATCAAATCGGCCAATTTTCCTTCTTTAATTTCTCCTGAATCTATCCTCAAGGCACTGGAGCCGCTCTTGGTCGCAATGAATAAGGCCTCTTTTGCCGGAAGAAAAGTCGGATCTTTTTCTTTGTGTTTTTGGAGCAGGGAGGCGAATTTTGCCTCTTTTACCATGTCCAAACTGTTGTTTGACGCTGCGCCATCGGTTCCAAGGCAAATATTAACGTTTCTCTCTTTAAAAGATCTGTAGGGAAAAATCTCTCCGGAAACTAATTTCAAATTAGAGCAGGGATTATAGACAGGGCTACATCTGCTCTCCGCTATAACATCTATTTCTTCTTCGGAAAGCCAAACCGAGTGCGCCAGAATCGTGTTTTCTCCTAAAAAATTTATTTGGTTTAAATATTCCGCCGGCCTTAAGTTATTCTCCTTCAAACAATCATCTACCTCTTTTTTAGTTTCAGAAAGATGAATGTGCAAAAGAAGATTTTCTTTTTGGGCAAATTTCTTTGACCAAATAAGATTTTCTTTTGACACCGTATAAATCGCATGAGGAGCAATTGATAAGTTTATCAGGTCTGATTTTTTAGATCGAAGGCGATAATATGTCTTTTCGATGTTTTCCGGCTGACCAGATTCTGAAAGATCAAAAACAACTAATCCCACCAAAGCCCTTAGCCCCATTTCTTCTATGGCCCTAATGGCGGCTTCGGGGAAAAAATACATATCGTTAAAAGCAAGAGTGCCGGTTTTGATCATTTCCAAACAGGCCAATTTTGTACCCCAATAAATATCGTCTTGGGTCAATTTTGCTTCTAATGGCCAGATTTTATTCTCCAGCCATTCTTTAAGATTTAAATCGTCTCCATAGCCCCTTAGCAGGCTCATTGCCGCATGGGTATGGCAATTGACAAAACCGGGCAAAACGGCTTTTTCTCCCTTGGCATCAATTTCTTCGCCTGCCTTCAAATTCAAATAGTCATCAATCTTTTTGATGATTTTTCCTTCTATGAAAAGATCTTTTTTCTTTCCGTCAATTATTACGTTTTTTAATAAAATGTTCATTATATTTTAAATAATTCTTTGGCGTTCTTGGTTGTTATTTCCGCTACCTCCTCAGTTTTCAAATTTTTTAACTGAGCAATCTTTTCCGCCACATACTTAACATAAACAGGCTCGTTTCTTTTTGTTCCCATAACGGGCGGAGTCAAATACGGACAATCTGTTTCAATCAAAATTTTATCCAGGGGAATTTTTTCAACAATCTCGTCCAAATTAAGCTTAAAAATTATTCCGTTAAAGCCAAGATAAAAACCCATTTCAAGATATTTTTCCGCTTCCTGCCAACTGCCAGTGAAACAATGGATAACTCCTTTAAGATTAAATCTTGAAAGCTGGGTTTTTAGGGTCTCCAACAGATCTTGATGTGCCATCCGACAATGAAAGATAATCGGCAGATCAAGCTCTTGGGCCAGATTTATCTCCTGAATTAAAACTTCTCTCTGTTTTTCTTTGAATATCTCTTTTTTGGCCCTTGTCTTGGGTTTATAGTAATAATCCAGCCCCACTTCTCCAATTGCCTTAACTTTTTCGTTTTTTGCCAAAGACCTGTATTTGTCAAAATCAAAAATTTCTCCTTTAGCCTGGAACTGCCGGACTTCTTCAAGATCTTCTTTTATCTTAACCAGATTGGTTTCCAGGTGGATGGGATGTAGGCCGACTGCGGCATATACCCCTCGGGGATATTCTTGACTGATTTCTATTGCTTTCTGAGAAGTGGCATATTGGGAACCGACGTTTATCATCCAGACATCGTCATCCAAAGACCTTTTAATGACTTCTTTAAAGTCGCTGTTGTAAGCATTAAAATTAAGATGGCTGTGGGTATCAATCAGCATAAAAGTTAATCTCTTCTATCCATATTAAAGAATTTTTTAAAAAAAAGAAGGGAGATGAAAAATTCATTCCCTTAAAGTTCTACCAAAGGATAAAATGAAGTATCTGGCCGATTTTCGTAATACCAACCGCAATCGAGCTGGAAAGAATTTGACCGCATTCGCGTGAATGGAGTATCAAGACATTCCAGGCACCACTCCCAGATATCCCGCTCTTCTTGTTTTCTGTCCAGCCTCTTCACGTAGAACTGGAGAACAAACTTTTCGATAACCCGCTTTAAGCGCATTCTCGAAGGATTTACTTTCAGCTTTTCCGCAAGGGCCGGCTTTAACCTTTCTTCCCATATGCCGAAGGGATAACCGACTGCTGGCTGTTTTTCCTCCCGAATCTTTCTTAATATTTTACGGCTGAAATCGTATGACTCTTTTTCAACCAGAACAGTAATGCCTTTTAGAAACAGGGCTTCTCTGTCAACAATGGAAACGTCGAAAGATAAAGGAACCAATATTTTTCCGGCAATAACCTGCTCACAGAAAGACTGTTCCTGACTCACCGTCTCCAGGTTATGGAAAAATTTTTCCTCAGAAACATTTATCCGGGGAAAATAAATCGGCTCCCAGCCGATTGACTCCCAGTAATCAAGAATTTCTATCGGATATTTGAGAAGGGTTTCTTTAAAATCCACTAATTTAAAGTTACGGCCGTATATCTCGATATGAGAATCGCGCTCTTTAATCAAAATTTTTTCTATTTTTTCCAGTTTCCGAATGGCTTCGTAGTCAAAATGATCTCGACCTCCTCTGGGAGATCCTTTGAATTGTGGCCCGTATCGGGCAAGGTCTGGACCAGTCACTCCTGTTTGGCCGAACCCCTTAATCCTTTTCTTTTCCGTAGTAATCACCTCATTTCAATCTTTTTTTAAGCAAGAATTAATCGTTTTTTTATCAATTGTAAAGAGTTATCATGGTCAGCTCAATAGGGAATCCTAACAAAAAAGCAAGTTTTTGTCTATTTTAGATTCTAGGGAATAAAGCCTTTATTTTTTCTTTTTTGAGCTGCTCTGTCGCCTCTTTTGAGGCTTGGGGAAGGAAAGGTTCCAGTAGTCTTGATATCTCCTTAACGGCTGCAAGTAGATTCACGATGACTTCTTCGGCGTTTTCCTTTTCTTCCCAGGGTTTTTCTTTTTCAATATATCGGTCACAAAAACTGATTAAATCCCAAATAGAAATCAAGGCCTCATTAAATTTAAAATCATTAAGGGCTTTCTTATATTTCTCTTGAACCTTTATTATTTCCTTTTTAATCTGCTCTTTCGGAGAGACGTCCGAAGAAAGAGAATGCTTTTTGGCCAAATTAGCCACCCGTGAGACAAGGTTTCCTAGTCCCTTGGCCAGGTCTGAGTTATAACGCTGTTCAAATTTTTCATAAGTAAAATCCCCATCCTCCATGGAGGTTATTTCCCTTAAGAGAAAATATCTTACCGGATCGGCTCCGTATTTTTTAACCAACTCAAAGGGATCGACTACATTTCCTAGGCTTTTGGACATTTTCTGCCCGTTGGAAGTAATAAATCCGTGGACGAAAATATTCTTAGGCAAGGGTAATTTTAGGGATAAGAGCATGCCGATCCAGATGGTGGCGTGAAATCTTAAAATATCCTTTCCCAGACAATGGACGTTGGGCGGCCAGTATTTTTTAAAATTATCATCCGGGTAGCCAAGGGCTGAAAGATAATTTACCAGAGCGTCCGCCCAAACGTATATTGTCTGAGATTCGTCGCCCGGGACAGGTATGCCCCATTTCAAATCTTTTCTCGGCCTCGAAAAACTGACGTCTTCCAGTCCTTGTTTGATGAAACTAATCATTTCATTTTTCCTTCCTTCCGGAATAATCCTTGTTTCGTTATTTTCTATCGCTTTTTCAATTTCTTTTGAATATTTTGAAAGCCTGAAAAAATAATTCTCTTCCTCTATTATTTCCGGCTCCTTTTGATGAATTTTACATTTTCCTTCAGCCAGATCTTTGTTGGTGATAAAAGCTTCGCATCCCACGCAATAAAAACCCTGGTATTTTTTCTTGTAAATGTCGCCGTTTTCTTTTAGAGCAATCCAGACTTTCTCAACCGCCGGCCAGTGGCGCTTTTGATCGCTAGTCCTGATGAAATCGTCATTGGAAAGATTCAGGGGCTCTTTCAGGTTTTTAAATTTTATTGATATTTCGTCGGTAAATTCTTTCGGATTTTTACCGGCTTCATCAGAAGCTTTGGCTATTTTCTGGCCGTGCTCGTCGGTGCCAGTTAAAAAGAAAACTTTCTCTTCTAGGGCTCTATGATATCGGGCCAATACATCGGCCTGGATCAATTCCAAAGCAAACCCCAAGTGGGGAGAGGCGTTGGTATAGGCAATGCTGGTGGTTATGAAAAATCTCTTTTCTTCGGAATCAGTAATTTTGTCTTTCTTTTTTAAAATCATATTTAAAAGGAGGGTCTTCCTCCTTTTTATCTTATCATAATTAATCCTGACGCTGAACGCTCAATTGGTCTGTTTAATATCCTGAACTTCCACGATGCTGGATTTCTGATTTTTTAAATAATCATTTCTGATCTCGAAAATGGCGGCCGCCACCGGGGCTGCCAGAATTGCTCCCAGAACGCCCAAGAACTGGGCTCCGATTGCCAGAGAAAGCAAGACCAAAACAGGCGGCAACCCTATAAATTTCTTGGTCAAAATAGGCGATATGATGTTTCCTTCAATTTGATGAATCAGGGTAAGGGCGATAACGACAAAAATTGCTTTCAACCAGGAATCCAAGCCGATAAAAACAAGGCAAACTAGGCCGGATAAAATCGGACCGACGATAGGAACAAAATCTGCAACGGCAGCAAAAAAAGCCAGACTGAGGGCGTAATCCACGTCAAGCATGTAAAGGGAGATAAAAAAAACAACTCCCACAAATGAACAAGATAAAACCCTGCTTGCCAGCCACCCGGAAACCTTGGCTTCGGTTTTCTCCCAAAAAGACAGGGCGTAGCTTTCATACCTTCTTGGAGCAAGAAGCTTAATAATCTCTTTGGAACTTTTTTCTTCCAAAGAAAGGAAAATCGAGATCGAAAGAATGAAAAGCATGGAAGCGATGCCGCCGAAAAACACACCCATGGCGCTGAAAATATCAGTTGACGCCTTGCCGAACATTCCGCCGATGGATTGGACAAAGCTTTCTACATTCTCAAAAGAGCTAAATCCCAGCCCCCTAAAAGTTGGAGCAAATTTTTCAAAGTATTGGGGAAAGAGCTGGGAGAATTGCTGGAATTCGGAAAAAAATTTCGGAGCGGCGGAATAGATTACCATCCCCAGGGTTCCGAAAAAGGCAACATAAACAAATATGACAGCTATCACCCTAGTGATTCTCAGTTTCTGTAAAAAAGCAATTACTGGCTCGAACAAAAAGGCGATAATCAGGGCAAGAAGGAATAAGATCAGGATGTCTTTGATTGAGTAGATAATGTAGAAAATAAAAAATCCTACGCCGACTTTAAAGATCGCGCTCCAAGAAACATCCAGAATTTTTTCATTGCTTGTCATTTTATTGAGAGATTATTTTTAAAAAATTATCGTTGAATTTTTCTTTTTCTTTTATCGGACCGATTAAAGCCAAATTCAAATTTTTCTGATTAAAGATGTCTTTTGCTACCTTAACAATATCATTTGCTCCGACTTTATCAATTTTTTTGAAAATCTCTTCCTGGGTCAATATCCTGTTTTCCAGAAGCTCCTGGCCGGCATAAAAAGAGGCCTTGGCGTCGGACGACTCAAGTTCCAGGGCCGCCTTTCCCTTCATGTAATCCTTGGCTTTTTTAAGCTCTCCAGCTGAAACCCTTATTTGGGAAATCTTTTTATATTCTCTGGAAATAACCGATATCGCCTTTTCAATATTTTTATTCTCTATTCCCGCCTGGGTTACGAGAGATCCGGTGTCTGGATCGGACACTGAGTCCGTCCTGATATAGTAAGCTAGTCCCAGTTTTTCCCTTATCTCGCCGAACAGCCTGGAACTCATCATGCCTCCTAAAATTATTGATAAAACATCTAGGGTGTATTTCTGGGGATGAAACATGTTGTATGTCCTGGCGCCGAAACAAATATGGGTTTGGTCAGTTTCCCTGAATTTAACAAGTGTGGCCGGTTCTTTTTGATCCTCGATAACCTTGGGCTTTGGAAAAGATTTTTGATTAGAAATCGCAGAAAAAGCTCTTTTAACCTTATTAATTGCCGGCAATTGTTCTATTTTTCCCGATACGCAAACAATCGTATTGGAGGCTACGTATTGTTTTTTCATATAATCAACCATTTTCGGCCTATCTATTCCAGAAACGCTTTCTTTGGTCCCGGCAATCGCCCATCCGGCCGGCTGGTCGCCATATAAAAGTTCGCTCCACAAAATTCCCACGTAAGACATGGGGTGGTCGTAATACATGTTGATTTCTTCAATAATTACACCTTTTTCTTTTTCCATCTCCTCTTCGGGCAACAGGCTGTTAAGATATATGTCGGAAACCCAGTCTAGGGCAGTATCAAAATAGGGAGCAGCCACCTTGGCAAAATAACCAGTGTAATTCTCTCCGGTAAAAGCATTATATATTCCCCCTATCTTGTCCAAGGTTTCAGCAACTTCGAGAAAAGTAGGCCGCTTCTTCGTCCCTTTAAAATACATGTGCTCCAAAAAATGGGAAATGCCGCTTATCTCCTTATTCTCGTATTTCGAGCCTGTTCCAACCAAAACCAAAACAGTCAATGATTGAGCTGTTTTCTGGGGAACGGTAATTATCCTCAGCCCGTTTTTAAGAGTTGTTTTTTTAAACATTAAATTTTTCTTTCAAGATTTCCTTTATCTCCGATATTTTTACCCTTTCCTGTTTCATGGTGTCCCGGTCGCGGATGGTAACGTCTCCTTTTTCCAATGTTTCAAAATCAACAGTAATACAAAATATTGTTCCAATTTCGTCCTGTCTTCGGTATCTCCGGCCGATAGAACCGGCATCGTCATATTGGCAGAAAAATTCGGTTTTTAGCGCCTGATAAATTTCCCTGGCTTTTTTAACCAGGACTGGCTTATTCTTGACCAAGGGCAAAACAGCAACTTTTATCGGAGCCAAAGACTTGTTGATTTTCAGCATGTATTCAGCTTCTTTGGTCGACTCTGTGGTTTCTGTCCGGCCTCCTTTTATCTCAAAAAAAGCATCTGTTAAAAAAGCTAGAAAGCTTCTGTCCGCTCCGGCCGACGTCTCGATAATATGAGGAAAATATTTTTCTCCGGATTCTTCGTTGAAATATCTCAGATCCTCTCCCGAGTTTTTGGAATGGTTGGAAAGATCCCAGTCCCCGCGGTTATGAATCCCTTCTATTTCCTTCCAGCCGAAAGGAAATTTATACTCGATGTCGTTCGCTCTTTTAGCGTAATGAGCCAGCTCTTCTTTTTCCACCTCCCTGAATCTCAGATTTTCTTTTTTGATTCCCAGATCTAAATACCATTTCATTCTTTCTTCTTTCCAATAATCGAAAAACTTATCTGCCTCTTTGGGGTGGCAAAACCACTGCATCTCCATCTGCTCGAACTCCCTGGTCCGAAAAATGAAATTACCTGGAGTGATCTCATTCCTGAAAGCTTTTCCAGTCTGGGCAATGCCGAAAGGAACCTTAAGCCGTCCGGAATTGAGCACGTTCTTGAAGTTCATATATATTCCCTGGCAGGTTTCCGCCCTCAAATAGGCGATTGAACTTTCGTCTTCTATCGGGCCGACAAAAGTTCTCATCATCAGATTGAACTTTCTAGGCTCGGTCAATTCCCCTTTGCAGTCTGGACAACTATTTTTTTCCAGAAAATCCTTCCTGAAGCGACGGTGGCATTTCTTGCATTCAACCAGCTCGTCGGCAAACCCGGCGGTCAGGTGACCGGAAGCCTGCCAAACCTTGGGAGACATCAAAATGGCGGCGTCCAGACCGACCACGCTTTCCTGTTTCATGGTCATTTCTTTCCACCAGGCTTTTTTAATGTTGTTTTTCAACTCTACGCCCAAAGGACCAAAATCATAGCAGGAAGCAAATCCGCCGTAAATTTCGGACGAGGGAAAGATAAACCCCCTTTGTTTGGTTAAAGATATGATTTTTGTCATCAGGTCTTTCATATTTTTACATCACGGTCTTTTTATCATCTGTAATTATATCATCCGGCAAGGCCGTGGTGATGCCGGGAGCGGTGCCCTCTATTGTCTCGCCGGTCCACTGGTCTTCTCCTATTATCTTGGCCTCCTTGATAATTTCCGGCATTTGGCCGATCTGGCTTATGATCGGAGTGAATTTAATCTGGAAAGAAATATTGGGAGATGCTGTCCCGAAAATTCCCTGACTTGCTTTTAGGTCTCCTACTGACCAAACTATCTCGCGCGACTGGGAATCAAAGGAGAATTTGGAAGATTGTTCTTCTGGAAAAATCAAGCCGGTCAAGGCGCAGGAAGCGGGCAAAATAGCTTTTACTTTTACATTATTAACATTGTTGTAATAGTTCTTAACCTGCCAAATAATGGTATAAGTGGTGGGTTCTCCTCCAACTTCCGGGGGCAAAGAGCCAGTATTGCCGAAGATTTCATCGTTAAAATATCCTTTTTGGGAAATTGCCATTCTTGAATTGACTTTGTTAACGAATTCTTCCTTGGATTGGCTCAGATAAAGAGTGTTTTTTATTGAAGGATTTTTCCCGCTGGCGTCGGAAATGGGCCATTCATTCTTAAGCTTTACCCAGAAATCAACCTCTCCCTGCTGGTCTGGAGACAAGAATTGAAGACTGGGATTCTTATCCCAATTAAAAACAATTGAATTGTCTCCCTGCCTGAATTCCCCCTGGGGGGACTGAAGGGTTGAAAAATCAAACGCCTCTCCTTCCAGTTTTGCTATGAGAGATAAATTGGTAAGCTGCGCATACCCGACATTTTTAAAAAATATCTGGTAATGAAGCAGATCTCCCGGATTGGCAACGTATTTTGGGCTGCCGTTTATTTGCTGGGAAACATATATAGAAGGATTGTCGATCGTCACACCCTTGCTTATTTCCTTTAGTAAAATGAATTCTCCATTCTGCCAGGTTCCGATTTTTGCCTGAAAAATTTTTTCCTCGCCGGTTTCTCCTTTTAGTCTTCCCGCTATTTCTATCCTTCCTCCGCTGGCTTTATTCAAAAGTCCGACATCCCATTCCGTATTTTCTATAGCCTTGGGGGTAGATTCAATAAACTCAAAGCCCGAAGGATAATTAACTGTCACCTTTAAATCTGGGATGGGATAATCAACGTTAGAAAAATAATTCAATCTGAACCTCAGATCTCTTCCCATGTCTGCTTTGGTCGGCAGGTCAAAATCAAAAGTAAGGGGAACTTTTTTAATAACTGTGGTAAATGTAGTTTCCGACTTGTAGCGCGCCTTTATATTCTTGGGATTATAGCTTAGCGATGCCTTGGCCCCTTTTGCTTCTCCTTCTTTGCCCAAAAGCCTTGCTTTAAAGCTGAAAGACTTTTCTTCCCCCGGATAAATGACCCCTCCCAATGCTTCCGAGTCTTTCTTGATCAGTAGGGTTTTATCTGTTATCGGAACGGCATATTCCGGATACTCAAAGATAAGTTCCGGCTGCTCCAAGCTGGTATCTCCGTTGTTTTTAAATTTTACGACATATTCAATCTCTTGCAGTAGATCAGCCTCGTCCGGCCCTAAGATTTCCAGTCTTAATTTTTCTTTTGAATAAATATTCTTTTGATAATAGTAAAAACCGGCAAGCCCTACTACTATTGCCAAAATAATGATAAAAATTGTTCTTTTTTTCATTAGATTTTTATTTTTCTTTTACTCTAACAGATTTTTCTTTCTAAGGCGAGGGATATCCGGCCCGCATTGAAATCTCCGAAAAATAGTATTGAGAAATGTCTTTAAGCGATTCCAGCTCTTCTTTCTTGATTTTTAGCTTTTTAAGAATTGGCCAGTCTTTTTTTAAAATAATCCTGATAATTTTTATTGCATCAGGATTGATGTGCCTGGCCGAATCTTTCGGCTTCTTGCATCGGCCGCAAACCAAACCCGCTTCCCACTCGTTGAAATAAATATCTTTTGGAGATAGTTTCTTTTGGCACAAGGAGCAGTTATATAATTCAGGCCGATATCCCAGAATTGAAATAAAATTCCAAAAATAATAATAATAAACTATTTCTGGTTTTGTGTCGTTTAACTTTTTAAAAACTTCTACTAATAAATTCCAGATTTTTTCGTCTGGATCAGCTTCTTTTATTAAAGAATCGAAAACTTCAGAAATTTTCGACAAAACGCTCAACGTTTTTAAATCTTTCTTTAGGATCTTAAAGTTTTCAACCAATACTACATCAACCAATGTTTTATAATGCTTCCCCTGGATAAATTCTAGCTCAGAAAAATAAAAAAGCTCCAAACCTCCTCGGAGCTTTGAAGTGATTTTTCTCTCGGCCCTGGCCAATAATTCCAGCTTTCCAAAATCTTTTGTGTAAACGGTGAAAATCCGATTCGCCTCACCCCGGTCATTTTTTTTCAAAATAAAACCCGAGGTTCTGTAATGATCAAACATTAAATTTATTTATCCAAAATGATTTTTGCAACCTTGATTTTCTTGTCTATTATTTTTCTTTCTAGATCGGTGTTGGCGTAGGCCTTTTCTTTCTCTAACCCCTTAAGGGTTTTCTCAGCCTTCTTTTTATCTAAGTAATCTCCATCTTTTCCGAAAAGATCAGCGCTGATTTTCACCCTTTCCGATTCCGATAGATTTGTCTTTCTCCAGGCTTCGTCGCTTCTCGCCCATCCTCCCAGGGTTTCGCGCTTAAGATACTTACTGCCTCCCCAGGCGGAATGATCTATTTCTTTTTTCGGCTCCGGCTCGGGCGTTTTTTCTTTCGGCATCTCGGGCACGCTTGAGCTGCTTAGTTGTTCTTTTTTGTCGTCAAGAGCCATTTAATTTATCTTTTTAATCGTTAAACGTATTTCTTTATTTTCGACTTTTATTGTTTTTTCCGCGTCAAAAGATTCTTCTTTTTGCTTGAACATATCTTTAACCCTAGCTTCTTTTAAGACTGTTTTCTTGTTTTTATCTAGGAACTTCTCAAGATCAAATTCTCCCGAATATCCTACCAAGATATCGTCTTCCGGCTTTAATCCAGCTTTTTTCCTCATTTCCTGAATATTATGTACTATTTCGCGAATCATGCCTTCTTCTCTGAGTTCGGAGCTGATTTCTGTATCGAGCATTAGAACCTCTCCGAATCCGACTTTCTTGACATTAACCTCTTTTTTGATCAATTCTGTCAATTCTTCCTCTTTTTTCAAATCAGAGCCGGTAATGATTAGTTCTTTTAGAGGCTGCCTAACTTTTATTCCTGATTTTGCCCTTTCGGCCAGCGCCAATGCGATGACTTCCCTTGTTTTTTTCATTTTTTCTTCCAATTTTTCATCAATCAATTCTTTTTCAGGTAAAGGATAGTCCTCCAAATGGATTGATTCTTTTTCTCCGCCCAGATCCTGATAAGCCGACTCTGCGCTAAAAGGAACAAAGGGCGCAAGAAGAAGAGACAACTTCAAAAGAACATGATAAAGGGTCTGGGAAGCTTCTTCTTTTTCTTGATCGCTTTCCGGTTTCTGCAGTCTTTTTCTTGAGCGTCTGATATACCAGTTAGAAAGATCGTCTACAAATTCTTCAAACATTCTGGCTGCGCCTACTATGTCGTAATTATCCAGCCTTTCTGTTATTCTAAGATTTAAACTTTCTAGAGAGGAAATAATCCATTTATCAAGCAGATTTTTTGTTTTAAAATCTTTCCTTTGCTTAAATCCTTTCTTGGCGTAAAGGTCAAAAAACTTCCTGCTATTGATAAGGGTGTCAAAAAATCTTCTGTAGAGAGACTGAATATCGTTGAAATCAAATTTCTTTGGGTCTCCGGCCGAGTTTATGGTGTAAAAATAAAATCTGGCGACATCTGCTCCGTATTTATCGATGATGTCGGAAGGCACAACGACATTGCCCTTTGATTTGGACATTTTCTTGCCTTTTCCGTCTAAAACCAGGCCCGTTGAAACAACGTTTTTGTAGGGAGATTCGAACCCCAGAAGAGTTGAAATCGCCAACAAGGTGTAAAACCAGCCCCTTGTCTGATCAACCCCTTCACAAATGAAATCAGCTGGGAAGAATTCTTTTTTATCGATAAAATCCTTATTCTCAAAGGGATAATGGCTTTGAGCGAAGGGCATGGCGCCCGAGTCAAACCAACAATCAATAACCTCCTTGACCCTTTTCATTTTTCCTCCGCATTCGCATTTTAGAACAACCTCGTCGATTTGGGGACGATGTAAGTTTTTAATTTCCGAAGAAGATTCTTTTTTTTCTTCGAGCTCCTTGATGCTGCCGATACAGATATTTTTATCGCATTTTTCGCACTGCCAAACTGGCAGAGGAGTTCCCCAGTACCTTTCCCGGGACAGGTTCCAGTCTTTTACGTCTTTTAACCATTCCCCGAATCGCCCGTCTTTTAAATATTCGGGCACCCAGTTTATTTTTTTATTGTTCTCAATGAGCCTGTCCTTGATCGCTGTTGTTTTGATGAACCAGGACTGCTTGGCGTAATAAAGCAGAGGAGATTCGCACCTCCAACAGAAAGGATATTCGTGCTCATACGATTCTTCTTTAAAAAGGATATTTTTTTCTTTCAGTTCTTTTATGATCAAAGGGTCCGCATCTTTAACGAATTTCCCCTCCCAGGTTTTTACTTCTTTTTTAAATTTACCCTCCTCGTCCACGTTTAAGATTATCGGTAAATCATTCTTCTGGCCCACAAACATGTCGTCCTCTCCGAAGGCCGGAGCTATGTGGACCATTCCCGTTCCGTCCTGGGTTGAAACGAAATCTCCCGCCACCAGATAAAAAGCTTTTTTATCTGGTTTTACAAAATCAAAAATCGGTTCGTATTCTTTCCCTATCAGGTCTTTGCCTTTAATTTCTTCTGATATTTCATCGTATTCTTTCGCGACTGCTGATAATCTTTCTTTCGCTACATAAAAATACTCGTTTCCGATCTTTATTTTCACATAAGAAAGTTCAGGATTAATGGCAATTGCCACATTTCCCGGAAGAGTCCAGGGAGTGGTGGTCCAGACCAAAAAATAGGTTTTTTTTTCTTTTTTTACCGGAAACTTTACGTAAATAGAGTTTTCTCTTACTGTTTTATAACCCTGGGCAACTTCGTGCGAAGAAAGAGAGGTCCCGCACCTAGGGCAATAGGGAACAACTTTATAATCCTGGAACAGAAGCCCTTTTTCCCAGATCTGCTTTAAAATCCACCACAAGGTTTCTATATATTGATCACTGCAGGTGATATAAGAATCTTTCAAATCAAGCCAGTATCCGATTCTCTGGGTGAATTCTTCCCATTCTTTTTTATAAAGAAAAATATTGTTTTTGCATTCATTAATAAACCCCCCTATATCTTTTTCTATTTCTTTCTTACTGTTTATCTTCAGCTTTTTCTCGGCCGACATCTCGGTCGGCAACCCATGAGTGTCCCAGCCGGCTTTTCTTTTGACGAAAAACCCCTGCATTGTCTTATATCGTAGGATTACGTCTTTAAAAGCCCTGACCAGCAAATGGTGGATTCCGGGAAGACCATTGGCAAATGGAGGGCCTTCGTAAAAAACAAACCTCTGCTTATCTTTTGTCTTTTCCAGGCTTTTTTCAAAGATTTTATTTTTCTCCCAAAAATCCAGGATTTCTTCTTCTTTTTTAGAAAGGTTTAGTTCCATATTAAGCTAATTTACGCACTTCCCCTGTTTTTATTTCTCTTTTTCCGACTACTATTTTTATAAATTTTTCTAAGCTGTAGCTATTAACTGCTTTTTCTAATAGGGTAATGGGTCTTTGGTGGCTGACGATTAAAATATTTTTACATTTATATTTTTCCTCCGTCTCTTTTAAAAAATTAAACATCCTCTTTTCCAGATGAATGTAATTTTCCCCCCTATCCGGCGCTATCTTAAATCTTTTTTTATAATATTCCAAAGGGGAAAGCTTTCTTTCTTTGTCCCAGAACATTCCTATCTCATCTATTGGCTTGTTATTGAGAATTCCTACGTTAACTTCTCTCAATCTTTTATCCAGCTTTACTTTTACTCTGATTTCTCTGCTGATAATGCCGGCTGTCTGCTTTGTTCTTAATAGATCGGAAGAAAAGATAAGATCTATTTTTTTCTTTTTCAGCTCTCTAGCTGCTTTCTTGATCTGTTTTATTCCTTTCTCGGTTAGGGGAGATTTTATCTTTTCCGGCCAGCAGGAAGCTCTTTTTTCTATGTTCCTTAAAGACTCTCCGTGGCGCAGGATAAAATATTGATTCTTTAGTTTCATGTCTTAAAAGTATCATTTTAATAGCTTTTTTTCAAACCTTGACTAATTTTTCATTTAGTTGTATTGTTTAGCTCGCGAGCTAAGCTCGTTTAAAATTAGCAAAAGAGGTGAAGCAATGACAAGATATGTGTTTGAAAAAGTAAATCCATTCAAAGAATGGATGGCTGACCACGTAACTTCAGAAAAGTACGAGGCATATATCACTCCCAGCAACGAAGTAGTGCTCGTCCCCCTTAAATCAACCCATCCGCTAAAATACGGCTACGCACGGCTGATCCCAGATAATATAAAAGAAATTCATCAGTGGTTGAAAGAGAAAGGGGTAAAAACATACTCCGCCGATGTTGACTGGGATGACACCAAGCCTCCGGGAGTAGAATATATTCCTCAAAAATAAAAAGAGCAATTTTTGCTCCTTTTTTTATTGAATAATTAAATTTCGATCTATTACATTTTTTCCGGAGCGGAAATTCCCATTAAGTCCAGGATATTTTTTAAAACTATCTTGGTAGCCAAGACCAAAGACAAACGGCTTTCGCTCAATTTCTTATCTTCGGATATAACCCGGCAAGTCTGATAAAAATGGTGAAAAATTGTTGCCAGTTCTACCGCATACTGGGGCAGACGCTGGACCTGATAATCATTTGCCGTATCTTCAACTATTTCCGGCAGGCTAATCAATTTTTTAATAAGCTCTGATTCGCTCGTATGAGTTAATAATTGAAGATTTGAAGTTTGAGGATTAAGGTCTTTTGTTTTTTTAAGTATGCTGCAAATTCTGGCATGGGCATACTGGATGTAGAAAACAGGGTTCTTCTCTGACTGCTGCCTAGCCAAGTCCAAGTCAAAATTCAAATGAGTGTCTGAATTCCTAGTTAAAAAGAAAAACCTGGCAATATCAAGGCCAACCTCATCGATTAATTCGTCTAAAATAATATACGTTCCGGTTCTTTTTGACATTCTTTTTTCCTGTCCGCCCTCAAACAGTCTGACCAGTTGCATGATAATAATGTTTATCTGGTCCCTTTGATAACCCAGGGCTTCGGCCATTGCTTTTATTCTTTCAATGTAGCCAAAATGGTCAGCTCCCCATATATATATTAAATGATCAAAACCCCTGTCGAATTTATCTTTTAAATATGCGGCGTCGGAGGCCAAATAGGTTGTTTCTTTGTCAGATTTAACCAAAACCCTATCTTTATCATCATTAAATTTAGTTGACTTGAACCATAGTGCCCCGTCTTTTTCATAGACCAGACCTTTTTTCTTCAAAAATTCTAATACTTTTTCAACCTGCTTTTTTTTATAGAGTTGTTTTTCGGAGAACCAGACATCAAAATTTATTCCCATTTTTTTAACCGAGGGCTTTATCATTTTTTCAAAAATAATTTCAGCGGCCTTTTGCCCCACCTCTTCCGGATTATTTCCTTTTATCTCTTTTTTTATTTTTTCTATATAATCTCCCTTGTAAACCGCTTCTGAGTCTCCCAAAACAGAATGGCCCAATTTTCTGACCTGCTCTCCTGTGTCATTAATGTAATACTCCCTCCTTGCTTCATATCCCGCTTTATTCAAAACATTGGTTAAGACATCCCCGCAGAATCCTCCCCGGCCGTTGCCCAGAGTCAATGGGCCTGTGGGATTGGCGGAAATAAACTCAACGTTTATTTTCTTTCCCTTGCCCAGCTCCAGTTGCCCGAATTTATCCTTTTTCTTTAAAATTTCTTTGATTTCATTTTGAAGATGTTGCTGGGAAAGGAAAAAATTAATGAATCCCGGACCGGCTATTTCTATTTTCTCAAAAATACCATATTTAAGGCTCGTGATTTGATTTTTCAATATTTCCGCTGTTTCTACGGGAGACTTCTTGATTTCTTTGGCGATATTCATGGCTATAGCTGAAGCATAATCGCCCCTCTCTTTAATATCGGGCTGATCTATCTTTATTTTAGGAATATCAAAATCAGGAAAAATCCCTTTTTCTTGAAGTTCTTTTATCGATTTTTCAATAATTTTTTTGATTTCTTCTCTCACCATCAATTCAATTTTATCTTAATTTCTGCTAAAATAAAAGCGATGAAGGTGCTATCTGAGAACAAAAAAGCCTATTTCAATTACCAGATCCTGGAAAAATACGAAGCCGGGATCGCTTTGAACGGGCAAGAGGTTAAATCAATTAAATTAGGCAGGATAAACCTAATGGGTTCTTATGTTATAATAAGAAATAGCGAAGTTTATCTGATAGGAGCCAGCGTTCCGGCTTACCAGCCCAAAAACGCACCTTCTGATTACGACCCTCAGCGCACCAGAAAGCTTCTTTTAAGGAAAAAGGAGATTGATTATTTATTCGGCAAGTCCCAGCAAAAGGGCTTGACGATGGTGCCAATCAAAGTGTATACTAACAACGGCAAAATTAAGGTTGAAATTGGGATAGGAAAAGGAAAAAAAGAGTTCGATAAGAGGGAAACGATCAAAAAACGTGAAACCCAAAAGGAAATGCAAAGAGAGTTAAAAATGAGGGGATGACAGGCTTCGATGGAGAGAGAGCCAAAACAAGCAAGCCGAGCTTCTCGAATCTCGTTAAACTTTGAGAAATCAAAATAAGTGACAACTTATTCGCAAGCCCAAAGCTTGCACCCGCTTTCGCCTAATAGCCTAAGCCGTCCTCTTACCCATTCTCGGCAAGTAATGTAGGGCGCAAAAATCCGAGATAGGCAGTTGTTTCGTTCCAGACAATTGCTGAAAAATTAGGAACTAGGGGTATTAAATTTTTGTTTATTTTATATTTAATGCTTCCGAAAAAAATAAATAGACTAAGCTTGTAGACCTGTTTTAGCAAAACTCTTCACACGCGGGTCCGATTCCCGCCTTCTCCACAAAACAATTAATAAACTTCAAACCTATCTTTAAGAGACCTCTACTCAACAACCAAATAAGGGCAAGGGAAGTGAGGCTGGTTGATGAAACCGGGAAGCAGCTTGGCGTTGTCCCGTTGACGGAAGCGCTGAGAATTTCCAGCGAGCGCAATTTGGACTTGATACAGGTTACGGAAAAAGTGGAGCCACCGGTCTGTAGAATAGAAGATTACGGGAAATATCTTTATCGCGAAGAGAAGAAAAACCGCTCGGTAAAAAAACAAAAGGGCGGAGAGTTGAAGGGCATACGCCTCACATATAATATCTCAATCCACGACATGGAAACCAGGGCTCATCAGGCGGAAAAATTCCTCAGCGCCGGGGACACGGTCAGAGTTGAACTAACGTTAAGGGGAAGAGAGAAAGCGCTCCAAGGATTTGCCAGGGAAAAGCTGGACAAGTTTATAGAAATTCTGGGCGCCATGACTCCCATTAAAATAGAAAAGCAGGCCAAAAGAGAAGCCCGAGGATTAACAATGATAATTTCTAAAGGATAAAACATGCCAAAAATAAAAACAAAAAAAGCGTTTACCAAGCGCTTCAGAATCACCAAGAACGGTAAAATCTTAAGAAGAGCCACCGGGCTTAACCATTACCGGTCAAAAAAAACCGGAGAAAAAGTTAGGAAAAGCAGAAAAATGGTCAGACTTTCCGATTCTGAATCTAAAAGAATTAAAAAATTTCTAAAGATTTAATATGGCAAGAGTTAAACGGGGAACAACAGCACATAAAAGGAGAAAGCATTTATTGGAACATGCCAAGGGTTTTCGCTGGGGAAGAAAATCTAAGTTCCGCCTGGCTAAAGACGCCGTATACCACGCCTGGGAATATGCTTACCAGGGAAGGAAGAACAAGAAAAGAATCTTCAGGGGCCTCTGGCAGACCCAGATTGGCGCAGTTGTAAAAGAAAACGGCATTTCTTACAGCAAGTTCATTTCCTCTCTTAAGAAAAACAAAATTGAAATCGACAGAAAGGTTTTGTCCTTTCTGGCCCAAGATCACCCGGAAATATTCAAAAAAATAATTGAAAAGGCAAAAGCTTAATTTCTAAAAGATAAAAATAAGCCATCTGTTTGTAAGGTGGCTTTTTTGATTTTAAAAAATTTATAGTACTTTCAATTCCGGCTGATCGCAGTCAACGCATAGGCGCGCCTTTGGAAGGCCTATGGCTGAGACTAGGTCATTGATCGTATTGTATTTCAAGCTTTCAACCCCTAAAAATTCTATCCTCTGTTGTTCTTTTGGATATTTGGCGACTAATACCTCGTCTTTTTTGGTGGTTTTTCCCCAGGGGCAATGGGACCATAATTCAGGGTTGGAAATCCTCAAATGGATTCCTTTTACTCCGAGCCTTCTCAATTTCGGAATAAGTCCTTCCCTGGTTTGAACCCCCCTGACGATCGAATCGTCGCAGACAACCACCTCTTTGCCTTGATATGTCTTTTCTCCGCTGGAGAGAATCTTGATATTGGCCTCAAAGCTTCTTTCTTTATCGGTGGCGGGAATAAAACTTCTTCCTGCATAAGGATATTTTATGAGCGCTTCATCATAGAAAGGAATCTTTTTAATCTTGCCTTCGTTTGCCTGCCGGCAAAATTCCTGATGGTAGCCGATGGCGTGGAATCTGCCCGAATCGGGAATAGGAACCACTATATCAGGGAAAAAACCGTTTTCAATGTCTTTTTTGGCCAAAGACTCTCCTAGTCTTTTTCTTACTTCAGAGGCTGATATTCCTTCAAAAACGCTGACTGGCGAAGCGGTGTAGACCCAGACAAAGCTACAAATTTGTATTCTGTTCTGTGTAATCTGGCCGACGGTTTTCCATTTTCCGTTTTTAAGCAAAACAATTTCTCCGGGCTTTAGATCCCTCAAGATCTTAAATCCGAGATTGCTGAAGCTGATGGACTCTGAAGCAACAGCTGTTGCTCCTTTTTTTTCACCAATAACCATGGGCCAATGACCACTGGAAGAACGGACTACATAAACCCCTTCTGAGGCAAGGATAAGAGCTGAAAATGCTCCCGATATCATTATGTCTGCATGTTCTATCCCTTCCAAAATATTGCTTCTCTGGGCTATCAGTTTGGTGATTATCTCTATATCGTCTCCTTCTCTGCAAAAGTCGTGGCCTGAACGCATGAAGGTGCCTGTCAATTGAGAATTGTTCATTATGTTTCCGGAAAAACAAGCGCAAAATTTGCCCATTTGTGATTGAACAAGAAATGGTTCTCTGGATGATCCGCAATACCCGATCCCTTCAGTTCCTTCAAACTCTGTTATTTCCGGACCGAACATCGGTCTAAAAAGCCCCTTGTGGGTTTGAATATTTATATCGTCAGAATTTTTTACGGCTAGTCCGCCGTATTTTTCTCCCAAATGCTGTTCATAGAAAGTTCCCAGGAACAGTTCCTGAGAAAAATCGCTCTTGTGTTTTTTAGGGTCTACACTCAGACCGAACAATCCTGCCATCAATAACCTCCTTGAATTAAAATAAGGGCTGCTAAATTGGTAAGGTACAACCTTAGCTTACAACCCTCCGGTTTTTTATTATCACACCTTCTTTTTTAAGTAAAGCGATCTTTCTTTTTGTTCCATACCTGTATCCTCCAATTTCCTTATTTGATTTGATGACCCGATGGCATGGGATCTTTATCTTTGAAGTATCATATTTATTTAAAATATTTCCTGCTGCCCTAAAAGCCGCCGGTTTTCCAGCGGCTTTTGCCAGCTCCTTGTATGTCATAATCTTTCCCTTGGGGATTCTTCTTACTGCCTCAAAAACCTTTTTCTGAAAGGAGGTTGTCGGCTTTTTCAATGATTTTTTTGGCATTTTTAAAAGTTAATTGCTTTTTGGCTTCTTTGTAATTGAGCCACTTGAATCCTATGTGCTCTTCGGAAAGCTTTATTCTTTTAGTCTTGGTTTCTGCCAGATAGAAAATAACTGTTTTAAAAATTGTTCTTTTTTTAACCCTGAAAAAATATTTGATCGGCTCTTTGAACCCCTCGATAAAAACAAGGTTTTTTATCCCTGTTTCTTCTTCTGTTTCCCTTTCCACGGTCCTCGTTTCCTGCTCTCCCTTTTCAATGTGGCCCTTGGGAAACTCCCAATGGCCTGACTCATAATGCAAAAGAAGGTAAAGCTTTTTACCTTCTTGTTTTCGAAAAATTATTGCTCCGGCCGAATATTCTCGAGACATAATTATTTGAAAAATTTCAGGAGTTTTTCTATCGGGTGGCTGTTTATAATGTCTTGTCTTTCAGCCCAGCCCCTCCTGGCCTGGGCGATTCCCAGCTCGATAAATTTCATATGGTCTTTGCTATGAGAGTCTGTGTTAATCACCATTTTTATTTTGGCATCCTTGGCCATGCGGATCCTCTGGTCGTTTAAATCAAGCCTTTCCGGCCAGGAATTTATTTCCAATATTTTATTGTATTCCTTGGCCGCTTTCAAAATTTTATCGAAATCAACCAGGTATTCGTCTCTTTTTTTAAGGATCCTGCCACTGGGGTGAGAGATTATGTCTATGTTGGGATTTTTTATCGCATTGATAATTCTTTCGGTCATTTCGTTTTTTTCCATCTTCATGCTGGAGTGAACTCCTGCAATGACATAATCCAACTTGGCCAGGACTTCGTTTTTTATATCCGTCGAACCGTCGTTTAAAATATTGGTTTCGCAGCCCTGCAGAATACTGAATTTTTTATTTTCTTTTTTCAGTTTTTCGTTTAGTTTATCTATTTCTTTTCTTTGGAGCTCCAGCTTCTTTTCGTCCAAGCCGTTCTCTATTCTTAAATATTTAGTATGATCTGAAATCCCCATATATTCGTAGCCCATTGCCATGGCTGCTTCAGCCATTTCTTGAATTGAGTTCTCTCCTCCGTCCCAGCTTGAATGGCAGTGCAAGTCTCCTTTAATCTCATCGTATCCTATTATCTTTGGTAATTCTTTTGCCAAAGCTTTTTCTATTTCTCCCTGGTCTTCCCTTAGCTCCGGCTCTATCCAGGGGAGCCCCAATACCCTGTAAACTCCTGCCTCGCTCCAACCGGCAATCATCTTTTTGCCCTTAAAAACGCCGTATTCGTTAAGCTTCAGGCCTTTTTCAATGGCCAGGCGCCTGGTGGCAATATTATGCTCCTTTGAGCCGGTAAAATACTGGAGGGCTGAGCCGTAGCTCTTGTTTTGGACTGTTCTCAAATCAACGTCAAATCCCTGCTCCAGCCTAATTGAAGACTTGGTTGTTCCTTTTACCCAAACCTTTACAATGCCGGGTAAAGAAACAAAAAAATCCATAACTTTTTTTGGATTTTTTGTTGTAATCAAAATATCGACGTCTCCTATTGTTTCCTTCATTCTTCTGACCGAACCGGCAACGCTGATCTGCTCAACTTCTTTTAATGTTTTCAGTTTCGATATTATTTCCTTTACTTCCAATAATATTTCCCCCAAAAGAAACCTTCCTTTGCTTTTTTTCAAAAAAGCTATTCCTTCCAAAATATTCTTTTCCGTTTTTTCCTTGAAGCCGAAGAGGGAAGAGATCTTGTGCTTTTTGGCCGCTTTTTCCAGCTCTTTCAGATTTTTAATCCCTAATTTTTGATACAATATTTTGGTTCTTTTTGGCCCCATTCCTTCAACCGCGATTATCTCTTCCAGATCTATGGGGGTTCTCTTTTTCAATTCATCATAGGTCTTGATTTTTCCTGTCTTAAGGTATTCCTCTATTTTTTCAGCAATACTTTTTCCCACTCCGGGAATTTTTTCCAAAGCAGCCAGCCCCCCTTCTTTGTAAACCTTTTCCACATCTTCTTCTGAAGAATCAAGACTGTCAGCTGCCCTCTGGTAGGCAAATGGCTTGAAAGCCACATTATCCATTCTCAAATAATCGGCCATTTCGTAAAAAATTTTAGCCAATTCTTGATTTTTCATCTTAAAAGATTAGATTGGTTTTTCTATTGCAGGCTTATCAATTGGAGGAGTTTTAAATGTAAAATGGTCTTTGTCGAACAGATGGGGGCGGATAAAAAGAAGGGCAGTTGAAGATAAAACGCCGAAGGTTCCAAGTAAAAGAAAAACTGCTTTAAATCCAAAAGAGGCTGCCAGTATTCCACCGGCCGCTCCGGCAAAAGCAGCGGCAAATCCTATGCCCGTGCTTTCAATGCTCCAGGAAAAAGCTTCCCTTCCCTTATCAACATGGCGGGTAAAAAGCCCGTACCAGGTCGGTACTACGCAAGCCATGGCCAGTCCCCTTAAACACTCCAAGACAAAAATATGCCAGGGCTGGGTGGAAAAAATATATCCGAAAGGTATCAGGCTGGACATATACATTCCTGCCACTAGAAAAGCAAAGTCATCTTTTTCTCCGTGGTTTTTATCAAGATAATGGGCCAGGAAGGGCTGAATTATTGATTTGGCGATCCAGTAGGCGGAGGCAACAAACCCGACCATTTTCAAATCTCCTCCCTTGATCTGAGTTGTTAAAAAAACCGCAAAAATGGGGCCGACGAATCCCCATCCTATCTGAAGCAAAAAGTCGGAAACGATAAGCGTTCTGATTACTTTGTTTATTTTAAACATTTTTTTCTTCTATAAGGTCTTCCACCTTGGCTATTTTAGCCAGCAGTGCTTTTTTTAATAAACCTATTCCCAGCCGGAAAAAAATGATCGTCCCAGCCAGGGCAAAAATAAGCTCGGCCCCCCTGACAATCATAGTAAATGCGGCTGCGGTTGAAGCTCCTATGCCGAAAGAATTAAAGGCAAACGTCTGGATCGCTTCATGGCTGCCCAAAGAGGTCGGAGTGGGAATAGTCGCCGCCAGATAGGTAAAACCTAGTATCGACAGGGATTCTAATGGTCCGAAGCTTTTTCCCAAAAAAAGAATCAGGATCCAG